>Ga0182739_1000209_pt1 | contig 101956 bp, 83 predicted proteins | sample eDN5th30CBELigBY_FD_128873 | JGI IMG/M metagenome (GOLD analysis project Ga0182739, IMG submission 128873) | Enriched backyard soil microbial communities from Emeryville, California, USA - eDNA 5th pass 30_C BE-Lig BY (version 2) (version 2) | ecosystem: Environmental > Terrestrial > Soil >...
GCAGTAGTCGGAGTCCGAGAGAGGAGTTAGTGTCTGACCAGTGTCTGATCGTCTGATCAGGTCCGATAAGTGCGTGAAGAGTTTCTGATGAGTGTCTGATCAGTGTCTGATGCAAGAGCCACAGCTTGAAGCAGGGCAGAGAGGTCACTTTCTCTTTATACATACTTTCGGTGACTTCACAACAAGTTTGCGCAGAACACAACATTCTCGATATCCACCAACTAACTAGCAGTACCAAGCCTGCAATTTGTGAAGGCTTTTACACTACACGTCTTGCGTGAAGCAGCAAGCCTGCACTTCATGCAGGCTTTCACAGCACAATCTCTCCATTGGGCTATTTCTAGCCCAAATACATGACAGAAGTGCAGGAACTATCTCAAGAATGCACCAGAAGCCGCGATAAAGATGCCGATTATGCAGGTTTGGCATTTCTAGGGCACTCCCTGTTGCTTCCTTCTCGCTTCACCCAATACTTCCTCTCCGCTTCATAGGAACATCCACAAAACACTCTCCTCACAACTGCTTCAACGCAATCGGTTCCAGCTGATACCTTACTATGTGCTTCCCTGACTTCCCGGTTACTCCGGACATCCAGCCTCTGGAACGGCATGCCTGTAATAGTCTGACCGCTGTACGGTGACTAATCTTGAAGTGTGTCTCCACATCAATCGGCCGCAGCGGGCGTCCAAGCCTGCAAGCCAGACGAATCAAATCCTTGTCCCTGCTGCTAGCCAGTGCAGCAAATGCAGTCAATGTCTGATAACGACTTAGAACCATTCGCAGAAGAGTGATACAAAGCTCAGGACGGTGGGCGACATCATCGTACGAGAAACAAATCACTTGAAACCCCATTGCAGTGAGAAACGTCTCCCGATTTAGTTCATAGCAATATTTGTTGCGATCCATGTCCCGCACATGTGGGCCAAATCCTTTGATCTCGATAATCAGCTTCACACTGGACGTAATCCAGGCAAAATCGCAAAAATACGGAATCCCCCGCCAGTCCAACACCTCATATTCAGCATGTAAGTGATCGAAGTTACCTACCGCTGGCCACCACACACGCTCACAAAATAATTTCTCCGCCTCTCGGTGTCCTCGTTCCAATCGACCTCTTCTTTCTCCCGTTCGTTTCTGCACATGCATCTCAACAAACGCCGCGTGTGCTTGATCGAAATCCATCTCGTCCTCAGCCTCCTTATCCACAAACAAAAAGAACGCCCCGCTCATTCACTAAGAATGAATCGGGACGTTCTTCGTCTCGTTAATAGAATTATAACAGAATTTAGAAGAATGTCATAATGAAAATTAGCATCTCAGCACGAATACCTCAAGTGTTTATGTAACAACTAACTAGCAGCACCAAGCCTGCAATTTGTGAAGGCTTTGCACAGACAAGTCATGCGTGAAGCAGCAAGCCTGCATTTGATGCAGGCTTTCACAGCACAATCTCTCCACTGGGCTATTTCTAGCCCAAATACATGACAGAAGCGCAGGCATTACCTCAAGAATGCTCCAAACACGGCGAAAAGGATGCCTATTTTGCAGGCTTGATGCAGTAGTCGGAGTCCGAGAGAGGAGTTAGTGTCTGACCAGTGTCTGATCGTCTGATCGTCTGATCAGGTCCGATAAGTGCGTGAAGTGTTTCTGATGAGTGTCTGATCAGTGTCTGATGCATGAGCCGCAGCTTGAAGCAGGGCAGAGAGGTCACTTTCTCTTTATCCATACTTTCGGTGACTCCACAACAAGTTTGCGCATAACTCAACATTCTCGCTATCCACCAACTAACTAGCAGTACCAAGCCTGCAATTTGTGAAGGCTTTGCACAGACACGTCTTGCGTGAAGCAGCAAGCCTGCATTTGATGCAGGCTTTCACAGCACAATCTCTCCACTGGGCTATTTCAAGCCCAAATACATGACAGTAGTGCAGGCATTACCTCAAGAATGCTCCACACACCGCGAAAAGGATGCCTATTTTGCAGGCTTAATGCAGTAGTCGGAGTCCGCGATAGCAGGCTTGATGTAGTATCGCCGTCTGTTGCTGCTGTGGAACTCTGGTGCATATATCGCGGCCTGCTGCATAAGCTCGTGCCCGACTCTGTCCGTGTTTACTTTCTCCTCGTTCATCCTCTCGGCTTTCCCACTACGATATTGCTGCCAACACAACATCTACACCGTCCCGTAAACCTTCCAAGACTCGATTCCCGTCGACGTCGTCGACTTTGCCGTCATGTTGAGACGGAGCTTCGTCGTTGTGACCGGCGTGAACGTTGTCGTGTTGTACTGGTTGCCCAGGATGCCTAGACCGACGGGATTGGCGACGTTGACCCATGCGCTTCCGTTCCAGTACTGGATGGAACAAGAGGCGGGCAGGTCGATGCCTTGATCGTCATCGAACCAGTAGACGTCGATACTGGAGATGGTGACATTTTGCGCCCAATCGTACTGCACCCACTGCGTCGTGTTCGGATTGTCCCAGTTGCCGTAGACCGAATGGCCGCGGTCGCTTGAGCTGGTTGGGGTGTACCCATCATTGAGCCCCGACAGACTTTCCCACGAAGAGACGAAGGAGGTCGAGGCTGTTGCCAGGTTCGCGATGTTCTGCGGAGTGGTCGTACCGCCTCCGCCGCTTCCGCTAAACGCACTGGCAATCTCAGATGCGCTAAGCGCGCGGTTGTAGATTTTGAAATCATCAACCATGCCGTTCAAGTACGGATCGCCGCTCCAGTTCGAGCGACCGATGTAGTTAAGCGTCGTCGAACCGAGGCTGGACGGCTTCAGCGTCATGTTCGAATTGCGGGCAGCCTCAACGCCATCCACGTACAGAATGCCCGTCGTTCCCGACAGCGTAACGGCAACATGCTTCCACGTACCTGTGGCTAGCGGTGCCGAAGCGCTAATCTGCTGCTCCGAGCCGTTGCCCGAGGTCGTAATGCCGAAGCGCAGACCGCCTCCCCCGCCGGATTGTGGCGCTAGGAACATATACGAGGTTGTGCCCGTGCCGAAGTCGAATATACGCCCCCAATCGCTGTTCGAACTCACCTTCACCCACGTCGAGATCGTGAAGTCGTTCAGCGAGCTCACTAGCCCAGCAGGCAGGCTCGCATAGCTGCTCGTGCCGTTCAAGGACAGCGCATTGCCCGACTTGCCTGCTGCCCATGTGCCGCTTGTCACGGTTGCTGTTCTGTTGTTGCCGGAAGCGTCCGCAGCCGAAGTGCCGCTCGTCTCATCGAACTTGTAGTGCACGGTGAGTTCACCTGTCTGTGTCGGCGGTGTTCCCGTTCCAGGCTGCAGCACAACGTCATATGTCGCAGCTGTGCCAATCAGCAGGTTCACGGTCGCACTCGTGCCCGATGCGCTCAGCTGTCCGACAACCGTACCGCCTACAAGTACGTCATAATTGCCTGCCGCAAGTCCCGTGAGCGTCAGCTTCGTCGTATGCGCCGTTCCCGGCGTGACATTCTTAAGTGTGAACGCGACGTTGTTCTTCGCAAGAGCAAGCGTTGCCGATACGAATTTGTCACGATTGAGCTCCAAGCCCAGCTTCTGCGTAATAAGGTTGATCCGCTGATTGACGCCATCCTTCGGTACGACGACATAACTGGAGCCGCTCGTCGTAACGTCACAGCCGTAGCAGTACAGCCCGAAGATCGGGTCGACGGAGACGTCGGAGCTAAGAATTTTGATGGCGCCGAACAGACCGAGATCCGCTTCGCCGCTCATGCCGCGCCAGCCGTTCTGCAGCGGACCGCCGCCTACGCCAAGCGCACCGTAGTTGCCCTTCTCTGCTTGATACGTCCATGCTACCGCACCAATGTTCGCGGGGTCAGAGCTGATCTGGCCGGAATTGATGGCGCTGATGTTAGCGATCTTCGCTGCATACGACAACCGCTGATCGAGCTCAGGCGTCGTCGAGTGGGTACGCGTCCAATCGTCCATCGCATAGCCAGCCAGCGACACGGTATACTGGAAGTTCCACCAGTTCTCGCCCGTAATCGTGACCGGATCTGCATAGTAGTACCAGACTGGCATCTGACCTCTCGCCGCGCGCGTTTTGGTGTTGATTTTACTCTTAATCGTCGTGTTGTTGTTCATCTTCGCCAGCGTGTAGACTGCTTCTTCGCCTGTATTGTCATAGTTGTACTCGGAGCCGTAAGGATATTTCGTATTGGCAAAATTGTTATATTTCGTCGCCATCTTATTCATAATATCCTGCGCCTGCGAGGTATAGCCTTCATTCTGCAGCGCCTTGATAAGCTCCGGTGTCGTCAACTCACCCATCAGCCCTGTGTTCCAGTTGTAAGCGACAGGTCCATCGTACAGCGCTTTGAAGATGTTATAGGCCCGGAGCAGATACGTCTGCTTCGTATTTTTGTACGTGATGAGGTTCGGGTACAGATCGGCGATCTTATACATGCTGAAGTACGTGTTATAGATGTGCGGGTACGCGTAACCACGATAGGTCGGCGTCGTATTCGGCGCTGGCATCAGGAAGTCCGGAATAAGATAATCGGTATGATGGCCATTCATTAGATTCGTCCAGATCGTCGTCTCCAAGTAGGCATCGACGGCCGATATCTCGGAGGCGATTGGCGTCTGCACATTTTTCTCCGCAAGGAATTGGCCATGTGTCAGTCCCCAATCATCGCCCCAGCCCCAGTAGCCGTTGAACACGTTGCGCTTCGACTTCGTGTCCATCATCCAATCGTCGAACGCTTTGTCGCGAATGTCGCCAGGAACGTTCCACTGCGTGCTGTTGACCATGAAGGTGGAATGGCGCTGCAGCGCTGCGTCAATCGGTTCGATCGCATAGAATTGCAGCACCGTCTTCTCGCCATTGCCGTAGTTGACCGTTATGTTGTTCTGCCCAAGATGGCTCATGGTGAGTTGATAGATTTTGTGATTCGTGCCAACGGTGCCTAGTGATGTGATCGTCGTCTCGGAAGGATATTGCGCGGTGATCGAGGTGATCGTCTTCGCCGTGTGTAGGTCAAACTTCGCCGTCTGGTTCGTCGGAACGATCATGCCCGGGATGACGCTGACATCGATCAGTCCTTCATTATAGAGAACATCTTTTACCGCTGCGTCATTCGCCACTTTGAAGAACTTAAACGTATAGGTCTTGCTGGCACCAGCCGTCAGCGTCAGGCTCGTATTCGGCAGGTAGCCGCGGTTCGTGCTCTTAATGACGTTGGAATGAATGTAGTAGACGTTAAGGCCTTCCGTCCATCCGCCCTGCTCCATCGCCCACATGCTGCCTGGATGCTCTTCGATTCTCCAGCGGTCTTGGTACTCGAAGCCAGCACCGGTCGTCGAGTCTGGCACCATTAATAGGAATGGGCCTATCCCGCTCGGTCGTTGAACCGTAATATACGAGCTGTTGTTGCCTACGAAGGAGTGATTGAGCACGCGCGTCTCGTAAATTTCTTCGCCGTTGCCGCCGCTCCAGTACTCATTGAAAGGCAGCGGGAGGCCAAAATCGCCGATTTCGAGCGTCTGTGTGCTCGTATTCGTAACCTTAATACTCCACTGCAGGGCACCGCCAGTCAGCGAGTAAGTCTCATCTACCTTGAAGTTGCGAATACCGTTACTGTTCGACGAGTTCTGGTAGCTGACCGTAACCGTATTGCCGGATTGGCTCTGCGTACGGCCATCTGCTGATTTGCTCGTCCATGCCGTATTCCATGCGCCTGTACCTAGCCGGTAAGTGAACATGAGCTCGCCGAGCCATTGGTGATCGGCCGTATTCTGATTCGGCGCGTTGATCGCGTTCATGACGTAGTCCGTCGGATACGTGTCTCCCGTAAGCTTCAAGGAAGATATTTCACCGTGAGTGCCCGTTGTAACCGTGAAGTTGCTGTCAGATAGGTTGTAAGCGAAGACGGAGCCCGGGAACAGCCAGAAGCAGCATGAGACGAATAGAGCCGCTCCGAAAAAATACAGAGGATTACGGTAACCTTTTTCATTGGAATGGACCATTATTCTTCCTCCTCGATTGATGTTTAATGGGAGCCGTTCTAGCTGCCAAGCACTTTCCACTGCTCAATGCCTGTCGAGTAGCCTGATCTTGCTGTAATGTTCATTCGAAGCTTCGTCGTCGTAACGGGGGTAAACGTTGTATCGTTATATTGATCGCCCAATACACCAAGCCCGGACGCGTTAGCCACATTCACCCAACTGCTGCCATTCCAATACTGGAAGCTGTATGAAGCAGGCAGATCGATGCCCTGATTATCGTCAAACCAATACACCGATGCGCCTGTAATCGTATGGCTTGCAGGCCAGTCATACTGCACCCATTGGGTCGTGCCTGGATTGTCCCAGTTGCCGTAGATCAGATGTCCACGGTCGCTTGAGCTCGTCGGATTGTAGTTGTCGTTCAGACCTAGCAGGCTCTCCCATGACGATACGAATGATGTAGAGGCCGTTGCCTGCGGCGCTAGATTCACGCTCGCTGCTGGCGGGTTGGAGGTCAAGGCGATATAGTCCAGCTCGGCGTAACCCGCGGAACCCTTCGTCAGCCGTACGGTGTTCGTACCCGTATTCAAGTTGATTGGTACGGTGACGCTGGCGAACTGTCCCCAACCTGAAGTTGCCGGATAGCTCACGGTCTGTGCCGCTCCGCCATTGACCGACAGGCTGTGGGTGGAGGTTGAACCGTTACCGTTGGCATAGCGGATCTCAAGTCCATACGCACCTGCCGCTGCCGCCTGCACCGAGAATTGCACATAGCTGTCCGAATAATCGATCTGGCCTACATATTGACCGCCGGAAGCGCTTGCACCCGCGCTTACATTCGCATGATGAATGAGGGCGCTCTCCGCTTCATAATGAGATGGCGTTGGCGTTGTAGTACCGCCGCCGTACAAATGGATCGTAAACGACTTTAATACAGGAGCGCTCGCTTCATCGTAATCTCTTAGCTTCACCGTAAACGTATAGCTGCTCTGCGGCGCAGTTGAAGCGATTGTACCGCTGATCGCGCCTGTAAACCGATCAAGCGTCAGTCCCGGTGGAAGCGATCCGCTTGACAATGTCCAGTCATAGAAAGGAACCCCGCCACTAGCCTTCAGCTGCTGATTATAGGCCGATCCCTTCGTGCCATTCGCGAGCGTTGACGTCACGATCGACGGTGCAAGGAATGGCGTTAAGTTCTTGTTCAATTTCCAGCCGGCATTCTCAGCGATGAGCAGTGTCAGCTTCGTCAGCATCCACCTTCTCGTCGGGAAGGAGCTCGACCATCCGGCGCTCTGGCCGCTGATCCGATCCCAATACTGCTGGTCGCCCGGAATATGGTAGCTCGTATCGAGCGGAACGGCTCTTCCCTGGTATGCGATCACCTCGGAATCATTCGCACCCGAGCTTCCAACATAGCTCACCATTCCCGCCCATGAATCGCTGTACGCGAAGCCGTGCCCGAATTCATGCATAATGAGGCCGTACACATCTGTCACTTGACTTAGATCCGTCTTGTACCAATCATCATCGTTAATGGAAGTAAACACCGTCGCATTGTCATAGAAGTCGAGCGCCGCACCAAGCGAACGATGCAGGTTGCCTGGCGCATTCACGCCATTGAGCTTGTGGTACTTGCCGTTATTGGACGACCAGCCCGTCGAATACGGACCGTTCAGCCCCCTAAGAAAGATCCACTCTCCATTAAACGGCGCGTTGTTGCTGACGTAGGTGTTGCCGTTGAAGTTATCGTTGGGCACGATATTCGTCTCGTCTCCAGCTGGCACCGTATCGAAAGGCTGGATGTCGAGGAAGTAGAACCAGTCCTTGATCGCTCGTTCCGCTGCCGTCTTAATGCCAGGATCGTCAAAGATGTGATTCACCGTATCGTACCGATAGTCGAAGACGAGGGGGAAGGTCGTATCCTGGTTGTCGTCTTGGTCAAGCACACGGATCGGCAGCGACTGCGTTCTTGTTGCTCCGTTATTCTCCCGAATCTGCATCGACAACGTATAATTCTCGATCGATCCGGGACCGCCAACCCGATCCGGTGCAATCTCGAGCAGGAAATTCTTTTGTTCCGAAGCGTTATTGAACGTCAGCACCTTGGTTGCTCCCGCTGCCGAGATCGTACTCGGCAAATCCATCATGAGCCGTGACGAGCCTTGCGCCTGAAGCGTAATCGTGACAGGGTAAACAACTGCTGCTGGCGGCTTAACCGTCAGCTTGACATAAGGGTTCGCGATGTAGCCCTGCCAATCGACGAGCTCGATGCCATAGCTGTTCAACTCCCGTCCATAGATATCCATGACGGACGCTTCCGATGCTGCCGCAGCGTGCACTTCCGTGCTGCTGCCTGGCAGCCAGGTGCAGGCTGCACCTGTTAGCAAGATGAAGCTTAGCGCTGCACTTGCCCATTTGTTCATTACTTCACTCTCCCTTTCATTGGTGGCGTGGCATAGCTTGCATCGGCAGAAACAGCATGATTGTCATTCCGTGCAAGCTGACGACCGACAGTTGCTTACTATAGGATCTACTGGACGAGCATCACCCCTTTCATTAGCGATAGTTATGGTCGATAAGCAGTCATGACGACGTTAAAGTTAGACACTGGCTGTTGGCAAGTTGAGTTTGAAGGAAGAAGTGGGATCGTCACTGCCGCGTAACAAAGCAGCATTGTTATTCTCGAGAAGAAGGAGTAGAGGGTCTTATAGTCGATGAGATTGAACAAATTTACTGCACATAGCGTGGTTTAATTTACTTATTTTTACATTAATGCAGCATAAAATAAGTCCTATACCTCCAGCAATCATTGCAAAAGGTATGGGACTTGGTGCAATCACATCGTTGATTGCAGCCTACAGCTCCTTGACCCAGACGGTCATCTCGCCTTCGCCGCGGTTCGCCCATGCATAATAAGGAATGAAGGCTGCGGTTACCGGTGATGGATTCCAATCGGCATTCTTGCGATATAGCGCGCCATTCTGCCAAGCAGCAGGCGAATCGCCGCGAACGGCATCTGCTGTAATGACATAAACGCCGCCAAGCAGATCCTTGCTCGGATTGGCGCGAAGCTCGCTGTCTCTAGGAAGATAGAGCTGATGCAGATTGGCTCCATTATCCGCTTCCTCCAAACAATAAACGAATGGTCCGCGCTGAAGCGCAATCCGGCCTGCTGTGTGACGAACAAGCGGATGTCCTTTCATCCGATGCACAGGCATCCCGAATTCGAGCTCGATACGGTCTCCCGTTGACCATACGCGGTCAATTTCGATATAGCCTTTATCACCTGTAAACGCCGGATAAGGCATGCCATTAAGTGTGACCGATACGCTGTCCGTCCAATCCGGCACTCTCAGCGCGATCGTGAACGCAGTCGGCTTATCAGCCCTGATCTGAAACTGAGCTTTGCCTTCCCATGCGTAATCGGACTGCTGTTCGAGGTGAATCATACCGCCATCCAGCTCCCATTCAGCTTGGCCGCCGATATAGAGCTGCGTGTAGACCGTTCGGTCACGGAACGTATAAATATAGCTGCCCAGCGATGCAAGCAAGCGTGCAATATTAGGCGGACAGCAGGCGCAGCCGAACCAGCCTTGACGCACCGGTTTGATATGATGATAGATGGCATTCTTGCGGACTGCTGCCGGATTGACCTCAAGTGGATTCACATAGAAGAAATGCTTGCCGTCTTGGGACATCCCGCTGACGACGGTGTTATACAACGCCCGCTCCATGACATCGGCATATTCGCTCTTCGGCTCAAGTGACAGCATCCGATGCGCGAAGAAGATAAGACCGATCGAAGCGCACGTCTCCGCATATACGGTATCCCCAGGTAAATCATAGTCCGATGTAAAAGATTCGCCGTAAGCTTGTGATCCGATGCCCCCTGTAATGTACATGCGCCGATGCACGATATTGGACCAAAGTGACTTGCAGGCCTCCAGCAGCTTCGTGTCACCCGTTAATGCAGCGACATCAGCCATACCGCTCAGCATATAAACCGCCCGTACCGAATGCCCTTCCGCCGTCTGCTGCACGCGTACGGGAAGATGCGCTTGGCTGTACGGATAGTCATGCGACATACGCAGCTCCTTGAAATGAACCGTCCCGCCGCGTTTCTCCCATTCTGTCTGATAGAAATGAGGACGGGTGCCGCGCTGATCCAAGAAAAATTGACCAAGCTTCAAGTAACGCTCTTCTCCTGTTGCCCGATAAAGCTTCACCAGCGCTAATTCAATTTCCTGATGGCCATCGTAGCCTTGGAGCTTCTCGGGCTCTGGACCGAATACGGAATCGATATGATCCGCCAGCCGGCATACGATATCGAGCAGCTTGCGTTTGCCGGTCGCGTGATAATAGGCAACGGCCGCTTCAATCAAGTGACCGGCGCAGTAAAGCTCGTGACATTCGGCAAGATTGGTCCATCGCTGGCCTGGTTCTTTGATCGTAAAATAGGTATTCAAATAGCCATCCGGCTGCTGCGCGCATTCGATAATGTCGATCATGCCATCGGCCAGACTTTCAAGCTCAGCGTCGGGCTTCGTCTCAAGCAAATAGGCTGCTGCCTCAAGCCACTTGGCGACATCGCTGTCCTGGAACACCATGCCCCCGAACTCGCCGGATGCTTGGCCGGCTGCGATCTTGAAGTTGTGCACCGCGTGGCTCGGTTCCGCCTCAGGCACTTCATCGTTCAGCGCCTTCCACTGATAAGGTACAACAACCTCTCGAACTAGCCGAACATACTCCGACCAGAATCGATCCTCGATCCGAATATTGCGCAGCGGTATGAACTTCGTTGGACTCATCGTCATGATCAAAACTCCTTAATGGTGCGGATTGTATCTCCGATTGCCATAGATGCATCATCATTCCAAACTCGTTTAAACGTTTAAGTTCACATGCAGGAGAAAATCGTATTACTCCTGTCTAGGAGGAGCGACCGATTCTCTTTCCAGCAGCCTGCACAGCGGCTGAATTTCTTGCTTCACTTCGGTTTCATTAATTAGTCCGGTAAGCATTCTCATCGATGAATATCCCATCTCATGCAGGGGCAGATCCATCGTTGTAATGCGAGGGGTGAGGTAATCACTAAATTCGCGGTTATCGAATCCGACGACGGACAGATCGCGAGGAATGGAGAAGCCGCTTTCGGCTGCTGCACGAAGCGTACCTACAGCCATGACGTCGTTCATAACAAGCACTGCGGTTGGAGGCTCTGGCAGCGCCAGCAGCTCGCTGGTCAATCGATAACCGGAATCCGTTCCCCAGTCACCAATCTTAATATATTGAGGGTTGAAAGGCAGTTGAAACTCTGTAACCGCTTTGTAGTAACCATTGAACCGCAGCCGTGAAGGCGTCGAATCCATCAGGCCGCTAATGATCGCGATGCGCTTATGCCCTCGGTCGACCAAATACTGCATCGCATCGAAGGAGGCCTGTTCGTCGTTATACTGAATCGATACATGCTGATCCGTATAGCAATACGTGTATACAATGGGCTTGCCATACGTATTAATCAACCCTGTCACATCGCGCGGGTGAACGCCGATATAGACGATGCCTTCCACTTGCTTGGACAGAAGATCCGACACCGCGCTCTCCGCATGCTTCCGATAAGCGTCTACATTCGAATAGTTATGGCCTACCCGACGGTGAAGACGCAAATTGGTCAATAAGATATGCAGGTCGTGCTCATCCGCATATTCATTAATGCCGTCGATAATCTCCGGGACGTTGAATACCGTTACGTCTTCAGCGATAACACCGATCGTGTTCGTCCGCCTGCTCTTCAGGCTCTTCGCAATATCGTTAGGCCTATAGTTCAGCTCTTCGATCACCTGAATGACCCGTTCTCTCGTCTTGGGCCGAACATTGCGTGTTCCATTGAGCACATAAGACACGGTGGCCGTGGATACGTTAGCTTTGGCCGCGATTTCTTTGATCCCTACTCTGGTCACCGCCGCCCATCCTTTCTAATCGTTTCATCATTCTATGTCTGTTATAACATTTCCCCCCTGAACCTACAAGTGAAAGCGCATAACTTCAATAACGCGACAATCCGAGCGAGACATGCACTCGGTTACCACAATTTTAAACGATTAGATTTTGTTTTACTAAAAAAGCAGTGTCTCTATTCTGGGCCTTAAACTGAATACGATGTATTGTCGAAGCGTCCCGAATTGTTACACTGCTGTCTTTTCTTAATAGCCATTCATGTAATCGTTTAGATTTCATGATTAGGTTATATCATATCCCTAATTAATCGCGCAAGCGCTTTTTTGCAAGAAATTGGTTAAACAAGATATACGCAAAAGTGTGCGTTTGTCTCTCGTCCGGTTTAGACACCAAAATCAACCCCCTTCTACCATTCACTATTACTTTCCAATATACCACATCCTTATCTCGACCAATTGGATCCGTCGGTTCTAATCCGTTAAACCTGAGGAGCCAGCTGCAGCTCCTGTGTACTCTCGCGCTTATCCTCTAGATAATCGAGCCATAGCTCCACCAACTGATTGCCGTCAATGAGATCAATATTAAGCCCTTTGGCATAGGTGTACGCGTTCGGTGTAAAATGACTGGTCGTCACGACATACCCGCCTACAGCCCCTTGCTTCATCATCTGTGAGTGAATAATCGCAATCGGCTCATAGCCGACCGGATCTTGATAACACTTCACTTGCCCAAGATATAGCCCTCGGTCCGCTTGTTCCTCGATATCAACCCCATAATCGCCAGAGCCCGCGGTAACGAACGTTCGGCCACCGCGAACAGACGCCATCACATCCGCTACAAAATGTTCAAACAGCAGCGGATTCTCCTCTTTATCCGATCCTTCTTCTCTCTTGAAACGGTTATATAGGCCAATCCTCAATGTTTCCTTCATCTCATCATGGGAAGTAACGGCTTCCATCGCATGTGCCCGATAACGGTTCAGCATCTGTCTATGCTTGTAATCCCGATATAGGAACAAGCAAATGATGGCACCACATAATCCCAATAGTATATTCATGACCCTTCCTCCTCCTTCTTCTTGTCATCCTATCCAATCCTCCAACGTTCCAATCCGTTCGCTTAACCACGTAAGAAGTATCGTTCCCCCGCGGCTCGGGCTCGGCACCTCCGTGTTTACCGGTGGCATATCCCTCTTCCCTGAGACATACCTATGGTATGAAACGTATTACTTCGCTCGGAGGGATCATGCCGATGAAACAAGACGAAATCCGCCAGCTCGAGCGGGCGATTGATGAAATTACCGAGATCGCTCAAGGGTTCGGCCTCGACTTTTATCCGATGCGTTATGAAATCTGCCCCGCCGACATCATCTACACCTTCGGGGCGTACGGCATGCCGACCCGGTTCAGTCATTGGAGCTTCGGCAAGACGTTCAATAAGATGAAGATGCAGTATGATTTTGGCTTGAGCAAAATTTACGAGCTGGTCATCAACTCCAATCCGTGCTATGCCTTCCTGCTCGACGGAAACTCGCTCATTCAGAACAAGCTGATCGTTGCTCACGTGCTCGCGCACTGCGATTTCTTCAAGAACAATGCCCGTTTCAGCCAGACGAACCGAAACATGGTCGAGAGCATGTCCGCTACGGCGGAGCGCGTAGCACAGTATGAGCTGGAGTACGGCTCTGAGCGGGTTGAGAAGTTTATCGATTCCGTTCTTGCGATTCAGGAGCATATTGATCCGAGAATCATGCGGCCATACAATCTTGACAAGGCTCGTTACATCGAGATGCTGGTGAAAGAAAATGCCCGCTCCGAAGACGCACCTCCGGTTGAAGGGGCCTATGATGATTTGTGGTCGCTCGACCGGGAAAAAGAAGACAATGCGCAGGAATCCGTTGGGGTCCGCTTCCCTCCAGAGCCCGAGAAGGATCTCGTCTGGTTCATTGAGGAGTACTCCACCATTCTCGAGGACTGGCAGCGCGACATTATGTCGATGCTTCGCGACGAAATGCTCTACTTCTGGCCGCAGCTGGAGACGAAGATTATGAACGAAGGCTGGGCTTCGTACTGGCATCAGCGCATCATCCGCGAGCTGGATCTGACGAGCGATGAGACGGTCGAGTTCGCGAAGCTGAACAGCTCGGTCGTCGTTCCTTCGCGTCATACGCTGAACCCGTACTACCTTGGGCTGAAAATCTTCGAGCATATCGAGAAGCGCTGGGATAATCCGACGCAGGAGGAGCGCGATCGGTTCGGCATGAAGCCGGGCAAGGGACGGGAGAAGATCTTCGAGGTACGCGAGGAGGATGCGGATATTTCGTTCCTGCGCAACTACCTCGATAAGCAGCTGGTGAAGGAGCTTGACCTGTACGTGTTCGAGAAGAAGGGGCCCGAGTGGAAGATTACGGACAAAGGTTGGACGAATATTCGCGACCAGCTCGTCACCTCCAAAGTTAACGGTGGCTTCCCGAGCATCGTTGTGCAGGATGGCGATTTCAACCGCGTCGGCGAAATGTATCTGAAGCACCGCTACGAGGGCGTGGAGCTCGATCTCAAATATCTCGAGCGCACGCTCCCCCACATCGTGTCGCTGTGGGGCAAGTCGATCCACCTCGAGACGGTGATCGAGGATAAGAAGATCGTGTTCAGCTGCGATGGGAAGAAGACGAGCCGGAAGTTTATTTAAATGAGGAAATCCCGAGCGCCTATGATTGGCTCTCGGGATTGCTGCTTTCTAGCATCGCAACGGGCAGCACGCTAACGGTTGCAATAAGGGGCTATTGGCTTTGAAAAGCTTCATTTTCAACTGTAACGGTTGCGAATCGCGCTTAATGCATCATTTTGCCTAAGAAAATGGGGTGTCCTCCCCTAATAGCTTCAATTACTACCGTTAGCGCGCCAAACATGCCAAATTCGCAGCAATAGCCACTATAGCAACCGTTGCACTATACCGTTAGCAATAGCCACTATAGCAGCCGTTGCACCGACCGCACACCACTCGCGAACGCCCGCCAACTCGACTCTACACGAAAATAGTAGGCGCTTTCACACACTTCCTATATAATGGAACCGATAGATACTATCTTCGAAATGGGGCTAATCACGATCATGTACAAGCTTAAGCATGTCATTGTATCCTTCTGCGCTGGCGCGTTGTTCTTCAGCGGTGTCAGCTATGCGGCGGACCCGAGCAAGATCGAGGCCGTCGTGAAACCATTAAAGTTCTTCTTCGACGGCGTTGAGAAGAAGCTGCCGGACAAGCAAACGAGCATCGTGTACAATGGCACAACGTATGTGCCGATTCGTTACGCTGCGGATGCGTTTGGTCAAAGCGTTCGTTATGACGGCGCCAAGTCGTCCGTTTACTTCACCTCGCCTAAGCAGCGGACCGGGGCTGATCTCGTAGCGACTGTGAACGGTATCGGAATTAAGCAGCAGCAGCTGTTCGAGGCATTGATTCAAGGTGGCAATGGCAGCAACGCGCTTGATGGGCTTATTACTTACGAGCTTGTGAGACAAGCGGCTGACGCACAGGGGATAACCATTACCGATGAGGACATTCAACGCGAACTGAATATCATAATAAGCAGCATGGGTTCCCGTGACAATTTCGAGCAAGCACTGGAGCAATACCAGATGACGGAGAAAGACCTTTATCCGAATTTGCTGAACCAGGCTCGGCTGCGCAAGCTTCTCGCTTCCCAGATCAAGATTACGGACGATACGATCCGCGCTTATTACGATCAGAATAAAGACTCGTTCGGCTCACCTGAGCAAGTGAAAGCTTCCCATATTCTTGTGGAGACCCAAGCAGAAGCCGACGCGCTTTATACGCAATTGAAGAATGGCGCAGACTTCGCAAAGTTAGCGCAAGAGAAATCGATTGATACAGGGTCGGGCTTTAGCGGCGGCGATCTTGGATATTTTGAACGCGGGGTCATGGTTACGGAATTCGAAGACGCCGCATTCTCGCTCAAGGTTGGTGAGATCAGCTCGCCAGTGCAATCCCAATTCGGCTATCATCTCATCCTCGTAACGGATCATAAAGCAGCTGTCACGAAGACATTCGAGGACGTCAAAGAGCAAATCACAGAGACTTTAACCAGTCAGAAGATCTATGAACTGTCACAATCCTACATTAGCGATCTCCACGCCAAGGCCGATATTAAGAATCTGCTGACAGCAAGCACAACGAGCAATAAATAATCACCCTATACGCGCACAAAAACAGCCGCCACATCGGAGCTTCTCCGACCGTGTGCGGCTGTTGTCCTAACTATCCCAAGCCTGCTGCTCCGTCTTATTCAATTCCTCATACAGACGTTCCAGTACAGCGATACCCGCCGTCTCGCGATCTCTCGCTGTCTTTAACAGCTTTATCGCCTCTGCTGCTTGATCGGGGTCGTTCGGCTCGCCGCCATGCGGGTGCGGGAAATGAAGCTGGAAGATGCGCAACGCTTCCGCCACTTGTTCGAAATAGGGCAGCGCCTCTTGGGACAGGCTGCGAATCGCTGCTTCCTCCCTGCTATCTCCAACCCATCGCTCTGGCAACGAGCGTAGGAACCGCACCGCATATTCCCTCGCATCACCGACAACCTCTGCATTGTAAGCATTGCCGAACGGATTGACATGCCCGCCTTGAAAAGCTTCGATCCACGCATCATAACCAGCCAGTCCATGCTTGAATGAATCGGATAACGTCGGCGCCTCGCCACGAGCGAACTCGACAATGCCAGCAAGAGACGTCTTCAACGCTTTCATGGGGTCCACCGTCAATTCCCCTGTAATCCGCAGCATGAAGACGAAATTCATAGGCAGCTCATTCAGCTTGGCATACGCCAGCGCTCCGACCTTCGAAGGATCAGAGCAGTACAGCTCTTGTTTCTCGTCGTCGTAACCATAGATGACGCCGAACTCGGGTACGAACAAGCTCCACCCTATTGCAGGAATGCCTCGATCAATCGTTTCCTGTGCGAAACGGATCGCCTGTTCCAGCTTCTCAGGCGACGCTGGTGTCGGGAACCCATGCAGCTGCTCGGCTGTAAAACCGAGATTGTTCAGTCCCTTCTCCAGCAGCTCCGTCGGCGAGAACATCGTTGGCCCCGCAGGGCTTACATCATCAGGATGAATATTTATGCGGAATGCATGACCCGTCAGCCCCATTACATCCGTCAAGGTATACGTGTCTTTACGGCTCGTATATTTCAACAGCGCATAAATCGCACCTGCCGCAGCCGTAAAAGTCTTGTCCCTCTGCTCTTCCCTGATCATCTCCGTCATTCTCTTCTCTCCTCATTATCGGATTGGCGGCGCGAGCACCCGTCGTGTTGGACGTCCTTCCCGCTTCTTCTCAGCCGTATATCCTTGAAAATAGACGCGAATTCGCTCCCGCTGCACCTTCTTGCGTGAACGAGAGATTGACGTATGAACTGCGCCTACGGACATGCCGAGCGCATCCGAGATTTCAGCAGGAGACAGCTGACGGAATACATGAGCTTCGAACACCGAACGTTCCTTCAAGTTCAAGCATAGAAGCAGCTCAGAAAGCCCTTCGAACATCTCCTTGCGCATCAATCGCGCTTGCGGGTCCGTCTCATAATAGGGAGCCTCACCATGCCGCTCTACTATACGGAACAGCATCCGATCGAGCAGCGAGCATTCGTTCCGTTCTTCCTCGGACAGCCTCCCCCACCGATAGGCAATCTCAGAGAAAGTGCTCGTTCTCCCACCCGGACCACCTCGGCGCAGCTTCATCATCGCCTGATTGCGAACGATTCGCTCCAGCCAATAACGGAATCGGCCGGGTTCCATCAACGTCTCGATGTGCAGAAAGGCTGACACTAACGCTTCCTGTACAATGTCCTCCGCAAGCTGCCCGTCCTGTGTAATCGTCGAAGCTAAACCAAGTGCCCGCGCGCGATGCCTGCGCACGAGCTCGCCGAATGCCTCCCGATCCCCGGTTCGTGCGAGTTCAACTAACTGCTCATCCTTCAGCGCAGCCGCAGTGCCCCCATTGTCTAATTCCTCATCGATGCTGTCCTCTTCTTCCAGTATCGATAATTCGTGCATACCGTCACCTCCTCTCAGCCGATCTCGTCATCCGTCGATTCGCGGATGTATGAATAGATGCCGCAAGCGCACAATTCCTTACAGGATTTAAAATATTTATTTTTATTTTACCGCAAGATCCGCCCAATGGGGGAATATCCCAATCCAGCTTTTATGGATTAACAATCTATAGAGGAACCATTTCTTGCAAGTTAGGGATGCGTTCAACCAATTTCGTTCTTGTATTAAACTCAAATTTGAGTATAATAAGCAACGACATGAAATTTTGAAGTGATTTTGAAAGGAAGTAGACAATGGACGCAAATAAAAGCAATGTGAAGCTGGTCGTCGCGGGCCTGCTGCTCGGCCTGTTCATGGCATCGCTCGATCAGACGATCGTCTCGACCGCGATGACGACCATTATTAAGAAGCTTGGTGGCTTCGAGAGCTTCATCTGGGTGTACTCCGCGTACATGATCGCGATGGTCGTCTCGACGCCGATTATTGGCAAATTGTCCGATATGTACGGACGCAAACGCTTTTTCCTATTAGGGCTCGTCTTGTTCGTAGTCGGCTCCGTCCTATGCGGCACCGCTCAGAACATGGAGCAGCTGATCGTGTATCGGGCGATTCAAGGCATCGGCGGCGGCGCGCTAATGCCGATCGTATTCACCATTATTTTCGACCTATTCCCTGCCGAGAAACGCGGCAAAATGATGGGCATGTTCGGTGCCGTATTCGGCATCTCCAGCGTATTTGGCCCCATCTTAGGCGGCGCGATCACAGACAACTGGAGCTGGCGCTGGATTTTCTACATCAACGTTCCTATCGGTATTCTCTCGATTCTATTCATCGCACAGGCTTACCATGAGAACAAAAACCCTCGTAAGCAGAGCATCGACTGGCTTGGCGCCATTACGCTTACGGCTGCGATTCTGCTCCTGATGTTCGGCCTTGAGCTTGGCGGTACGGAAGGCTGGGCATGGGATTCGCTGAAGACGATTTCCTTGTTCATCGGTACCATCGTGTTCCTCGGCCTGTTCCTGGTTGCGGAGACGAAGGCAAAGGATCCGATTATCAAGCTCAGCCTGTTCCGCAGCAAGCTGTTCACGAGCAGCATGATGATCTGCCTGCTGTACGGCGGCGTGATGATTGCAGGCGCTACATACATTCCGATCTTCATCCAGGGCGTCTTCAACAAAACAGCTACCGAAACGAGTACCGTACTTATTCCGATGATGCTCGGCGTCGTCGTCAGCGCACAGATTGGCGGACGTATCGCGCACAAATTCGCATACCGCAGCATTATGCTCGTATCCGTATGTACGCTCATCCTCGGCACATCGCTGCTGGGCTACGCGCTTGATCAAGACACGAGCCGTCTGGTCATTTCCCTGTACATGGTCATTATCGGTCTCGGGATGGGCGTATCGTTCTCGCTGCTCAACATCTCGACGCTGAATGCGGTTCCGCCGCAATTCAAAGGCTCAGCTTCATCGCTTATCATGTTCTTCCGTACGATTGGCTCCGCGCTTGCAATTGCTGTATTCGGGGCAACGCAAAAGCATAACTTCCAAGAAGGCATCAGTTCTCTGCCGAACATGAGCCCAGAGCTCGCTGACAAAATCAAAGGCGGCCAAGCGCTGCTCGACCCTGAGGTTCAACAGCAGATGGGTATGCCTGCAGACGTTGTTCAGCTGCTCATCGGCAAGCTGTCGGATTCCATTATTCATGGTGTATTCCAATGGACCGTTCTTCTTCCGGTTCTTACATTCGTCTTCGTATTGCTGATGGGTCGTGCGCGTCTTGAACTGTCGAAGCCAGGTGCGCAGGGCGCTCCAGGCGGCCATGGACCATCCGGTGCCGCAGGCGGCGCAGGCAAGCCAGACCCATCCTATCAGAAGGGCTGATCGAACATGTCAATGAAGCTGCTGGTTCTTGGTCTGCTTATGGAAGGCAACAAGCATCCTTATGAAATCAGGCAAACGATCAAATCCCGCAATTGGAATGAGGCGTTCAAGCTTCGAGACGGTTCACTGTACTATGCCGTTGACCAGCTTCGTGAGGACGGGCTGGTCGAGGCGGCGGAGATCGTGCCTGTACCGGGCGAGAAGCGCCCGGACAAAACGATTTTTCGCATTACTGATGCAGGGCGGGAAGCTTTCATCAAGCTGGTCTATCAGCAATTAGAGCAAAGCTCTTATCCGCAAAATCCGGTCTTCATGGCGCTGCCGTTCGTTCGTCACTGCGAGCCGGAAACGATTATTCCGCACTTAGAGAATCAAATCGCGAGCTGCGAGGAACGGATCGCGAGACTGCGTATGATCTATGAGTTCAAGAGTCCTTACATTCCCGCAGGTTCCTCGATGTTCATCCGCGGCTGTATTCAATTCAGCGAGACCGAATTAAGCTGGTTGAATGAGGCGCTGACGGAAGCCCGTTCTGGCAAGCTATTCGAGGGTCCGAAATGGTCCGCCGAGCAGATCGAGGCATTCCGCAAGGAAATGGGATTATGAAGTAATCAGAAAAGCCGTCAAGCATCGGTGGGAGTCCGATTGCTTGACGGCTTCTTTTTGTTAACTGCAATGCCTGTTAGGACGGTTCAACGCCCCATACTTTCACGCCGTTCTGGTACAGCGCAGCCTTCGTCCAATCCGTGTACGACGTCTTCGTTGCGTCGAACGAGTAATCGTTCGCTTCATTGAAGGATGACCAGTCCGTCTTGTGCATGCGCAGCTGAATCTCGCCCGTCTGAGCACCTGGCTGGAGCACGCCCGCCGAAGACGAGAAGCTCAGCTCAACGTAGGTATCGGCGTTCGTCGCGGACAGCGTGCCGAACGTGCGATTCACATTACTGCCGCCAATCGTCGCATAGTCGACCCAGGACGTTATATCCGCTGTGCCTTCCTTCGTGAAGTAGTAACGGATTGTCAGATCGCTGAGGTTGATTGCGGTCGTGCCTGTATTTTTGATATTGAAAAATGGCTGGATCGCGTTATCCGTTGCATTCGTATTCCCTGCGCGATATTGAAGCACAAGGCTCGACGTTCCGGTACTGCCGGCCGTTGGCGTGACACTCGCTTGGAAGGAGTTCGCGCTCTCGCCTGCACTGTTGACCGCACTTACCACATAGTAATAAGTCGTGCCGTTCGTCAGCCCCGTATTCGTATAGCTCGTCGAGGTTACTCCCGTCGCCACATTCGTATACGGACCGCCGCTCGTCGTTGCACGTTTGACGTTATACGACGCTGCGCCTGTCGATGCCGTCCACGTCAATGTCGCTTGGGCATCGCCTGCTGCCGCCGATACATTCGTCGGCGCAGACGGTGCCGTAACCGTCGACCCTGCTGGTGCTGCGCTCACTTGGGTGGAGTTCACGCTTTCCCCGTTCGCATTCACTGCCGAGATGACATAATAGTACGTCGTGCCATTCGTCAAGCCTGTATTCGTATAGCTCGTCGAGGTTACTCCCGTCGCCACATTCGTGTACGGACCGCCGCTCGTCGTTGCACGTTTGATCGTATACGACGTCGCGCCTGTCGATGCGGTCCAGGTCAATGTCGCTTGAGCATTACCTGCCGAGGCGGTTACGTTCGTTGGTGCCGACGGAACCGTCAACGTATTGACGAGCGACCAATAAGCAGGCTTCGACTGCAGATTGTCATCGAACAGCAGCGGCCAGTCCAAACGCGTAACGGGATACGTACGCAGCCAGCTGTGCGCATCGTCCTGTCCCCAGAAGGTGACGTTCGTGATCTCGTCACTATGCCGTTTGAATATTTCGAACAGCGCGGCATAACGCGCTGCCTGCTGCGATGCTTGGGCTGCCGACAGCGACGTATAGCTCTGACTGCTGTTGCCATAGATGCTCATATCAAGCTCAGTAATCTCTTGCATTACATCGAGATCGGAGAATTTGACAATGGAGTCTTCGATTTGGCTGAGCGTTGGATACTCAAGGTTAATATGCGTCTGCTCGCCGATGCCATCGATTGGGACGCCTTTGGCCTTCAGACGTTGAACGAGATCGTGCAGGAACTGCGCTTTGGCTGGAATATGCGTGTTGTAGTCGTTAATGAACAGCTTCGCATCCGGGTCTGCTTCATGCGCGTAGATGAACGCTTTCTCGATAAACTCCTCGCCTGCAATCTGATACCACAAGCTTCTTCGCATACCGTCGGACTGCGATTCATCGATAACCTCATTCGCGACATCCCATGCGTAGATCTGGCCTTTGTAGCGCCCGACAACGGCGTCAATATGCGCCTTCATCCGTGTATACAGCACTTCCTTCGTCACCAGCTGGTTGTTGCTGTCATAGAACACCCAGTTCGGCGTCTGGTTATGCCACACCAGCGTATGACCGCGAACCATCATCCCGTTATCGACCGCGAATTGAACGGCAGCGTCCGAGTCCGTGAAGTTGAAATTGCCTTCGGCCGGCTCTGTCGCGTCCCACTTCAGCACGTTGCCCGGCGTTACGCTGGCGAAATGCTTCTTCATCAAATTCGCATTCTCGCCGTACATTTCATCATTCGTAAAGGCTGTGCCGATCGGGAAATAGGAAGCGAAGGCCGTCTTCAGCGGCGTAATGTTCGCTTCAATTGGCGTCGCGCTCTTCTCTACGATGGAGAAATCGTCCACATAGAACGAGATCGTCGCACCCGCGGATTCAAAATAAACCGACAACGCATCGGCCGCACTGCTCAGCCGATAGGTTGCCTCCAGCTTCACCCATCCGTTCGCATTCGCGGACACCGTTGCGAGATTCTCGTATGTCGTTGTCGTTCCAACCGTCTTCTGCATCGACAACGTCACATTCGTATTCGCCGTGCCGGACGTCAGCTTCACATAGCCTGTCACCGTGTAGCTTGTCCCAAGCGAGAACTCGGACAACACATCCTTGCTTGCCCCTTGATACGCTGCAGTCCGGTTCGCTACGAGCATCCCCTCCGTGCCTGAACGCGCTCCCGCTGTTCCTGCCAGCGTTACCGTCTCACTGCCAATGCGCGGGCCCCAGCCCTGCAGCGTTCCATCCTCGAACGTACTTGTCAGCTTCACCGTATCCGCGCTGGCGACTGGCAGCGCACCGCTTGGCGGTACAATGACTGCCGCTGCCAGCACGATGCCCAATGCGGCAATTCCTAATTTTCTCACAACATGAGCTCCCTTCATCTCGTTCATAACTTGCACTATGCCGATTATGCGTACTTGCTCTGACTAATGACGGATCTCCCGCTTGTACGAGACTGCTTCCCCCTCCTCTCCTGTGCACGCGGCGAGTGTTATGGGGCACTGTTACCGCTTTCACTAAATGACGTTATCGTGAAATGAGCCGTTGTCATAGGCAATTTGGTGACTTGTTGATAGTAATTTGGATACCAAAATAAAAATGCCGCACGCGAGTGACAATCGCATACGACATGAGTACGATGGGGCATTATTCTTCTAATTTAAACGCGCGAATGAGCTCCTGCACTTCCTCATCCTTAATGTGAACAATCCCGCCGAGCGCTCGGGCCGCCAGGATAGACTTGGCGCTGTACTCCGCAACCTCCAGTCGGTCAAATGTATTTAACGGTCCTTGACCGGTCACGACGACGCAATTGTTCTTCACGATTGCAATAGGCGTATTAGGCGTGAAGATTGCGGCCGCCCGCTCCGGATGATGAACGATAGCGTCAAACGGAAGCTTCGGCACGCCTCGAAGCAGAATGTAGCTCTCCGGGATCGTTCTAGAATCGAATTCCACGTCCGTAACGGCAAAAGCCATAATATTAGGAGGATGAGCCACAATGATAGAATCTACATGAGGCTGCTGCTGGTATATCGCTTGATGGAACAGGACCGATTGACTCGGCGTCTTGCCTTCCTCGGCTCTGCCGCCGCTTATCTTGACCAGGTGCTCCGGCTCCATATAAATCCGATCCACGCCATATGGCGTGATCAGAAACTCTCTCTCATTCAGCCGCTGCGAGAAGGTCCCCTGCGTGCTGCTGAACAACCGCTGATCATACGCCCGCTTTACGAACGCGCACAGCTCTTGTCTTCGCTCCAGCTCAAACGGAGAGTAGCTATCGCTTCGATAAGTTTCAAGACGAGCTGCAATTGAATGATCCGCTGTCTCGTCACTGCCATCCGCAATTCGTACCGGGCTCGCAAGCCTTCTTGCCTTGATCTCCAAGCGCGCGCAGAAGTCGAGCGTCTCGAAGACGCAGAAGGCTTCCGACAGATTGCGGCCGCCTACAACAACTCCATGATTCTCCAGCATAACCGAGTTGATTCCTTGCGCGAATACAGCTGCGATATTCTCTCCAAGCTGTAGCCCTCCTGGTAAAGCGTAAGGCGCCATTCCAATCCTATGAACGATCTTGCGCTCATTCGGAAGCAGCCGCGTATCCGGCACCTGGCGGACGATACTGAAGGAGACGAGCGCCGGCGGATGGGCATGAACGATTGCGCTCAAGTCCGGGCGGGCCTGATAGATCTGTTGGTGAAACGGCAATTCGCTTGAAGGCTTATGCCGCCCTTCAATAGAGCTGTCAGGATTGACGCATACCATGTCGGTCACTTGCAGTGCGCCCTTATCAATGCCCGAAGGCGTAATCCAGATCTGCCCGCTAGCCGTTCGAATCGACAGGTTGCCGCCCGATGTCGTGGTCATTCCATAGCGATAAATGCGTTGAATCATGAACAACAGCTGCTCGGCTGGATGTAGGTGGTCAATCATAGAATAGCCTCCCTGTCATGTGACGGCGAAAGTGATCTTGTCCCTGTACAGTATTGCCAACTGGGTTCAACATTCTAATTCTAATTGCCGCCAATTATACCATGCTGTAAGCACCTGCGAAGTAATAGCCATCACAATGGCATAGGCATTAGGCTTGCTCGGCTCCTCATGGTTCCAAGTAAAGAAGCCGAGTGCGATAACACTCGGCCCAACAATTGGCTCGTTTACTTTCTCTTGTTCCCCCGCTAAAACCTCTTCCCGCCTCCGCCCAGATCAAAATCCTTATGCCCCGCGATCCGCTCTCTCGTCTCCTTGAACGTCCGCTGCAGGCTCTGAATCTTGTCGAACTCTGGGTCGCCAGGACCGAGATTCTGCATGAAGATATACTTCAAAATCTCGGCGTAGAACGCAATCTTGCGATCCATCTGCGTCAGCTCAAGCTCAATAATATCGTCAATCGTATTGTATTCAATAAACGCTTGTATATCATCGATTGAACCAGGCTCCGGATCCAAATCCAGTTCTGGCTCCCGTCTCGATCGAGCCTCGTATTCCGATGAGGATTGCTCCAGGTCGATCGTTGTGCGAAGACTCGACATCGCGATGTCCTGCTTGGCTAACATAATTTGAAAGTCTTTGTTGCGAAGCAAATCGGCGATAACGCTTCGGCACAGATCGCGATTGCCCAGCAGCATGCCGTCGAATGGATGGATGGTCCACACGCCTTGACGGAGAAACAAATTCAACACAAACTTCTCGCTGCCGTACGCATATTCAATGTTGATCGTCGATTCATTCACGATTTCGAATGAAAATGGAATCATCGCTTCTCCCCCAATCGATCATAAAACGGCGCGGTTTATTTAGATGCTCGCACCCAATTGAGCTGCCATCCGAACGCTTCGTCCAAATCGCGATGCCCACGGAAGTGACGGACAATCCGTTCAATACTAAACGTCTCGTTGCCTTGGTTCTCAATCATCGCGATCGCGCACATCGGCAGATTGTTGTCGTACTCATCCAATCTTACAATAATGTCCGGCCCGCCATTCTGCTTCAGCGTGACGACGCCATCCGCTTCCGACCATTGGGATACACCTTCATAAATAAAGGTAAACACGAGAATTCGTTTGAACTCCTCCACCTTCGCGCCGTTAATTCGAATGTTCTCGCCCGTCTTGACCGAGCCTGTCCGATCATCGCCATCCAATACGATATACGGAGCACGGTCGAAGGAACCGAATGAATTTCCAAGCGCTTGAATGAGCCCTTTCTGACCGTTCTTGAGCTCATACAGACATGCAAGGTCAAGATCGACGCCTTGACTTCCTCCGCCCCAGCGGCTCGACTTCTTCGGCTGTTGGTTCCAGTTCAGGTTGATCAGAATTTCCCCGAGACCGCCGGATCTTTTCTGAAGATTGATTTTATCGCCTTTCTTCTTGAGCTCGATTTTCGTCAGATTCAACTGAATCGGCTGTGACGGCACAACCGGCGGCGACGCTGGCGCTGGAGGCGGAGCCGTAGGCTGTGCGTTCACCGGCGGTGCGGCAGGTGCTGGTGTCTTCTCCTGCGTCTCGACGCCATAGGAAGCGCACAATGCGCTTAACCCGCCTGAATAACCCGCGCCGATCGAGTTAAACTTCCATTCACCGTTGTAGCGGTACAGCTCACCAACGACAATAGCCGTCTCAACGGAGAACGAATTGCCAAGCTCATAGCGCAGCAGCTCTTGGCCCGTGGCAGCGTTCGAGATACGGATAAATGCGCCATTCACTTGGCTGAAGCTCTGACGCCGCTGCTCGCCTTCGTATATCGTAAGCGTGAACGCGATTTTGTCCACTTGAGCGTTTATTTTATCTAAGCCTATCATAAGCTGCCGCTCCGTCGTCCCAACCTCTGTATAGGAGATAAAAGTGTTGGAGGGGTTGCCGTAGAAGATCAGATCGCTGTCCCCGGTCACTTTGCCGCCAGGCGCCAGCAGAAATGCGGAGCAATCAAGTTCAATATTCGCGGACGATGCCCAGCCTATCGTAACCTTAAGGTTCGTCAGGGTAGGATTGCCCTTCGTAATGTCAGCCTTTTGACCCTTCACTACAGAAATAGACAACAACGTTCATCCTTTCTTTATATGCTGGATCGAGCAAAGACAGATCTTCGCAGCTCTAGCTATTTGAGATCATCTTGTTCAATTACACATATTGTAATATCGGTCAAACGATTAATCTACTAAAGTTTCAATCCTACTGCGCTCATCACAATAAATAAGCTCCCATCGAGAGACTCGTTCTCTCCTTGGAAGCTTTATTATTACATGCTTAGATAAACCTTTCCCTCAGCACTCGAATCGTTCGCTTCTCTACTCCGCAAGCGTGCATAAGGTATGCCTCGATCGATCCGTATTGCACCAGCATTTCATCCAATACTTCCTCCAAATACTCGCTCCGTACTTCTAATAGCGGCAGCAGCCGTTCTCTGGATATACGGAAACCGCTTAGCAGCCTTAACATTCTGATCGCTCTCTCGGTTTCACGCTTGTTCAGCGGATTCGAGAGCAAATAATCGGATACGACCTCTGCTCGTGGTACACCGGCAATCAACTGCACAATCGCAGCGATCATCCCGGTCCGATCCTTGCCGCTTGCACAATGAATGAGCGCCGGTACAGCGTCCTGCTCGGCGAGAAGCGTAAGGACATTCCGGACCTGGTCCTTACTCTCGAACAGCACCTTCCGGTAGAAATCCTTCATGAACTGATTATAGTCAGCCGTTCGGATGCTGCTCATCATTCGCTTATAGATCTGGAATCTCGTAAGATCCGCATCATTTTGATAAAAAGGCAGGTTCACCGTCAACGTCTTCCCGCTGTCAACGAAACGCGGAAGCCTCGACTTTCGCTCGTTGGGCGTACGAAGATCGCAGATCAGCTTCAGGTTCAGCCCATTGAACTTATCGAGATCCTTCAAGCTCAGCTTATGCGGCTCATTCGAGCGATACACGACCCCTGTCTTCATCACGCGTCCATTCGTTGTAGGCAACCCTCCGATGTCACGGAAATTGATCAAGCTCCCCATCTTTCGTATACCGCGATCTACATGGGTTACTGCAGCACTGTTCATCGTCCCTTATCCCCTGCCTCTTCTGCCGTTCTGCATGCTTCGGAGTCTCATAATCCCAATTACACATATTGTAAAATAGATTAAACCATTATTGCATTGATCCTGCAATCTCTCATCGACATCCAAGCGCAAAAAAAGCTTCTGCAAAGAGATTCCCATCCCTCTACGGAAGCCTGCTCCAATCGTTTATCTGCTTCTCCTGCATCTCTGCAGTTATCGCAATCCCACATCATGGAATCGATTATCTAATGTCTCACGGACGAGCAGCCGAAGCGCTTCGATCGCCTGCGTCTCGGCTTGCTGAGCCTCACGGAATAGCTTGCACAACTCATCCGCTTGGTCAGATTCAACACCGACAGCTGCAATCGAATCGAAACGCTCAGCAACACGTACATAATGACTAGCTGCCTCTCCTGCCGCAGGCCAGCGGCGTGCTGCTTCGGTCATGTACACGGCAAGATCACGCTTCGCTGCGGCCATGCATATGAAGGTCTCGTTGGCCCCCGCACGATCATAATGGCCGCTGCTGAGCGCATGAACAATTGCGTCATACACGGCTTCCCCACATGCATAATCCGCTTCAGGCAATGTGCCGTCATGTATCTCCCATTTGAAAATCGCCTGCAGAAACGACTCCTTCATCACCGCTGCCTCGTCCATCGGGATGCATCCTTCAAAGATCTGATAGTACCAATAGGGAGAAGGGTTCTCGCGATCTTCGCCAATTCCGAAATCCATATAATCGAAAGACCGAACCTCATCCGACCATCCGTCTACATAATAAAGCCGACCTGTGAACGAGCCATCCTCGGCCTGCGCATAGCCAACAATGACTACGAACTGTCCATTATGCCAGCAGATAGCGGCAGCACCACGGTCAATGGATGTTCGTATATCTGCAATCGCTTGTTTGCGATACAGCGGGAAGGTTCGTCTGAAGGTGAATTCAGCCTTGGAGCTGACCAATATCCCAATGAAATCCGCCGCGAGAAAATGCTCCGCATGCCAGTTATACGCCGTCGCGGACTCCGCCGTCAGTCTGCGATGAACTGTCATACGGAATCCGTTCACCGTCATCCCCGCCAGCATCGGCTTGGACAGCGTTGTCCAGCCTGCATGTGTCAGCACCGCATGCATCGCATCGAGGTAAGGCCTCGACTCGGCTTTCATCTGAATGCCATGAAGCTTATTAACCTTAAGTGATGTCATCCCTCTTCCGCCTCCCCGATCCCTACCTTGCAGAATGTGTGATCCATCTGGTTGCAATCGTTCGCGACGGATCGGCATAACGTGCCGACAGCTTGCTGAACTGCCCCACCGAACGATCTTCCAGCTGCGCTGCCGCGGCAAGCTTCTCTATCATCTCCTGAATACCGCCGCCGCTATGATCAAAGCTCAAATCCGCGATATGATGACCAAGCTCCTCATAATACATGTGAGCTTCCGCTAGCTCAGGCCACAGCTCCTTCACCTCTGACAAGTAATCGCGAATTTCATAACGTGCATAACGATAGGAATCGAGTATGTACCTTGCTCCGGCCTCGTCGAAGTTTCCGCTTCGCAGCGCTTGGATGAAGAAGTCATAAGCAAGCTTGCCGGAGGCAATCTCTCGATCCGGCAGCAGCTTGAACGGCGTTTGCCAGTCATGAATCGCTGACCGCACCGATTCCAACACCTGCTCGTCGATCGGCATATCGACCTTCTCCCCAATCATCTCCACACACCAGAACGGTGTTACATTCAAACCCAAATTGTCATACAGCACGATATGATCCTCTTGCGACCAGCCATCCTGGATGAAGAAGACGCCGTCCTCGTCATCGTAGCCATGAATGACACCGAATTCGAGAATCCAGTAGATGAGTCCAACACCACGGTCAAGACTCTGCTTAATCCAGCGGATGGCCTCCTGCTGATATCGGCGGAACGTAAGATGGCGAGTGCGGCCCCCGTCGGATATGGTTAATAAGCCAAGATTGTCTATCGCAGCTGCATGTTCGAGACCCCATTGACCGTACGCCGTTACCGACAGCGGCAGCAGCCGTTCATGCACCGCGAATTTGAAGGCCATGCCCGTTAAGCCCGACAGTCGATATTTCGGTCCCTCGAACAGCCCAGCTGCTGTCAGTACCGCGTACAAGCTATCGATGAACGATTTGGATTCCCGCTTCATGCGAATATTGTTCAAGTAGACGCTCGACATCGTTACCGCTCCTTATCCAATCGCGTCAGTACATCCGAGCAATGGAGGCGCAGCTTCTCCCGCAGCCACTTTGGCGCGAGCAGCTCCTCCCAGTCGGACATCATCAAGTGCCGCAGAAACATATTCATATCGTAAAAATCCACTCCATACAGCAGCGAAGCATCGTCTAAGCAGGTCGCAGCGAATCCGTCCCAAGTTCCGCCGCGGTCAATCGGCTGCCTAAGACGAACCTTCGCCGTGAAAGGCTTCCGCGAAGGCGCACCGCTCTCATCCAGACAAGCAGCCGGATTAACTGCCGCCGCCGTTGCTGCTGTCGCTGTCGTCTGTCCAACCATTACCGCATATGCAATCGACGACAAACGGAATTGCCGCTGCTCTTGTCCGTTATCACAATAAGCCGCTACGTATTCATCGTTATAACGCGTTAGCAGACGAGTCGGTTGAATCGTTAACTGCTCGCCCTCATAAACAAGCCGGACGGCGTACGAGTGCTTAATCGCCTCCGTTAGCAGCAGCACCAGCTGCATCAATCGCGGGTCGGCATTAAACATCGGCAGCCGATCATACTGCTCTGACTCTGATTCATCTGTAAACCGATCGAGCAGCCGCGCCACACGACGCGTCGTATCCGCGTTATCATAGTCGTATTGGCTGTACCGATGGACGAGATAACGCAGCACCCGCTTCTCGTCCTCTGACATGAATAGATGCGGCAGCACATAAGCCGAATCATTGTAGCTGTATCCGCGGCGCTTGGCGTCGTACAGCAGAGGTGCCCGCAGTGAAGCTGCCATATACTCAATATCGCGCTGCGCCTGCCGTTTCGATATTTCAAACCGCTCCGCCAGATGGTTGCTGTTCGGATAACGGGCTTCTCTTATTTGCTGGTCGAACCATTGAATCCGGTGCGTGTTGCTCATTCCGTCACCTCATACGCATAAGCTGTTCTCTATTCTATTAAACGTAACGGAAGCTAGCAAAGCCTGGCAACTATTTTTCCAACACAAGAAAAGAGCCCCTCCTCCTATAACCTGAAGAAGGACTCCTTACTGGCTAGCGGTCGTTCAGACCGGAATGCGGTCGATCGCTTCAACCGCTGCGTTCTGGCATCTCTTGCATACCTTCACGGATTTACCGTTCGTCTGGGAACGTGTATACAGCAGCTTAATGCGCGTCGCACGGCAGACCGGGCAAGTACCGCGACCGCGCGAAGGCAAGCTCCAGAGGACGCGGCCTCTTTTTGTTTTGACCATTGTGTTTGACAACCCCTTGTTCGATGATGATCATGGTGCAGCTCGTGATGTACAACCTCATCATACGGGAGTTGGTACGACATAGAATGTCGCAGCAGTTTGAAACAATTATGAAATGCTCTAACCCAAATAAAAAATGAGGAAGATCGCTCTCCCTCATTTCCCGATCTACGGCTTCAATACAACCTTCACGCAGCCATCCTCATGATGATTGAAGATGCGGTAAGCATGCGCAGCCTCTTCTAGCGGAAGCCGATGGGTGATGATCGCTTTCGGATCAAACTCACCCTTCACGATGCGCTGATACAGCTCGGACATATAATGAATGACCGGCGCTTGTCCCATCTTCAATGTAATATTACGTGCAAAGAAGGCGCCAAGCGGAAACATATTGTAGTTGCCGCCGTACACGCCCGTAATTTGCACGGTGCCGCATTTGCGAACAGCCTTCGTGGCAATTTGAATGGGACCTAGCGTTCCGCCCTGCAGCTTAAGCTTCTGCTCGAGCCATTCGAGCGGCGACTTCTTCCCATCCATCCCCACGCAATCAATCACAACGTCTGCTCCGCCATGCGTCATTTCTTTGAGGTACTCCCCCATATCCGCATCCTTCGTGAAATCATACGTTTCAACCTTATTGATTTCCTTCGCATGCTTCAGCCGATAATCCAAATGATCGACGGCGATGACGCGTTTCGCCCCTTTCATCCAGGCGAACTTCTGCGCCATTAAGCCGACAGGCCCGCAGCCGAGCACGATGACGGTATCGCCGGATTTGACACCCGCGTTGTCGACGCTCCAATAGGCGGTCGGGAGAACATCCGATAGGAAGAGCAGCGACTCATCCTCCAGCTCGCAGGCCTTCGGTATGACGAATGGTGCGTAATTACCGAACGGCACCCGCAAATATTGCGCCTGCCCGCCTGGGTAATTGCCGAACTTCTCCGAGTAGCCCAGATAGCCGCCCGAATCATAATGAGGGTTGCTGTTATCGCATTGACTCTCCAGCTGATGCTGACAGTAATGGCATTGACCGCATGCGACGGTGAAAGGGATGACGACGCGATCGCCTTTGGAAACCTTCGTAACACCCGGCCCAACTTCCTCTACAATCCCCATAGGCTCATGCCCGATGACATAGCCCGGCGGAAGCGGAATACTGCCCTCATATAAATGCAGGTCCGAGCCGCAAATCGCAGTGCTTGTAATGCGAACTACAATATCCTCTTTATCCTCGATCGCGGCATCTCGCACTTCTTGCACTGCAACCTGCTGCACCCCTTGGAACGTGACCGCCTTCATCACTACACCTCGCTTCGATGGTTAACATCTGTAGTATCAGAATAACGAGATGCATTATGCTCAAGCCTGTCATAAGATGATGGATTATTTGGCATGATATAGAAAAACAATGAACCAGGAGACTGCACACCTATGACGAACGATTCATCCCTATCCTATGCTGGGCTGCCCGAGGCACCAAGCTCCTACTGGCTCGAGTCGACGGAACGCAAGCCATTCGATTCCCTCCAAGAACATATAGAAGTTGATGTTGCCGTCGTTGGCGGGGGCATTACCGGCATTACGCTCGCGTGCCTGCTCGCAGAGGAGGGTAAGCGTGTAGCATTGCTCGAAGCAGGGCGGCTGTTAATGGGGACTACCGGTCACACGACGGCCAAAATTACCGCACAGCACGATCTCATTTACGACGAGCTCATCCACCATATCGGGGAAGAGAAAGCTCGCCTATACTATGAAGCGAATAACGATGCGCTCGCCTTCATCCGAGAGCGGGTCAGCAAGCATCAAATCGAATGCGATCTGGCTAGAGAGGATGCCTACATCTACACAACATCGGTAGACAATATAGAGAAGATCGATAAAGAGTGGGCGGCTTATCAGCAGCTTGGCATTCCAGGCGAACGTGCCGAGCGAATTCCTTTTGCCGTTGATTCCAAAGCCGCGATCGTCATGCGCGATCAAGCCCGTTTTCACCCTGTCGCGTATCTGCAGCATCTGCTCCAATCCTTCGTCGAACGAGGCGGTCTCGTATTCGAGAATACGACAGCGCTGAGCGTCGATCACGGCGATCCAACTAGTACAGTGAATACTGCCGGAGGATATACCGTAGCTTGCCGCAATGTCGTGTCGTGCTCGCATTTTCCTTTTTACAGTGTGCAAGGGTTCTACTTCGCCCGCATGTATGCGGAACGGTCATACGCGCTTGCGCTGCGCATGAAGGATGATTATCCCGGCGGCATGTATCTAAGCTGCGATGTTCCGCCCCGTTCGATCCGGCAGGTTACGTATAATGGAGAGAAGCTGCTTATAGTTGGCGGCGAGAAGCACAAAACAGGCCAAGGCATTTGCACGATTAAACACTATGAAGCGCTGGAGCAATTCGTACGGGAGACGTTCGGCGATCTAGAAATCGCGTATCGCTGGTCTGCACAGGATTTGACGACATTGGACAACATCCCATACATCGGACAAGTCACCCAGAACGAGCCGCACGCCTTAATCGCAACAGGCTATCGCAAATGGGGCATGTCCACCGGCACGGCCGCAGCGCTTCTGTTGAAAGACATGATTCTAGGCGTGGAGAACCGATATGAAGAGCTGTACTCGCCTTCGCGTTTCTACGCCGACCCTTCATTCCGCAACTTCCTGTCGACCAATGCCGATGTCGCCAAGCATCTGCTTGCCGGCAAGCTGGAGATGGTTCGCCGACACCCGGATTCAGTTGAGCCTGGGGAGGGCAGCGTCGTGCAGGTCAATGGCAAGCGTGCAGGCGCTTACCGCGAAGATGATGGAACGCTCCATCTGGTCGACACTACGTGTACCCACATGGGCTGTGAAGTGGAATGGAACGAGGGCGACCGGACATGGGACTGCCCATGCCACGGCTCCCGCTTCTCCTTCAAGGGCGAGGTACTCGAAGGGCCGGCGAAGAAACCGTTGAAGTCGTATACGGACTAAGCAGAGAGTGTGTTCTTGTGCAAAAATGAATACTGAACCGCTTGCTGCATGTGACATATGAGCCTATACGTAGGTGTAATAAGTGCAGCTTCAACATAAATGGCGTACATCGACAGCGACTGCAGGCGCATTACTGCACCTGCAGTCGGTCATGTACGCCATAACTGTTTACTGATCTTTCGCAGCAGCCTCGCCCATCTGCTTCGGCCGGATCGCGAATAACGCGAGGGCGCAGCTGACGATGCTGACCGCAGCGAAGATCCAGAACATGAGCCTCTCGTGGTCCAGCATGACCGAGGCGATCAGCGGGCCTGCCGCAACGCCAATAAATCGCATGCTGCTGTAGAGTGACGTAATGGTCCCCCGCTGCTTTTTGTCGATCCCCTCGGTAATGAGGGAATCCAGACTCGGCAGCACGAGCCCAATGCCTGCTCCGGCAATCGAGATCAGCAGCATGAGCATGAACAAGCCTTTCGGCGAAATCATTGCAATCGCCGCCATGGCAGCAGCTGCTGCAGCTGTCCCGATTACCGTCAGCCATTTCATCGCGGTCTTGTTGTTCCCGATCTTCTTGCCGACGATGAACGAGGCGAGACATATCGCGCCAAGCGGAATCGCCAGCAGAAGCCCCTTGATTACCCCTTCGATATGATGCTTCTTCTCCAGCACCGACGACAAATCATATAAGAAGCCGAACATGATGTACATGCCAAGACATCCAATCGCGAATATGGCATACAGCCATCGGCCGTTCTTAGTGAGTATTGCTCGCACACCTTTAATGAATTCCTTCACAGATACAGCGGCTTGCTGCTGACCCTTCGGCTTATTCACGAATACGGCAACTGCTATGATGGAGAAGAGGCAAATAAACGGAATAACGATCAGCGGTAGAAACCACACCACTAAAGCCAACGCCGAGCCGGCAATCGGACTTACGACCTTCCCCAGCGTGTTGGAGCTCTCGATCATGCCGAGCCCGCTGCTTACCTGCTCCTCATCCTTCAGCATGTCACCGACGAGCGGAAGTACGATCGGGAAAGCACCGGCAGCGCCAATGCCTTGAACGAATCGCCCTGCAATGATCCACCAGTAGGCCGTCTGTCCTTCCATCAGCCAAGCCGCACATCCTGACACGACACCGCCAGCCGCCGCAATCGAAAGCCCGATTATAATAATCAGCTTCCGGCCGAAACGATCGGATAAGAACCCTGCAATTGGGATACAAATAATGGATACAGCGGCATACACGGTAATAATAAGACTGGACTGAAGCGACGTTATGCCCAGCTTGCGCTGCATTAAAGGCAGGACAGGAATGAGCATCGAATTAGCCAATGTCATGATTAACGGAATCGTTGCCAGCGCGGCCAAATCGCGCTTTTTCTTCTCGTGCAAGGGGTCCACCTTCCGCCTTCATATGCTGCATACCTCGTATAGACTGCCACCAATCCGACAACTCATACGCTTCGGGCGCAAGGTAACTTCTATAGGGCGGAGTTCACGACTCACGACAGCTCAGTACCTCCGCTAATCTCATCCACATCCATCATGCTTAACCCAGCTTCTTGTAATCCCCTGGTGTCATCCCATAAGCTTTCTTGAATATGCGGGTAAAATAAGTCAAACTCTTATAACCGACCAGATCGGCGACCTCATAGATCTTGAATCGTTGAGTCGCAAGCATTTCCTTCGCCCGCTTCATGCGCAAATCAACAAGGAAATCATTAAAGCTGACTCCTACCTGATTTCGGAACAATACGCCAAAATAGTTCGGTGAATACGCGAATCGGTATGCCACTTCCTTTAAGGTGATGTCCCGCGACAATCGTTCACTGACATACCGCTCAATATCCGAATATAATTGCCACGTCGGCTGCTGACAGCACGTACAAGCCAGATCAGATAACTTTACTGCGCACATGCGTGCATCTTCTCCTTTCGTACTCGAACGATCATTTCTATTCCTAATCGGCTATGCGAAAAGGGCACTGACGCTCGATTCCCATCGATCGTCAACACCCTTTCAACTATTCCACTACAATCGACACGGTTTCACCGCTGCTCGCATTCGGACCTACCCATATTGTGAATCGTCCGGGCTCAACCGTCCGCTTCATATTTTTATCAAGGACCGCCAGCTGCTGCTCGCCGATCACGAATTGTGCGCAGCCTGTTTCACCTGGCGCCAGCTCTAAGCGGCTGAAGCCGATCAGCTTCTTCAATGGTTGTGTAACGCTCGCGACCTCGTCACGTATGTAGCATTGCACGACCTCTGATCCAACCGTATCACCCGTATTGGTAACCGTAACAGACACCGTCAGCTGACCGTCTGCGCTGATCGTATCCGCCGATGCCGTCACCGCACTGTACTCGAATGTCGTGTAGCTCAAGCCATAGCCGAACGGATAAAGCGGCTCAGTCGTGGAATCGATATAGTACGAGGAATAGACACCACCCGGTGGCCGGCCCGTCTTCTTGCGGTAGTAATAGATCGGCACTTGTCCGACGCTGCGCGGAACCGTCACAGGCAGACGGCCGCTCGGATTATAGTCCCCGAACAGTACATCCGCAACTGCGTTCCCGCTCTGAACACCAAGATGCCATGCTTGCACAATGGCCGAAGCATACTGCTCCAGCCAAGGCAGCGCAAGCGGGCGGCCGCTCATGAGCACAGCGACAATCGGCTTGCCCAATGCCGCGACAGCTTCAACCAGTTGACGCTGCGCGCCTGGGAGATCAAGCGATGTACGTGAACGCGACTCCCCGCTCATCTCAAGCGATTCGCCAAGCGCCAGCACCACAACGTCAGATTGACGCACAGCTGCCAGTACCTGCTCGATGTCCGTCTCGGACAAACTGCTGGAAGCCATATTGTCGATGCTTACGCTGCAGCCTTCCGCATAATGAACGGATGCGGCGTCGCCTACTGCCTGACGGATGCCGGCTAACAAGCTGACGACGTCCTCTGGCTTGCCGTCGAACGCCCAGCAGCCGAGCGGGTCCTTCTGATTGTCAGCGAGCGGACCAATGACCGCAATCGCACCCTTCTTGCGCAGCGGCAGCACTTGCGTCTCGTTGCGCAGCAGCACGATAGACGCCCGGGCAGCCTCGCGAGCGAGCGCTGTGTACGAAGCACGCGCACGATCAGCCGCTTCGGCTGACGGAACTTTGACGAATGGCTGCTCCAGCAAGCCAAGCTTGATTTTGACCGCAAGAATACGAAGAACAGACAAGTCGACTACCGATTCCGGCACGCGTCCTTCACGAACTAGCTTCGGCAGGTGGCGCATGTAGAAGCCTGAATGCATATCCATATCGCAGCCCGCAAGAACTGCACGCTCGCATGCTTCTTCCTCACTGCCAGCAACGCCATGAACGATAAGCTCCTGCAGCGCGTTATAGTCGCTTGCTACGATACCCTCGAAGCCCCACTCATCACGCAAAATCGTCTTCAGCAAGTACTCGTTCGCACAAGCCGGAATGCCATTAATTTCGTTGAAAGAGGCCATAATGCTAAGCGCACCCGCCTCGACTGCTTCACGGAACGGCGGCAGGATGACATCGCGCAGCTCGCGGTCGGATAAATCGACCGTATTATAGTCGCGTCCTGCCTCGGCCAGTCCATATCCTGCGTAATGCTTCGGACAGCTGGCCGTTGCTTGGCCTGGCCCATCTGCAATCTGCGCGCCTTCAACCCAAGCTCTGCTGTACTGCGACGTCAGCAGCGGATCTTCGCCGATGCTCTCAGCAATCCGTCCCCAACGCGGATCGCGGCTTACGTCGATCATCGGTGCGAATACCCAAGCGACGCCGTCATCCATCGACTCGCGGGAAGCGGCCTCGGCCGTACGGTATGCAATTGCCGGATCCCAAGCAGAAGCCTGCGCCAGCGGAATCGGGAATACCGTTTTGTAGCCATGAATGACATCACGGCCGATAAGCAGCGGAATACGATGCTCCGTATTCTCCGCAATGAGCTGCTGCAGCTCATTGGCTTCCTCTGCTCCCGACAAGTTGAAGATGGAGCCAACCCGCCCTTGGCGAATCTCTTCACGAAGCAGATCCCTTACCGAAACGCCCGTTTCTGGGTTAATGGGATTAAAGCCCCAATCGTATTGCGTCATCTGTCCAACCTTTTCTTCCAGCGACATGCGGGCAAGGAGCTGCTCCGCCTGCTGCCTGATCTCAGGTGTCAGCCATGCTTGAGACGTACGCTTTGTCATTGGTTGTGCCTCCTCCTATAGACTTGGGAACAGCAGCGTCTGAATGCCGTGTGCCGGGATGCTGCCTTCCGCTACTTGATCACGGTTGCGCAGCACATATGGCTGCTGCTCGTCCGTACGGTTAAGAATAACGACAACGATCTCGCCGTCTGGATTCCGGAAGGCAGTCGTCTGAAGATGCTCCGTATACTTCGAGCAGCCAATACGAACAGCACCCGGACGAATATATTTGCTGAAATGTCCGATGTAATAGTACGACGACTGGAACGTAAGCGAATCGTTCTTCGTGTCTGCAATGATCGGCGCATCGCAGTAGTTCTCAACATGGTTCGGTCCGCCCTGCTCATCGAGCACGATGTTCCAGTCCGTCCAGCCTTCCATGCCGTTGTTCAAATTGCCGATCATGTCATGCGCATACCGCTCGCCGCTCTTCCAAGAACCGAGCTGTACGCCGCCTTCATGGCAGCCTTCCGTGAAGATAAGACCCTTCGTCGGATAGTGGTGTTTAACCGCCTGCAGCGCCTCGAAGTGATCGCCGGAATACCAGTGGAAGCCGAGGCCCCAGATGTACTTGGACGCTTCCGCATCCTCGAATGCCGTTCTTGCACGATCATAAACGCGCTCTTTGTTGTGATCCCAGATCATCACCTTCACATCCGCACGACCAGCGCGATGCAGTTCAGGTCCGAGGTAATCACGAACGAAATCACGCTCTTCCTCTGCTGTATAGATGCAAGAATCCCAGATCTGAACCGCTTTCGCTTCATTCTGAACGGTAAGGCCCCATACCGGCAGCCCTTCTGCTTCGTATGCTTCAATGAATTTGATATAATAACGAGCCCAAGCCTCGCGATACTCTGGCTTCAGCTTACCGCCATTGTTCATCTCGCCGTTCGTCTTCATCCAGGCCGGCGGGCTCCATGGCGAGGCATAGAACGTGAAGCTGTCGCCTGCCAGATCCTTGGCTTGTTGAATGTATGGGATCATCAGCTCGCGGTCATGGCTAATATCAAAGCTTGTCAGCTCTGCATCGTTATCCTGTACATAGGTGTAATTGCCGAGCGAGAAATCGCAGCTGTTAATGTGCGTGCGGCAAATCGTATAGCCGATGCCGTCCTTCGGATTGTAATAGGCATCCAGAATACGCTTGCTGTTTGCAGGACTAAGCTTTGATGCCGTTACGACAGAAGCTTCTGTAATTGCGCCGCCGAAGCCGATAATGGATTGAAACTCAATATCTTCATATACGTTAATGATTTTATTCTCAATCCCTTGCACATCATCGCGCAGCTCCAATGGAAGCGCCTCTGATAACCGATCCTGCGTGCCTTGTGCCGTTTGAATTGTTCTTACTTGACGAGTCGTCATCTTCCCTGCTCCCCATTCCTAATTCGTGATGCTTTTATTATAATAGGAGCCAGTTATTCGCTTGAAGAAACAATATGCTTGAAAACATCAACAATCTGATTGAACTTCGTTCATTCATAACGATAGGGGAGCAAAAACTGGCATGCAGGAGATTCATGTTCACCTGAGCGAATATTCGAAGCACCAACATCCATTTCGGCACTTATACGACCAAGGCCTAGATACATACATCATTCGCCTTCAGAACGAAGGCATCTGCCAGGCATTGGTAGATGGCGAGATTCGCGATATTAAACCTGGCGACCTGTTGATGTACAAGCCAGGTGATATGTACGATCTGCGCATCGGCTACAGACAGGAAACGTTTACACAATCCGGCGATTACTACGTCATGAGCGATGGGCCAGGCATGCGGGAATGGTGGGAAATGAAGACGCGTCCAACGCTGACGAAGATTGGAGAGGACAATCGGCTGCAGGCGGTGTGGCGGCAAATTATTTTGGAGAAAAGAAGGCTTGATGGCGGCGATCCTGCGGTAGTAACCGCCCTTGTCTGGTCGCTGCTCCTGCTCATTGACCGTGCGATCGAGGAAGCGCCAGAGGATCAGTCGCCCGCAGCTTATCTTGCGCTTCGGATGCGCCAATATATTGAAGAGCATGCCGCGGATGAGCTTACGCTCGCTGATGTCGCCCATCATACAGGACTGAGCGTGTCCCGCGCAGTCTATTTGTTCAAGCAGCATTTTGGCACATCGATTATACGGTATACGCAGCAAATCCGGCTTGCTCATGCGGTGAAGCTGATGGATCACAGCGCCATGTCGCTTGAACAGATTGCTTCCGAAACGGGACTCGGCAGCTATGCCTACTTCCATCGTCTGTTTCGCGAGCGCTACGGCATCTCGCCTGGAACATATCGGAAGGGAAAATGACCTGATGCGCCGCGCTCAATATAAAGAAGGACACACCGCGCTGATCGATGCAGCGGCGTATCCCTCTTTCGTAAAGCTGTTATCGCAGTGGAGCCGTTACAACATTACCAATGTCGTCGATAATAGCTCGAATATCGTTGCCTAACGAGCGGACGGGATGTCGCAAGTAATCGGTACCGTCTGTGCCATATAGGTTGTAGCTGCCGTTCGTTCCCAGAGATTGATATCGGTTGTTCATCCGATTATTTAATCCAAGCGCATCTTCCGTACCATTATTATTACGATTGAACGTGCCATCGCCTAGTCCGTACGAACGCGTATTTTCATAACGACCATTCGGGCCCAAGCGGTCCGTACGATTGAGACCATAAGCGCGATTGTGATTAAAGTCGCCGTTCCAGCCATATGTTCGATCTAGACCAGATGTTCCGTATGAGCGCATAGAAGTACCATCATTCAAACCATTGTGGATACCTGTTCCCAGGCCTGTTAATCGAGATTGCAGCGAACGAATGCGGCTATAAATGTTCTTATCGCCCGTTATATGAACCGTCAGCCCTTTTGCTTCCATGCGTACACTTTCGCGTACCTTCTGCTCAATGCCGCGCGTGTTCTTGCTGTTATTCACATCGATACCGATAATTGCATCATTGCCGTAGACAACCGCCGTTGCTTGACTGACGCCTCTAACAGCCGCAGCTTTCTTCGAAAGCTTCTCTGCCAACGCCCGATTGTAGAAGCTCGTGTTGACGTTTGTATTCGTATTCGTATGTGTCCGGTTGAGATGATCCATACCTGTAACACTGTTCAGACTATAACGATTGGCCTCTTGATTGTAGTTTCTTATCGACTGTGACTGATAACGATTCGTCGTTACTCCGTTATTACGGTCATTGTTATACGTGCCGCAAGCAGTCGTGGTGACCATCATCAAAGAAAGCAGCAGCACTGCGCCGGTTGTTTTGCGCAAGCTCAATCACCTCCGCACCATATGATGCGAGGATGAGGCCCAAGCTAATCTGGTAATAGGTTACTATACTGGCTGCCTTGTCGAGGCACGCTGGCATCCTTCATGAGCTCCGATACGGTAACGAACTGAAACCCTCTTCGAGTCAGCTCAGGCAGAATCGTCGCAAGCGCCTGAATCGTCTGGGATTTCCCCTCAATATGATCATGGAATAGCACAATGTCGCCGTTATGTGCATTACGCAGCACCTTATTTGTAATTTGCGCGACTCCCGGCCGAATCCAATCCTTCGTATCTTGATGCCATGACCAAAGAATCGGTTTCAAACCCATTGAATTGGCAGTAATAACGAGCTTCTCGTTAAACATCCCCCCGGGCGGGCGGAAGAGTACGGAATGCTGACCGGTTGCTCGTTGAATGGCCTCCTCTGTTTTTTTCAAATCCGCTTGAATCTGCTCGGACGAGCTGTTCTGGAAATACGTATGATTATACGTGTGATTCGCAATTTCATGCCCTTCAGACACGATGCGGAACGCAGTCTCCGGGAATGCATCCACTCTTTTTCCAACGACAAAAAACGTGCATCGCGCGCCATACTTATTCAACAAATCGAGAATAGCGTTCGTTTGCTTTGGATCAGGGCCGTCATCGAATGTAAGCGCAATGAGCGGGCGTTCCGTTTTGACCTCCCACACGACGTCGCCGCGCTTCTCATAATAATATCGATCCTTCTTCACAGGCGCTTCAACCGAATGAGCATGGGCATCTGTCGAATGAACGGGCGTCGAATATGGAACAAAGGACTGCGAAACAAGCAGAGCGATGCATGCCGCAGTGGCAGCCCATGGATGTATTGGCATTTCAGTCTCCCTTTTTTAATTTCAGGTTGCCCGCCCCACCCCGCATTTATTCTCTGCACAAAATAAGCCTTCATCCCGCCGTAGGGCAGCAATGAAGGCTCTGAATATAAGGAATTAAGGACAATCAATGCTATATTCTGCAGCTTCCTTCTGCTATTCGTCAACTTTTCGAACATCTACCGTGACCTGCAGCCGCTGCTCGCCGGTCCCGTGATAGATGCCCTTCACTGGCACTATATCCTTATAATCGCGCCCATGACCAAGCTTCACGTAGCGTTCGCCGATTGGCGACTCGTTCGTTGGGTCGAAGCCGCACCAGCCAAGCTTCGGCACATAGGCTTCTACCCACGCATGCGATGCCTGTTCGAAATCCGCGCTGCCGCCCTGCAAGTCCCCAACGAAGTGATAACCGCTCACATAGCGGGCAGGAACACCGCGCGCCCGACACACAGCCAGCATCAGATGAGCAAAATCCTGACAGACGCCGCGCCGCTTCGTGATCATCTCCGAAGCCTTTGTTCTTACATTCGTCGCGCTAGGATCGTAGATAAAGCTGGTGCGGATGTATTTGCTAAGCGCTGACAGCCATTCATAGACACCTACAGCCGGCGTTACATCTACCGTTACATTACCTTCTGCCGCGGACGAAGTCTCATGTACGGTCCCTACGATCGGGACCTGCTCCATGAAAGCTATAATTTCGGGCGTTACCTCCGTATATGCCGTTGGCAGCAGAAACTCGATGAAGCGATCGATTGATTCATCCGAGGTCAATCTGGCCCATGCCTCAGCCGGCTTCAGCTGCTGCTTATGCGCACCCTCCTCTTTATTGAAGGACTCTGTCGTCACAACGGTCAGATTCGTCCGAATAGTCAGCTTGGTATGAGGGGCATTGACGGAGAAAGCATGGACGCGGTTGCCGAAGCAGTCTTCATAGGTGAACAATGAGGCATTCGGCTCGATCGAGATCGAGTGGTTGTAGCACGCTTGCCTTTCATTCGTGCTCGGGGTCAGCCGAATTTCATTGACACTGTCGGTGATCGGCTCCGCATAGCTGTACTGCGTCGTGTGCGAGATTTGCAGCTTCATGCACTGGCTTCCCCCATTCGAAAGAACGTCTTGGCGAATGCTACGCCAAGCGCCTCACATGCACCGAGCAGATGTGCCGTAATATGTCCTTCACGATCCAGCACTAGATCGTCCCGCTCCAAGCAGCCGATGTCGGCAATCACTTTGCCAACCTGCCTAATAATACGGTCGTGTGCTGCACGAAGCTGTTTATCCTGCAGATCCAATGCCCGAATATGCTCAACAAGCTCCTGTAGGGCAAAATGAACCGAACGCGGGAATGTCGGATTGAGGACAACGAATTCCACAATCGCTTCAACAGCGACGCTGTCCAGGTAATATCGGCGGAACGATTGATAACCGCTCACTGACTTGAGAACCGCATTCAGGTATGGATAAGCATTGGCACTGTTCCAGCCTTCGCCTTCCGCTGCATGCTCGACAGCCTGCAGAATACGCAGCGTATTCTCCGCACGCTCTAAGTACCGGCCGCACTCGATGAAATGCCATTCATTCTCCCGAGGCATGACCGATTGACTGTAGCCTTGGAACAAGGCCGTCCAATCCTTCGTCTGGCCGAAAAACTGATGGGGCGACTCGCGGGTAAGATCCTTCGGCTGCTTCTCGCGAAGCCAAAGGTAGAAGCCGTTGATCGTATCCCACAGCTCGCTTGGCACCTTCTCCCGCAATGTTCGAAGGTTGTTCCGTGCATGATTAACGCAGGAGACGAGTGAATTCGGGTTATCGCGATCGAGCGTTACATACATGAGCACCTCCTGCTCATCGTATGAATCATACTGATGCTCGAACGCCTGCCTGCTGCCAAGCGCATCAACGATGCGAGCCCATTTGCACATTGACTCAACAGGCTCTGCACCTGTGGGTAAGATCAGCTCTTCCTGTTGCAAATGATAGTGTACATCGATGAGTCTCGCATGGTTCTCTGCACGTTCCATGTAACGACCGATCCAGAACAGCGCTTCAGCATTACGGTTCAACACGTCAATCCCTCCATTCTAAAATGTTGCGTAAATACATAAGGTGCGACAGCACCTTGTGTATGCAGCAACATCACATCGGAAGCGTTACTCAATGTTGCGTAAATACATAAGGGTGCGACAGCACCTTGTGTATGCAGCAACATCACATCGGAAGCATACTTAACGACTGAGCACCCACGTATCCTTCACGCCGCCGCCCTGCGAAGAGTTGACGATGAGCGATCCTTCATTCATAGCAACACGCGTGAGACCGCCCGGAATAACGTGGGACTCCGTCCCTTTCAATACGAATGCCCGCAGATCAATATGACGCGGCACCATCGCGCCACCCTGCATAATCGGCGCACGCGACAGCTGCATCGTCGTCTGTGCGACGTACTTCTCAGGCGTCTTGCGAATCGCATCCGCGAATGCGGCAATTTCCTTCGAAGATGCCGCAGGACCGATCAGCATGCCATAACCACCCGACAGCGACGTTTCCTTCACAACAAGTTCGTCTAGATGAGCAAGCACGTATTCCCTGTCTTCTTTGCGCGTCAGAATATACGTTGGTACGTTATGCAGAATCGGCTCCTCACCGAGGTAGTAGCGAATCATGTCCGGAACATAAGCGTAGACTGCCTTATCGTCCGCAACGCCTGTACCAGGTGCATTCGCAATCGCGACATTGCCTGCCCGATAGGCATTCATAAGTCCTGGCACCCCTAACAGCGAGGTCGGATTAAACGCCAGCGGATCAAGGAAATCATCATCGATGCGACGATAAATGACATCTACCTGCTGCAGGCCATTCAGTCCGCGAATATAAATCTTATGGTCCATATAGACAAGATCGCGTCCCTCAACAAGATGAAGGCCCATCTGCTGTGCTAGAAATGTATGCTCGAAGTAAGCGGAATTATAAGGGCCTGGGCTAAGAAGTGCGATGACAGGGTCTTTTTTGCCCGATGGGCTGAGCGCTTTGAGCGCGCTAAGGAACACATTCAAGCTGCGTTCAACATCCTGCACCGAGGAAGACAGGTACAAATCGTGGAATAGCTCACTCATCATCGTACGTCCCTTATACAAATAAGAGAAACCTGATGGCGAGCGCAAATTATCTTCAAGCACAAAGTATTGTCCGCGCTCATTGCGAATAAGGTCTATACCTGATGCCGTTATATAGATGCCGCCGGGAACGTCCACCCCGACCATCTCCGGACGAAAATACGTGTTCGATACGATCATCCGGCGTGGAATGACGCCATCCTTCACAATATGCTGCTCATGGTACACATCATGCAAGAAAGCATTGAGCGCTTGCACCCGCTGGCGGAGACCTCGCTCGATTGCTTCCCATTCATGCTTCGGAATAACACGCGGAATAAAATCGAATGGTATCGTCCGCTCGAGCGGTTCCTGTTGATTCGGTTCATACAGCGTGAAAGTAATGCCCTCTTCCAGCATTCTCTGATTCAGCGCTTGCTGCCGAGCGGCCAGATCAGCTGGCTTCATTCGGGAAAACAGCCGATAAACAGGGTCGTAGTGCGGACGAACGGTCAAGTCCGTGTCGAACATTTCGTCGTAGAACGATTGTGAATCATAATAGGGTGTCTGCGACTGTCTGACCGTCGACATGTCAACCGCCTCCTCCAAGATGCTGCAGCAACCTTTCTCAACCGTGCCATCTGACTTCGTGTTAGTTATATGTCACGAATTGTTACACAATAGCCGCAAATTAGGGATGAAATTACTTTAATCCTACTATATTCCTTACTTACATGTCAACTTACCTAACAATAGGTAGGAGGTTCATGGTACAAGGAAGACAGGACCCAACGAATTGGATCCTGTCTTCTCTTTCTCCGGACTCCATCATACACTCTACCTTCTGCTAATAATTCGCTCAGATGCCTGCCTTTTCCTTCTTGGAAGTTCGTCCGAGCAAGCCTCGTTTTGGAGAAAGTACGCCTTACTGGAGTATATGTGAGCCTATATGGAATTATGCTTGCCTACCAGGCAATATTTTTGTCAAAAGTTGACGGAACCGTTCGAACGTTAACGAATCGCCACTTCGCCTAATGGCCGACGACCTCCTTGAGACGAATCGACGACCAGTCGGTCCGATAGAAGCGGATCATGACGGAGATGCCGAATACGGTCAAATAAAGATACAGCGCAAGCCACGCCCCCATGCTGCCCCAATCGAATACGAACAGGAATAAATAGGCGAGCGGCACGAACAGCGCCCAAGAGCATATTACCGAGACACGCAGAAGGAACGTTGTCTCCCCTAACCCTCGCATGCAACCCGCGTAAAAGTTAAGCAGGCCATCGAATATTTGGAGATAGGCCGATACGCTGATCAAGTGCGCTGCAAGTTTATATACTTCTGGATCGTTGGTATAGGCGTGCGCTATCGGTACAGCGAATATAAGCTCGAGCGTACCAAGCGCGATCAGGAACAAGGTGCCAAGAATCGCCACATCGGTCCCTGCTCTTCGCCCAAGCTTCGCTTCGCCTTGTCCCACATATCGACCAACGAGAATCGTTGCGGTCGAACCGAAAGCAAAGGCTGGCATGAAGCCAAATGACATAATGCTTAGCGCCACTTCATTCGCTGCCAGCGCTTGATCGCCAAGCCGTGCAACGAACGCGGTGAATAGGTACATCGCGAGACTTAACGAGAATTCCTGCACGCCCAGCTTGCCGCTCTCTGCAGCGATCAGCTTCATCTCGCGCCAATCGATGCGCGCAGGGACACGAGTACGATACTTGCGATGCATAGGGAACAAGAAGACGTAAGCACAGACAATCGCCTGGACACCTTCCCCGAGCAGCATCGCTATCCCTGCTCCCTTAAGCCCAAGCTCAGGCAGTCCCCAGTGACCATATGTAAGCGTATAGGTGCCGATCAGCATAATGAGATTGGCAATAATCGATACGATCATAGACAATCTGGTTGCGCCAATGCCTCTAAGGAAGCCATGGAATGCGAAGTTGAAAATACCGAAAGCCATTGCATAGAAGCGAAGCTCCGTATAGAGCGTACCCGCTTCAACTAACTCATCAGAGCCTCCGGTTAATCGGAGCAGGTCATCCGCGAACAGCCAACCGACAGCAGCGAGGAACACGGCAAATATAGCACATAAGTAAAAGGCGAAATAGGTGCGCTCAATTCCTTTGCGCATGTTGCCTGCGCCGTCATTTTGCGCGACGAGGTAGTTGACCGTGTGACCAATGCCGGAGAAGATGGCGAAAGCATTGTACATAATAATATTGACGACACCAACAATGGCAATAAACAAAAAGCCCAGCTTGCCGACGATGATGAGGTTAAGTGTACCCGTCACCGTCTGTCCTGCGAATGCGACCAGTGATGGGATCGCCAGCGCAAGAATCATTTTCCAGCTACGTAACATGTTAGTCTCCTCTGGTGTGCTGAAGTTGCCCTAATTGTGAAGGAGAGAGAACAGACCTGTCAACTATACGGAAGTGTGGAGTTTGATAAGCTTCGAAGGACAGAACAATAGCGGCCCTAACGGTCCGCTATTGTTTCATTAAACTATTCTCGTGTTGCCGTTACACGCAGGCGACGGTAATCGATATTCCATTCGCCATTGCTGTACAGCACCGGACGAAGACGTTCCTCTGCCCAGCGGACGACCGCATCCGCTTCTTCTGCCGGCAGCACAGACAGAATGCCATCCGCGAACGTCGCCAGCCACCCGCGTAGCCCATCATCCCCATTCGCCTGCTTCGTAGGGCGGTCGAACAAGATCGCCGTATTCACCTCGAAGCCCGCTTGCTGAAGCACCATTCCGTACTCCCCAATCGTCGGAAAATACCAAGGAGATTGATAAGGCTGGCTGGCGCCAACAACATCAAACGCCTCGCGCAGTGCGTCTGTCACCGCTTGAATGTTGCCATGACCGCCGAATTCGACCACCAGCCTGCCGCCGGGCTTGAGCGAAGACGCCATACTGGCAGCCGTTCCCGCCGCATCGGTCATCCAATGAAGAGCAGCATTGCTGAATATTGCGTCTACGGGTTCAGGAGCCACATATCGCTGCCCGTCAGCTACCTCGAACATCAACGCTGGATATTTCGCACGTGCGCTGTCAATCATCGATGCAGAGAAATCGATTCCCGCAACATTGGCGCCCTTCTCGGCAATGGCTGAAGCAAGATCACCTGAACCGCAGCCCCAGTCGATTACCGTCTCTCCCGGCTTCACTTGGAGCAATTCGATTAAGGGTGCGCCGAACGCTGACACGAATGCCATTTCCTCATCATAAACTTCCGGTTTCCATGTTTGCCGCTGGTCTGCCTTCCTCTCGCCATCCACACGCTGATTCACGCCTACTCGTTCGTTAACCATCCTATACACGCTCCTATCCGGTACTGTGTTTGTTTCCTTATAATGGTTATAACACGAGAGGCTTGATAACTGAAATATATAATGTCTATTTACTTAATAGTTAAAGACTATAAGAGTGCATAGACCAACGACTTTAACTTGGATAAAAACAAAAGCCATCCGAACCCATCTTTGTCGATGGATTCGAACGGCTTCTCTTATGACTTCCGTGCTCGAGCTTATCGATTCAACAGACTTCCCACATAACGCAGCAGCTCATTCGCGCACACTGGGCAGTAGTGGTGGTCGTCGATGAGGCGTTTTGTTACTTCGTTAATCCGCTTGAGCTGCGTCTCATCCGGCGTCTTCGTAGACGTCGTAATCTTCACGATGTCCTTCAGATCGGCGAACAGCTTCTTCTCTACCGCTTCGCGCAGACGCTCGTGGCTCGAGTAGTCGAATTTTTTGCCTTTGCGCGAGTAGGAGGAGATCCGAATGAGAATCTCTTCACGGAACGCTTTCTTCGCATTCTCCGATACTCCGATTTGCTCCTCGATGGAGCGCATCAGTCTTTCGTCCGGATCAAGCTCCTCGCCCGTGAGCGGATCTTTGATTTTCGTCCAATTGCAGTACGCTTCGATGTTGTCGAGGTAGTTCTCGAACAACGTGCGAGCGGACTCTTCGAACGAGTAGACAAACGCCTTCTGAATTTCTTTCTTCGCCAGCGTGTCATACTCTTTGCGAGCGATCGAGATGAAGTTCAAATACTTCTCGCGCTCATCCTTCGTAATCGACGGATGCTGATCAAGACCTTCCTTCATGGCACGCAGCACGTCAAGTGCGTTAATGCACTGCAGATCCTGGCGGATCAACGCGCTCGATATGCGGTTGATGACATAACGAGGGTCGATACCGGACATGCCCTCCTCGATAAACTCGCTTTGCATCTCCTTCAAATCAGCTTCTTTGAAGCCCTCGACCTCTTCGCCATCGTACATGCGCATTTTCTTCACGATGTCGATGCCCTGCTTCTTCGTCTCTTTCAGACGGGTAAGTATCGAGAAAATCGCAGCTGCCCGCAAAGCATGCGGCGCAATATGAATATGCTTCATGTCGCTCTGAGCGATGAGCTTCGTATAAATCTTCTCTTCGTCCGTCACGCGCAGGTTGTATGGAATCGGCATGACGATCATCCGAGATTGAAGCGCTTCATTCTTCTTGTTGGCGATGAAAGCTTTGTACTCCGATTCGTTCGTATGCGCAATGATAAGCTCATCCGCCGAAATTAAGGCAAATCGACCGGCTTTGAAGTTGCCTTCCTGCGTCAGCGAGAGGAGATTCCAGAGGAACTTCTCATCGCACTTCAGCATCTCTTGGAATTCCATCAAGCCGCGGTTTGCTTTGTTCAGCTCGCCGTCGAACCGATAGGCGCGCGGATCGGATTCGGAACCAAACTCCGTAATCGTCGAGAAGTCGATGCTGCCCGTCAAGTCTGCAATATCCTGCGATTTCGGGTCTGAAGGACTGAATGTGCCGATACCGACACGATTTTCCTCCGAGATGATGACCCGCTCCACCTGAACGTTCTCGATGTCGTTGTTGAATTCCGTCTTCAGCCTCATCTGGCACGATGGGCACAGATTTCCTTCAATGCGTACACCGAGCTCACGCTCCACCTCTTGACGAAGCTCATTCGGGATAAGATGCAGCGGATCCTCGTGCATCGGGCACCCTTTGATCGCGTAGACAGCACCACGCTGCTGGCGCGAATACTGCTCTAAGCCGCGTTTGAGCATCGTAACAATCGTCGATTTGCCGCCGCTGACCGGACCCATCAGCAGCAGAATTCTTTTGCGAACATCCAGTCGTCTGGCAGCTGAATGAAAATACTCCTCAACCAGCTTCTCGATCGCACGATCGAGGCCGAATATTTCCTGCTCGAAGAAGCGGTATCGCTTATGCCCGCCTACTTCCTCGACGCCATACGATTCAATCATATCGTACACTCTGGCGTGCGCGGTCATGGCCGGTGTCGGATCATTTCTCAACAGATCAACATACTCTTTGAACGTCCCTGTCCAGGCAAGCTTATCACTCTCTGCTCGATACTCTGATAACCGTTTGAATATATCCATGCCTTGCCTCCTCCCATCGCTCGCGATCTGCCCTATCCCTACTTCCGCCTTTGGGATTTCTCTGTATCGCCCGCCGTGCCTAAGAAGCTGATTTTGAAGTACTACATTCCTATGCGTAGCCGAGCAGGAAATTGACCAATTTTTTAGACGACTATTCGCTAACGCTCGACACGCCGCACCTTCTCTCCTATAATGAAACTCGACTAATACGAATGGGTGTTCCTGCGCAGGGCACCGCCGGCTGCATGGAAAACGGGGAGGAAGACGGGATGGCTGTAAAGGAAGAAGCGGAATTGTACGAGCCGGTGAAACGGTACTTCGAGGCGCAAGGTTACGAAGTGAAAGGCGAAGTGCTCCATTGCGATCTCGTTGCGATTAAGCCCGGTGCGTTGGCTGACGACGGCCTTGCCATCGAAGAAGAGGTTATAATTGTAGAAATGAAACGAACGTTCAATCTCGCTCTGCTGCTGCAAGGAGTAGAACGGCTGCGGATGAATTCACTGGTCACGCTCGTCGTGGAACGCAATCGGAAGAAAAGCGGCGCGGTCAACCAACGTTTCGGCGAGATTACGGAGCTGTGCCGGATGTTGGGCCTGGGGCTGATGACTGTTACGTTGTTCAAAACAAAACCAGCGCTCGTGGAAATGTTATGCGAACCCGGCGACCCGCCTCGCGCTCGTTACCGGGCGAAGCGCCATGATCGGCTGCTTCGCGAGTTCCGCGAGCGTTCAGGCGACTACAACGTCGGTGGCAGCACGAAGCGCAAGCTGATGACCGCCTACCGCGAGAAGTGCCTGCGCATGGCCGACGTACTGCGCCATGGCCCAGCCTCGCCCGCAACGCTCGCTCGGCAGACCAACAACAGCAAAGCCGGGGAGATGCTGAGGACGAATTATTATGGGTGGTTTGAGCGGGCGGAACGAGGCATCTACCGGCTGACCGCGAAAGGCACTGCGGCGCTTACGGAGCATGCCGAGGTCATTGCGGGGTGGCCGGTGCAGGAGAATGCAGTGACTGATGATGCAGAGGCAAGCAGTAATGCAAAAGTGAGTGTAAATGCAAGTGAAGATGCGGGTAAGCCGAAGAAGAGGAGCAGGAAGAAGAAGCCGGAGAAGGTGTGATGGAATGGGCTGGCTGCTCTAGCACAGGGAGCGTCACGCTAGCCGATACGATTACGGTTGCCATTATACTTATTTGGCCAGAACTAACTCATTCCACTCGCTTACGGTTGCCGACGTGCCTATTGCTGATTTTACAGGTAATAGTCCCACTCGCGAGCACAATAGCCACCATAGCAACCGTTGCTCGCGCAAAAGCTGCTCATTTCACGAAATAACCACTATAGCAACCGATAAGGAAAACTACCAAGGAGTGAATGGTGATGACGGAAGACTTCTATTGCGAGGAAGTATTAAGCGGACGTACAGCTGTACACAAGGTATATGAAACGGGCAATGTTCTCGCCTATCATCACACTCGTCCCTTCTATCCCGTTCACATCGTTACAATACCGAAGAGGCACATTGCATCGCTGCTAACATTAGAGCCGAGCGACAATGAGCTCTTGATAGAATTAATGGACGTTGTGAAAAAGGTGGCGGCACAAGTTCAGGCTGAGCATGGAGCATGCAGAGTGCTCACTAACCTCGGTAAATACCAGGACTCGAAGCATCTTCACTTTCATGTATTCTATGGCGAGCCGCTGCGTTGATTGCCTGAACCATACATAGTCAGGAGAGGTAATATGAGCGTTCATTCGAATTCGGTTACTGTGCATTTAAGACATCGCTTACTGGTCAATATCGTCATGGATTACATAGAGGGGCATTACAACCGCAAGCTTTCGCTGCAAGAAATATCAGCAATCATTTCCTATTCTCCTTTCCACTTTCATCGCCTCTTTAAAGGAGTAACCGGCGAGAAGCTCAATGATTACATCCGAAGAATCCGGCTTGAGAAAGCACTGATGAGGATCATCAATATGCAAGAACAATCCTTATCTGAAATTGCAATCGATTGCGGTTTCTCTTCCCTCAGCGATTTCTCCCGGGCATTCAAACATTATTATGGAAGAAATGCCTCCGAGGTTAGGACTCACCTACTCAATAACGATGATCGCAAGATTTGTGAAATAGACCGCAAGATCTCCGAAAGCTATTTTGATACCAAATACTATAATCAAATTAGTCCGGACGGTTCATCCCGCATTGAAGCTGAACGAACATTAAAAGTTACGGTCAAGCAGCTGCCTTCCTATCGCGTAGTCTACGAGCGCTGCATCGGAAGACAAGATCCTTTCTCTGATCAGGAAAGGATTCGCAAGGCGTTTGAAAACGTTTCGACCTGGACCAAATCGAAATCAAATGACATTTTCCAATCGATGTACATCGGTATCCCTCATTACCATCCCATTCTCGAGGACATGCTTAAGTGGAGATATGACGCTTGCCGAACAGTTCCTATGAATTTGGATGTCGAAGCAGGAATCAACAGCCGCCAGCTTGCAGGTGGTACTTATGCTGTAATTCAGGTAGAGAAAGAGAAACAATCTAATATGTTTGATGCTGTCATGGCAATTTGGTGGTTGAATTGGCTTCCTGATAATGGCTTCATCCTAGACGATAGCCGGCCATTGCTGGAGCTATACCCCGTGTCCGATATTAGGCACGCTGTTTATATGGATTGCTGTATACCCATTATTCCACAAAGGTAGGATGGTTGTTCATGAATGTTCAAATCGCGATCCAAGACGAACTGACCCTGCACGGTATTGCGACGCAAACAACGGATACAAGCGGCTGCGCTTCTTTACAGTTGGCCCGTGCATTAAACAAGCGGATACAAGACATGCCAAATCGAGCAAACGATAAACTATTTATTCTCTCTCTGTTTTCTGAGGATTACATGCCCGGACGTTCGTACACGCTTTTTGCAGGGTTTCAATCAGATGACAGTGTTACACTACCACCTGAAGGCATGACTACACAGAAAGTGAAAGCTCATCAGTATGCCGTCATTCCCCACCATGGATCTGTACAGACCTCGAACAGCTCTGTTCTTTCGTTTCGCAATCTATGGCTGCCTCGATCGGATTATTCCGAAGCTTCCTCATACCATTTTCAGATTATTGATAGCAACGATATGGACAAGCCATCACCAGCAATCGACATATGGTTCCCTGTACAACTCAAGAAAGAGAAACAAGCCGCAATACCGATCACTTTACCTTCGTTAAAATACGACGGCGGCTTCATTCAAGTATTATGGGATTACCATGAAGCAGCAGTAGAATGGTATTCGAAGCACTTTCACTGGACAAGCGGCGAGACCCATACGTCACGTACCGACAAGCTGACTCGGCATGCCTTTGGAACGTGGATCAAGTCTGTGCTTTCGGAGAATGGACCGCACCCGGAGCTGGCAGATCGCGGAGTAGATCCCAACGTGCGTTGGTGCTGGAATACGAGAGATATTGTAGAAACGTATACGTATTTCAAAGAAAATCATATTCGCCTTTCAGAAATTTACTTAGGACCAGGAAATCGATATTATTTTGATCTGTGGACGACCTATGAAGGGACGCGACTGACGGTTTGCGGCTATCCCGAGCTCGAACAAGATTATGGAGCAAGACTGTGCCCGGGATGGGTTCGAATCGGAGTAAGCAAACTCGATGACGCTAAGCAGTGGTATCAGAAGTACATCGGGATGTCGGTTCTGGAGGAGCATCTGGAGCAAGGCTGCGTTCTGATGGGACTTGGGGTTGAGCATCATCCAGGGACATCGTTATGGTGGTTAGAAACACTGCCCCCGAATGCTTACACAAAGCCGATTAACGGTACGGCTGCGCCTTACTGCGTTCTTCATGACAAATGGGTCTTTCTCCATTATCATCAATATCTGAACGACAGCGGCGTCAACGTATCCAACATTACGGGTAATGTGGATGGGTTTGCACGATTCCACTTCTTCGATCCGGACGGCAATCGTTTTAATATTCAGAAGTACTAGGCTCTATTCACAATAGATTGCTCCAGCTGCGGGATGTCTCAAGGTCTGCTTAGAGACTCATTGAGGTATCCCGCTTCATCTCGCATGCTCCCTCCACCAGAGCCTCCGCTCTCCATTCAGTCATCACGCCATCGCGCCACAAACCCACGAATCGCTTCAGCGAGAATCTCCACTCCCCGCTCAATCTCATCCATGCTGCAATTTGTAAAATACAGCCGCACCGCATTCCGCTGCGGCTCATTTGCATAGAGGCGACTACCCGGCGTGATTTCCACGCCCATCATCCTTGTCAATCGACGGAGCGCTTCTGCGTCCAATTCGTCCGGCAGCGTCAGCCAGAGCGACCTGCCGCCTTCAGGCTCCGTCCACTTCACGACTGGGAGCTGGTGAATACGCAGCTGCCGCTGCATCGCATACATTCGTTCTCGATATACATCCGCAACACGCCTAACATGTGCATCAAGATCGATATGACGGAGCAGCTCAGCGAGTACCAGCTGATCGATTACATTGCTCCTCGTATCATCATCCCTCACTCCGAACCTAGCCAACTCCGACCGCCCTCCCGCCATCCATCCCACTCGCAGCGAAGGTACGATCACATGCTCGAAGCTGTTCACATATATCACGCCACCCGCTTCGCCTGCCAACTCATATAAAGTCGGAGGATCAGCTGCATCCGCATGGAATTTCAATTCCCCGCATGTATCGTCCTCCACGATAATTACGCCATGCGCTTGACATAACGCAACCACTGCCTGCCGCCGCTCAACGCTCCACAGGCGTCCCGTCGGATCACCGTACGTAGGCGCAGCATACAACAACCTAGGTTTCTTCGCAGCAGTACTTTCACTTTCACTTTCACTCTCATTTTTACCTTCCGCCACTCCTTCCAACAGCCTCTCTAGCTCTTCCACCAACAGTCCTTGCTCATCACATCCTACCCCGACCACCTGCGCCCCGCAGCGTGCCAATACCGACAGCCCGGCCAATCCTGTTGGCCGCTCGACCAACACCGTGTCCCCTGACACGGTCAGCTCACGCACGATCCATTCCAACGACTGCTCTAGTCCGTTGGTCAGTACAATTCGCTCCGCTTGTACTGACGCCACCCCCCGCTTCCGCATCCGCGCAGCTATCGTTTCCTGCAGCGACGCAAGCCGCAGATCATCCTCCTCACGCGAGCCAGCCATTCCATCCGCGAGCACATCGCTTACACCGCCGTCACCATACCGCGCTTTCACGCTCGCCTCAGCATCGCGAATCGCTTCCAGCGGCACTAGCTCCACTGCCATCCCATCCTCTGCGAACGATATCCTTTCCACACGTTCCGTCCGATCCTGACCCTCAGACGCACTATCTCCCATAGAGAACCGAGCCGCCACACGCATCGCCCTCCTTTTTCCTCCATCATAACAAAATACGTCCCGAGGCCGCAGCGTATGCGAAGCCTGGGACGTCTCTTGTACTAGCTTATTTCTTCATCCTAACACATTGCAGGTATTCTACTCGTCACGATATTGGTTCAACGCGTCCTCGGACAATACAGCATTATCTTTATCGACAGGCTCAGACTGATTGATTTTGCCTTGATCAACGCCTAGCGGCATATAACCGCCATCGGCATGTTTTTTCAGAAACAGCAAATACTTCTCGCCGGCGTTCACAGGCTTATAATGATCCTTCATGATTTGATTCCGACTTTTCTTCGAATCTTCGAATATTGAATAGGGCTCGTACAACGTAATTTTCTGTCCCTTCTCGATTTTCTCGTTCGACTTATACACTTTGGTTACTTCAACCTCGGTCTCTGTCCAAAACCACAGCGGTACGCCATTCTCATCCATCTGTTGATTGACGTTACGGGATGACGCAGTTGCTTTTACCCTAACAATTAAGTCAGCATCCGCCGCAAGCTCTCCCGAATTGCCATACACCTTGTGATCGGATTCAACATGATACACATTTGCAAACGCTTTAGACGAAGTAGATTTGGTCTGATAATAAACGACTGCTATTATACAAAGGATGAGAGCCAGCAGAAGCAACAAATAGGTTCGAATAGACTTACTTATCATAATTGCACCCCCATTAATTAATTTGGATATTTTGCTTTAAGTCCATCTTTATCATCCGTTTGCATCGTGTAATATCCATTATCCCCTTGCTTCATAATCGCTTTATTTACGGTTTCATGATCCATCCCCGCTGCATGTCCAAATTCATGTATCATGACTTTCGTTCTTAAATCTGAAGATGCCGGCTGATATACTGGAGCGTTAATTCTGATTCTAGAATAATTCCATGAGCAAGACCAACAGCCGCCTGCATCCGTTTTGTTTTTATAATTCAATGTATCTGCCTATGACGTATCATGCGTATCGCCAGCAAATACTTTTATATCAGCACTGTCAGCAACCGTAGTGCTCGTAATTCCATACTTTAGCGATATACCATTCCATGCACTTGCACCCGAACTGACGCTGGTATCGTAGTTATATCCTGTTACAGATGAATCTACGTAATACTCTACATTGGTTGAAGGCTTGGCTGTGCTGCTCCAATAACCACTATATAGAACATACGCATATGATGGTTTGGGATAGAATGTTAAAACTAAGACTAATACTAGATAAACATACGATCTAACATTCACTCCTTCCTAAAAAGATTGGATTCAGATTAATATTAATCCAAAAGGATAAAAAAGGATCGATATCCATTTATAGACTATAGTTGTCGGCCTTAATATTATCAATTATCAATAAATTAGACATATAAATATATCGATTTCGTTGATCAATTCATGCTATTGCTGCAAAGCGACTGTACAAGCACCTGTTGCATAATCCTAGATCGCTCCTTGCATCCGAATTACCCCTGCATCTCACACACTCCTTTCCCGTTAACGTAACAAAAAAACGTTCCGCCACCGCGTCATACGCGGCAACGGAACGTCCCCTACAACTTATTTCTTCGCCAGATTGCTCCAGCTCTTATCCACTGCTTCGAAGAACGCCGCTTTATCCATCTTCTTCGCAATGTATGCCTGCATCGCCGAACCAAGCTCCTGCGACATCCCTTCTGGGTAGCGGAACCAGTTCCAGCTCTTCGTCTTGCCCTCTTTGCTGTAGGCAATCACGTCATTGGCAATGTCGCCGAGAATAGCTGGGTCCTTCACTTCAATTGACTTGAACGCAGGGATGAACTTGAACTCTTCAACCGTATACTTTTTACCGATATCCGATGTTGCCAGCCAGTTCAAGAACTCCTTCGCTTCTGCTTTCACCTTCGATTTGCTGTTAATGACCCAGTTGTTCGGAACGCCTACATACAAGTTATCGTTCTTCGCTGCGTCATCGCTAATCGGCATTGGCATGAGGCCTAGATTCAGATCCGGGTTGATGCCGTCGATTTGCACTTGCGTCCAGTTGCCTTGCTGCATAATAGCAGCCTTACCGGAAGCAAACAGCGTCACTTGCGTATTGTAATCCGTCGTTAACGGATTCGGATTGCTGTACTGAAGCGTCAGATCCAGCAGGTTCGTCCATTGGTCAAATACCGGGTTGCCCGCAACTTTGCCCGTACCTGCATTCATAGCATCGACGAAGCCCTTCGGATCATCTTGATTTGCAACTGCGACGTTGAAGTTATGAATACCGAGAATCCACCATTCTTGATAGCCGTTAGCAAAAGGTGTAATGCCCGCATCCTTCAGCTTCTTCGCTGCATCCGCAAGCTCCGTGATCGTCTTCGGAACCGTCGTGATGCCGGCTTGGTTGAACAGATCTTTGTTATAAACGAAGCCATAGCCTTCAAGATTCATCGGCATGCCGTAGATCTTGCCGTCCTTTGTCATTGGCTCCTTCGCAACGTCAAGCGCATCGGTTACCCAAGGCTGATCGGACAGATCCTCCAGATGGCTCAGCCACGTATCCATTTCATTAAAGCCGCCGTTGTTGAAAATATCCGGTTCCTCGCCCGAAGCGAACTTCGCCTTCAGCGCCGCGCCGTAGTCCGCACCGCCGCCTACCGTCTCGATCTCCAGCTTGACGTTCGGATGTGTGGACTCATATTCTTCTTTCAAACGATTAAGGGCTTCCGCAATTTCAACCTTGAACTGGAACATATGAATCGTTACTGGATCGCCGCTTGCTTTGCCGCTGTCAGTCTCTGTCTGATTCGTTGCTGCATTCTTGCTTGTATCTGTGTTCGTATCTGTCTTCTTGGATGAATCGCCGCATGCAGCCAGAGCACCAGCCAGTAAGCACGACATTAGGATAAGCGATGTTTTTCTCATAGAAAGAGCCTCCCTTTTTTTTCTTCAAAGATCCAAGAACGATTGATCTTGCACTTGTTCGAACATCCTCAGTATATCGAACCGGTTTCCCCGGTCACACCGACCACATTGAACAAAAAGGTGGAAATTGTTGATATTTGATCCGATTATCCTTTAACCGATCCTGCCGTAATACCTTCAATGATGTGCTTCTGCAGGAACAGGAAGAACAGGACAATCGGCAGTACACCCATTACTAAGCCAGCCAGCGCAAGATCCCACTGCTTCGTATATTGACCGAAGAAAGCGAACGTCGACAACGGAATCGTCCGCAGTCCCGCACGGCTGAGCATCAATTGCGGCAGCAGGAAGTCGTTCCAGATCCAAAGGCTGTTAAGGATGACAATGGTCATCGTCATTGGCTTGAGCAGCGGGAAGACGATACGCCAGAATACACCATAAGGCGAACATCCGTCCACAACAGCAGCTTCTTCAATCTCCAGCGGGATCGATTTCACGAATCCATGATACAGGAAGATCGTCATGGACGAGCCGAAGCCGATATAACAAACCCAGATTCCCGGAATGCTGTTCACAAGATGGAACCAGCTGCCCACCTTCATGAGCGGAATCATGATCGACTGGAACGGGATGACCATTGCTGCAACAAATACGGCAAAGAGGATGCGGTTGTACAAGCTAGGCTTGCGAACCATCCGGTAAGCGGCCATGGAGCCGAACAATGTCAGACCAAGAATGCTGCTTGCTGTAATGACGAATGAGTTGCGGAACGCTCGAGGAAAGTTCATCACATCGAACGCTTTGGAATAGTTGTGCCAATTCAATGCCTTCGGCAGCGCAGATGCATCAAGTAATATATCAGCGTAGGGCTTGATCGAGTTGGCGAGCAGAAAATAAAACGGAACCATGAACAGCAGCGCGAGCAGCACGGTGACTGCCTCCAGCGTCCACGTCCGTGCACGCAATGAATGATTAATCGTCTTCATCTTAAGCCTGCACCTCCCGCTTCTTCGTCAGCTGCACTTGAACGGTTGTGATGGCAGCGACAATGATGAAGAAGATAAGCGCCTTAGCCGTACCGAGACCGTAGCGGTTGTTCTGGAACGCCTCCGCATAAATGTTAAGCGCCACCGATTCCGTCGAATTGAATGGTCCGCCTTTGGTCAGCGACAGAATCACATCAAACGCTTTGAACGACCACGAGAGCGATAAGAACAAGCAAATCGTAACAGCAGGCATGACGAGCGGTATCGTAATGTGGCGCAGTCTCGCCAGCGCATTAGCCCCGTCGATCGCAGCTGCTTCATTGAGCTCCTTCGGCACGTTGATCATCGCCGCGATGTAGATGACCATCAAATATCCAGCGCCGCTCCACATACTGACGATCACGATCGCCCAGAAGGACGTCGACTCGTCCCCAAGCCAAGGCAGGTTGAACAAATGCCAGTTCGTTGCGGTACCGATCGCCGCGAAGCCTTTGATAAAAATAAACTGCCATATAAACCCGAGCAGCAGTCCTCCGATAACGTTCGGCAGGAAAAATACAGTTCGGAGCGCCCCGCGCATCCGAAGCGGCTGCGTGAGCAGCAAGGCCAGTAGAAAGGCGAGCACGTTCGTCAACACGACCGCCGCGGCCGTCAGCTTCGCTGTAAACAGGAAGGAATGCCGGAACCTTTCATCCTGGAATGCCGCCTTGAAGTTGTCGAAGCCGACGAAGGATGCAGTGTCGGCTACCCCGTTCCAATCCGTGAAGGCATAATACATGCCCAAGAGGAACGGAAGCAACACTATTATTGCAAAAGCCGCCGTCGCAGGGCCCGTGAATACAAGCTGCTGCAGCCAGCCGGACAGCCACCATTTTCTCGTCATTGTCAATGTCCCTCCTATCACTTGGTAAACCTAGTATAGGGAATGCGCAACTACGTGCACACCGACGACAATGACCTCAAAGGTGGAACATATTGATATCTGAATCCACCTTTACTATAATAGCCAATATTCCGACCGTTGTCCTACCATTCGACACCATTAAGCTCATGAGGAGAGTATTGAATGCGGTTACATGCTTTAAGACGAAGTCTGCGGGCCAAGCTTGTCATCTTCCTGCTGCTCGCTATTACCTTGCCGTTGAGCGCATCCATCATGATTACGAACATGCGAACATCGTCCATCGTAACGGAAGATAAAGTAAAGACCGCATCGAATTTGTTATACCAAGGCAAGACGAACCTTGAGCATTACATGACGACCGTAACGCAAGCCTCGCTGCTCGTGTACAGCGGCACATCGGGCGGCGATACGCTGTATCGAATACTGGAGCAGGGCCGTGAAGACTACTTGTCCGAGCAGGAAATCTACACAAGCCTTCAATCGATTGCTTTCGCGGTGAAAGAGGTGCATCAGGTGTACTTGCATGCAGCGAAAACCGAACGAGGCTATGTTATTGTCGGCGGTAACAAAAAGAAAACCGATCAGCCCCAGCCCAGCAATGCGGATCTTCTGAAGCATGTGAGCGTTGCAGCGGTCTACGAGCCGACCCACAAGAGCGGCGATTACGGCATTCTGCTGCCGCCTTATTCCGTTAGCAAACGCGTCGTTTCGATCCATCGCAAGGTCATTGCGATACCGTCCGACGAACAGATCGGAACATTGTCCATCGATATTAATACATCTGTCATCGATGCGATCTGTCAGCAGCTCTATGACAACACGAAAGAACAGCTGTACCTGTTATCGAAGGATGGCACCGTTGTATATGGTCCAAGCGCTGCTGAAATCGGCTTAAACTGGCATGATACAGCAGGAACAGAATTGCTGCAAACCATCAGCGGCAACGGCTCCTACGCCTCTAACAGCGACTCGTTCCATGGCGTCTATGTATACGATCAGCTGGGGCTGAAAGGCCTCGACTGGACGCTTGTCAAATTGATTCCAGATTCGACGCTGCAAGCAGGCACACGTCAAGTCACGATGGTCAACACCGTTGTACTTACGATCTCCGGAATCATCGTAGCGATTGTTGCGGTGCTCATTTCCTTCTGGATTACATCGCCAATCCGCAAGCTGACCGAATATGCCAACCGGATTCAATCCGGTGAGCTCGACATTGATATTCGGCTCAATCGGACGGACGAGATTGGTGCTCTTGCGCGCCGCTTCCGCCTGATGATGGAGACGATCAACAACCTCGTCCTGCGCGAATATCGGCTTGAGATCGCGAACAAGACCAATGAGCTGAAGGCGCTGCAAGCGCAGGTTCAGCCGCATTTCTTATATAATGCGCTGCAGATGATCGGAACCAGTGCGCTGCAGAGCGGCGCACCTGGCGTGTATCAGCTCGTCATGCTGCTCGGCAAGCTGATGCGGTACTCCATGAGCGGCTCGAGCAAGCCAGTCGCGCTAGCGCAAGAGATTGAACATACAACAGCCTATCTGGAGCTGCAGCAGCAGCGGTTCGGCGATAAGCTGCAGTATAAGATCGTAATGGCGCCAGATACGGAGATGCTTCCCGTTCCACGCATGATTTTACAGCCGATCGTAGAAAATGTGTTTAAGCACGCCTTTGATCCTGCGGGCGGCGTCATGCGGGTAATCGTTCAAACGATGCGCCGTGATGAGCAGCTGCTGATCAGCGTCGAGAATGATGGGCTTCCAATCCCAGCAAGCCGTTTGGATGAGCTGCGCAGCCTAATCGATCAGCAATCGGAACGAAGCGATAAGGAGCATATCGGCTTGTTCAATGTGCTGTCTCGGCTGCGGCTTAATTGCGGCGAAGAGGCCAGCATGACGCTCGAAGGCGGTACGGACGGCGGACTTCGCGTCACGCTGAACATTCCGATTAGGCAGGATTCCGAGGAGGAGGCGCAGCTATGATCGTATTAATCGTTGACGATGAGCAGCATGCACGTGAAGCTGCGAAGCTGCTCGTCCCTTGGGAGCAGTTCGGCGTAACCGAGCTGCTTGAAGCCGAGAATGGTGCGGACGCACAACAAATTATTGCGCAGAAGCATCCCGATATTATCGTAACGGACATGCATATGCCGTTAACGGACGGCATGCAGCTTATCGAGTGGCTGGACAGCAACGAGCCCAATGCCAAGCTTATTGTCATTAGCGGATATAACGATTTCAAGTATGTCCGCCATACGCTGAAGCATGGCGGTATTGATTACTTGCTCAAGCCCATTGATCCGGCGCAGCTATTAAGCGCGGTACATCGTGCCATAGAGATGCGGCAGCAGGAAGAGCGGGATCGTCTCAAACAGATCGAACAGGACATTACAATGAACCAATACAAGCCTGTATATCGCGATTATCTCTTCGGCCAGCTTATCGCCCCGCAGCATAGCGAGACCGAACCGATTATCCGGCAGCTCGCAGACCAGTTTCCGGGCATCATCGGCGCCGACCTGTGCCGGGCTGCGCTGTTCCCGCTTCAAGCCATCATGCATCGTCTGCTCCGCCGGTTCGGCGGCGATCGCGATCTTGCCGTCTTCGCGCTGCAGAACGTATTAAACGATTTTATTGTGAACGACTGGGGCATTGGCTGTGCGTTCCGTTCCCCTACGGATCCTGAAGAGCTGGTTGTGCTCTATTGGCGGCACGCTGGCGACCAACAAGCTTGTACCGAACGAACCGAACAGCTCGTTCAGGCACTTCGCCATACGTTTGATTTGCCGTTCTATGCGGGGTTAAGCTGTATAGCGAAGTTTCCGCAGGAAGCAGCAAGCGCTGTTCTTTCTGCCCGCCGCGGCTGTCTTAACCGCAACCTGCTTGCAGAAGGCCCTCCTGCTGTCTGGCCCGACAGCTCAATCGTCGCCAGTTCGCACGATAGTTCTGTCCTTCCAGATCTGACGGCGCTTGCCGAGCCTATTCGACTGGCGCTGCTAGGGCGGGACGAGCCTTCGCTGCGCGCTGCGTTAGAGCCATGGTTTCAGGCTTCCAGCAAGCTTACTTCCATATCGCCTATCCAAGTGGAGCGCTGGCAGAAGCAGCTGGACATCGCAGCGCTCCGCTGGCAGCAGCGGGAGAGCGAGGAGCAGGACAATCCGCTCATCCAACCGTTCACGCTTCCGTTCATCTTTGAAGACAGCGGCATATTGTCGCTGGAACAGACGAAGCAGCATTGGTTTGAACGACTGTTAGAGCATGCCGAAGCTATGGCGCGGCTGCAGCGGCAGGAACGAAGCGTCATCGCCGATATGATCGATTACATTGAACGGCATTTGCAGGAGGATCTGTCGCTGCAGCAGCTTGCCGCACGATTTTTCTTAAGTCGGGAATATGTATCTAGAAGGTTCCGACAGGAAACAGGCGTAACCTTATCTGAATACGTTGAGCGGCATCGGATGAAGCAAGCAACGAAGCTGCTGTCGAACCGGTCCTACAAAGTAACAGACGTTGCGGAGCTCGTCGGCTATTCGGACGAGAAGTATTTTAGCAAAGTGTTCAAGAAGCATACCGGCTTATCGCCGCAGCAATATCGCAAATCTGATTCGTAACAAGTTGTTCACAATTATAATCGTTTTCTTTTGCCAGTAGGTTGGTTATAATAAAAGCAATAATTGGAGGTGTGCGTGATGTCGATTAAATTCCTTATCGTAATGACTGTCATGTTGCTGTTTGTCATAGCGATCCTGACAGCGTCTTACAATGACGATAAAACGAAAGGCTTGTAATTCGGCCTTCCGAATGCTTTCATAAGGTACCAAATGCAAAAAAAGCGACGCAGAAGCTTAACTTCTTGCATCGCTTTTTTTGCATTTAACCAATAAATAACAACGTTCGCAATTAACGACGCAGCTGGCTCATTTCCGTCGTGCACTCCGAGCACAGATAACGCTCCTTGAACTCGCGCACTTCTTCCATACTGCCGCAGAACACACATCTTGGACGGTACCGCTCCAGAATGATATGGTCACCCTGCACCAAAATTTCGACAGGATCTCCCTCGTTCATTGAATACCGTTTACGCAGCGATTTAGGCAGTACAATACGGCCTAATTGGTCAACCTTCCGAACTACACCTGCCGGTTTCATGTTCACTCACCCCTAATGTCTTCATTCGCAACCAGCTCTGATAAACCTATGCTTTATTAACTTTCGATGGTTTTCGATCTTTTCCTTCCCACTTCCGTTATTTCTTAAAATCATGCAATAGTTGCAATAATATATTGTTTTCGAAACCTATTTATCGAACAATCCCGGAAAATCATTTTGCCGAAGCGCTTCATATACGACGATCGCAGCTGAGTTCGCCAGATTAAGTGAGCGCACCTTATCTGTCATCGGCATCCGAATCAACGTGTCGGCATGATCGTCCAGCAGCTGCTGCGGAAGCCCCTTCGTTTCTTTGCCGAAAACAAATAAATCGCCGTCTTTATATTCGAAGTCGCTGTAACGGCGCGTTGCCCGCGTGCTCGCCATAAAGAAGCGGTGCCCTTGGAACCGTTCTTTTACTTCCTCGAAGCTGTCGTAATACGTCAAATTTACTGCATACCAGTAATCCAGACCTGCACGCTTCAACGTCGCGTCGTCTGTACGGAAGCCGAGCGGCCGAACCAAATGCAGATGTGTTCCCGTAGCAGCGCATGTTCTTGCAATATTGCCTGTGTTTGCCGGAATCTCTGGCTCGACTAATACGATATGAAATGCCATTGGAAGGACTTGTCCCCTTTCATTTTTTACATACGGTTAACGTTATCCTAATGCTGCGCGTACGGTGCTGCTTCATAATGAAGCGACATAAACCCAATATAATAGGAACGAAGGAGTCTACGCCGATGACCAAGAAGAAAATATTGATCGTCGAGGATGAACCATCCATCTCGATGCTGATCGAGTTCAATCTGAAGCTGGCAGGTTATGAGGTACGATGCGTTCACGATGGTGAGACTGTATTCGAGCTGCTGAAGCCATTTCGCCCTGACCTTATTGTACTCGATCTGATGCTGCCGAAGATGGACGGCATTCAAGTATGCCGTGAGCTTCGTCGTCAGCATAACGCCGTTCCCATCATTATGCTCACTGCTCTGCAGGACGTTACAGACAAAATCGCAGGCCTGGATAACGGCGCTGATGATTACATGACCAAGCCGTTCAGCCCACAGGAGCTGACCTCTCGTATTCAAGCGATCTTTCGCCGCACGCAGTCGCTTCCCAGCGCAGGGACGCCTGTCATCTACGAATACGGCAGGCTGGCCGTTCTCCCCGATCAGCGTGAAGTACGAATCGACGGCAAGCCGATCGAGCTGACGCCCAAAGAATTCGAGCTGCTGCTGTTCTTATGCCGCCACCGCGGCAAAGTGCTGAGCCGACAGCAGCTGCTGCATGGGGTATGGGATTATCATTTCCTCGGCGATACGCGAATCGTCGACGTACATATCAGCCATCTTCGCGACAAAATCGAGCATAATGCTCGGAGCCCCGAATATATCATTACGATCCGAAATGTCGGCTACAAACTGTCCGGCCCACATTCCGCAGAGCCTGCATCGCCATCACAAGCGACCATGTAGATGATGCATGACAGAAGACCGCCCTTTTCTCCCGGATGGAGAAAAGGGCGGTTATTGTTTCCTATGCGGAAGGAGAAGCTTGTCGGCTTAGCCGTGGCGCTTCTGGAATTCAGTCATAAATTGCACAAGAGCTTGGCAGCTTTCGAGCGGAACCGCGTTGTATGTCGAAGCGCGGAGACCGCCTACGCTGCGGTGGCCTTTGAGTCCAACGAAGCCTTCTGCTTCCGATTCCTTCGCGAACAGCTTCTCGAGCTCTTCGGATTGAAGACGGAACGTGATGTTCATGATCGAACGGCTCTCTGGTTGTGCGAATCCACGGTAGAAGCCGCCGCTGTTGTCGATTGCGTTATAGATAAGGCTCGTTTTGTTGCGGTTGTACTGCTCCATTGCAGCGACGCCGCCTTTTTCCTTCAGCCATTTCAGCACAAGGCTAACCATGTATACGGAGAACGATGGCGGTGTGTTGTACAGCGAATCATTCTTCGCGTGCGTATCGTAGCGCAGCATTGTAGGAATCGTCTTAGGACTATCTTGTGCAAGGTCTTCACGAATAATAACGATCGTAACGCCGGATGGGCCAAGGTTTTTCTGTGCGCCTGCATAAATCATGCCGAATTTCGACACGTCAACCGGACGGCACAGGATATCGCTCGACATATCCGCGATCAGTGGCACATTGCCCGAATTCGGATACGATTGATATTGCGTACCTTCGATCGTTTCGTTCGACGTAACGTGCAGATATGCTGCGTTCTCTGGCAGAACGATCGAGGATACGTCTGGAATGCGGTTGAATTTGTCCGCTTCCGACGATGCAACGATTGCAGTCTCGCCGAACAGCTTAGCTTCTTTATATGCCTTCTCTGCCCAGCTGCCCGTCGCCACGTAAGCGCCTGTCGTACCTGGACGAAGGAAGTTCATTGGAATGGAAGCGAATTGCGTGCTTGCCCCACCTTGCAGCAGCAGCACTTTGTAATTGTTCGGAATATTGAACAATTCGCGAAGCAGCGATTGCGCCTCATTGTTCACTTGCTCGTACAGCGCGCCGCGGTGGGACATCTCCATAATGGACATGCCTGCTCCATGGTAATCTACGAATTGCTCCTGCGCCTGCTGCAATACCTCAAGCGGCAATGCAGCTGGTCCAGCGTTAAAGTTAAATGCGCGTTTCGTCACCGTACACACTCCTGTCATCATTTTCAGAAATGAAAGCCTCTCCCTTGTTCAATACCGAGATGAAGCATGTCCGTTTCCGTTCGGATATGGTTATGATAGCAAGTTTAAGCCCAGGCTTCAAGTGTCTAAAAGTCGAACAAACTATATTATTTCTGAAAAAATATTCGGATTTTGAGTTTCTACCCGTCTGTATCCTCCCTCAAGGGAGGACTTTTAGGGGCTCTGCCCATATAACCCCGATTTTCTAAGTTCTCTACACTTCTTATAAACATATTGAAAACCATTATTTCTACCCGCCTAAATCCTCCCTGCTAGGGAGGACCCCCGGGGTTTCCAACCCCTGGACCCCGGAAGAAGCTGTCGCGCGACTGAGTCTTCAATATGTTTCTGCGTGCTAAGGGACGTGTGACTCTGGGTCACAACTTTTGTTCGAGCCGACAGTTACTGGGGAGCATCTCGTGACGTCTCCGTTGCATTTCGTGCAATGGAGACGACTTATTTTGCTCCAAATGAACGCTTCTGTTGTATTTCGTGCAATAGGAATTGGTTGGTTTGTTAGAAAACGAGCACCTATCGGCTTCTACCGGCTGTGCCAGTTGTACAAAATGCAATCCAGCCGCGGTCAGACGCATTCATCACTCGTTCTGTTGTACAAACTACAACCAACCAAGACATAATCGTGATCAGCAGCTCTGAGTGAAACAGATGAAGGCTCAAAAAAGCGGACCCGGTCGGGTCCGCTTGGATAAACATATGATTGCTTAAGATTAGCAGTCGAAGTAGAGGCCGTACTCGTGTGGATGGATACGGATCGATACTGCTTTAGCTTCGCCGCGTTTAACCGCCACGTAGTTGTCGATGAATTCTTTCGTGAAGACGTTGCCTTCCAGCAGGAACTCATAGTCAGCTTCCAGAGCGTTGAGCGCTTCGTCCAGCGTGCCTGGAACGCTGCGGATTTCGCGTTTCTCTTCGTCCGCCAGCTCATAGATGTTTTTGTCGAATGGACCATAGCCCAGTGCGACTGGATCGATTTTGCGTTTGATACCGTCGAGACCTGCAAGCAGCATAGCTGCGAATGCGAGGTATGGGTTAGCCGTGGAGTCCGGCGTACGGAACTCGATGCGGCAGCCTTTAGGCGTAACAGCAGCGATTGGAATACGAACTGCTGCCGAACGGTTACCTTTGGAGAATACAAGGTTAACTGGTGCTTCATAGCCTGGAACCAGACGTTTGAACGAGTTCGTCGAAGGGTTCGTCAGGGCGATCAGTGCTGGTGCATGGAACAGGATACCGCCGATGTAGTTCATAGCGAGCGGGCTCAGGTTAGCATATGCGCCTTTCTCGTAGAACAGCGGGGAATCGCCGTTGAAGATCGACATATGCACGTGCATGCCGCTGCCGTTGTCGCCGAACAGTGGTTTCGGCATGAACGTTGCTACTTTGCCGTATTGGCGAGCTACGTTGTGAACGATGTATTTGTATTTCATCAGGTTGTCAGCAGTTTTCGTCAGCGTGTCGAAGCGGAAGTTGATTTCTGCTTGACCTGCCGTTGCTACTTCATGGTGATGACGTTCTACGCGAAGGCCCGTTTCTTGCATGAGGCGAACCATTTCGCTGCGAATGTCTTGTTGGGAGTCAACCGGTTGAACTGGTACATAACCGCCTTTAACGCCAACTTTGAAGCCCAGGTTGCCGCCTTCTTCTTTACGGCCCGTGTTCCAAGCTGCTTCTTCCGAATCAACTTCGAAGTACGATTTGTTCATGCCGCTCTCATAGCGAACATCGTCGAAGATGAAGAACTCGGACTCAGGTGCGAAGAATGCCGACGTGCCGATTCCTGTCGTTTGGAGGTACTCTTCAGCTTTTTGAGCGATCGAGCGCGGGTCGCGGTCGTAACGGTCGCCTTCTGGCGTGTGGATGTTGCTCATTACGATCAGCGTTGGGTGATCAGTGAAAGGATCGATATAAGTCGTTCCTGGATCTGGCATCATAACCATGTCGGAGTTTTCGATACCGCGGAAACCAGCGATCGAGGAACCGTCGAATGCTACACCGTTAACAAAAGTATCAGCGTCTACCTCAGTTGAAGGCAGCGTGATGTGGTGCGCACGGCCTGCGAGATCAACAAAGCGGAAGTCGACGAACTGGATGTTGTTTTCTTTAATTGTGTTCAATACGTTTTGAACTGACATGTTAAAATCCTCCCATTTCCGAACATTAAAGTTGGACTAATCTGTAATCGTTCAAGTTTTCTTGCGTTCCATGTCGTTATTATAAAACCGTCAGATTTACATGGTCAATAGTTATGTCAGGTATTTTTTGCACTTATGTTAGGTTTTCTCACAAGTTTTTGCAATTGAACACTCATCTAAGGCGATTCTTGCTTAACAAAAAACCGCGAACCCCTTGTCTTATAAGGGTTTCGCGGTTCGAGGCTCATGCGCCTTAGGTATTATTTGGTCCAGGTAGCAAATGCTTCTGCAGGCTCTTTCTGTGTATCAAAACGTTTGCCTACAATCGGCGCAAGTTTCTCTAAATCCTTAAGAAGGTTTGCGAATTGATCTGGGAAGAGCGATTGCACGCCATCTCCCGTCATCGAATTATCCGGATCGGTATGCATTTCAACAATAAGGCCATTCGCACCTGCTGCTACCGAAGCCTTCGACATCGGCTCGACCAGCTCTCTGCGTCCTGTACCATGACTTGGGTCCGAGATGACCGGAAGATGGCTAAGTGACTGCAAAACTGGAATAGCTGACAAGTCCAATGTGTTGCGTGTGTACGTCTCAAACGTTCGGATTCCGCGTTCACACAACATAACATTCGGATTTCCCCCGGCAAGAATGTACTCTGCTGCATTGAGGAACTCATCGTATGTTGCACTGAAGCCGCGTTTCAACAAGACAGGCTTGTTAATTGTGCCTAGCTTGCGGAGCAGATCGAAATTCTGCATGTTACGCGTACCAACCTGCAGAATATCCGCGTATTCTGCACATACATCTACGTATTCTGGCGTCATGACTTCTGTAATCGTCAGCAGACCGTGCTTCTTGCCCGCCTCCGCCATCATAATAAGTCCTTCTACGCCAATTCCTTGGAAGCTGTATGGTCCTGTGCGAGGCTTGAAAGCACCGCCGCGCAGCACTTGTGCGCCCGCCGTCTTCACCAGACGAGCGATCTCGTCGATCTGCTGAGGCGATTCTACTGCGCAAGGCCCGCCCATAATGACGAGATTGTCTCCGCCGATCTTCACGCCTTTAATATCGATGACCGTATCCTCTGGATGGAACTCGCGGCTAGCGAGCTTGTAAGACTTCGAGATCTTGATCACATTGTCGACGTCCTTCATCTGACGCAGATGCTCGCCAAGCGTCGGCTCCGCTTTCCCGATAATGCCGATGACTGTACGATCCGTTCCGCGTGACACATGAGCTTGAACACCTGTTTTCTCGATGATTAGCACCAGCTCCTGAATCCGTTCCTCCGTAATGCTCGGTTTCGTAATGACGATCATAGTCGATCTCTCCCTTATATTTATTAACCTGTGACAGGCATTTTCACACTGCAACGCTTTGTGGCTTTTATGCTTTTTAGCTTTTATGCTTTTAATCGCTAAAGTGAATATACAGCACACCACCACTTTCCGTCAACCCTCTCTTAAGAATTTGTTATTCCATGCACCTTTTGAACTAGGCTTCGGTCATTTCTTCTATTACTGCCGATATGTTAAGGATACTGCCATCATTAAGCAGCAAAAAGGCTGCAACCAATTACGAATATTGGTTACAGCCTTTGCGATTATTGTTCGGTTACTGTCCGAGGCGGCGGAGTTTCGCTGCTTCGCTTCGTCTTCCGTTTCCTGCGTCTAAGCTCCGTAAAGTAGGCAATGCCATACTTTACAGGGAAGTAGAACAGAATACCAAGCAGAATACCATTAATCGATCCACCAACGATCAGTTTCAAGTTAATCGTTATGAACTTATTCACGAATTCAGGCAGGAACGGAATATGAACCCTGAGATGGTCAGGCAGAATCCAACCCCCGATCATCCCACTGATGAAAGCGATTGGAATAAAGATGATTTTGCCAACGACGAAGCCGACCAACGCGCCAGCCATGCTCGCACGAAGCAAATATACGATCGGAAACATCAAGAAGAACGCAAGACCAAATGTCGGCAGCGTAATCATCTCAATGGCGATCCCAATTGAAAATCCGAGTGCGACGATAGACGGTCCACCTGGTGCACGCATCAATTTCACAACATTATGGCGAATCCAGCGTTTCAATTGCAGCGGCTTGCGTGCGCTCGTATCACGGCCAGCATCAACCTTTCCGGCCTTCTGCGCACGACGATTCGCGGCACTCATTAGGCACCTGCCGATTTGGTACGAATCGTTGGCAGCAGCTTGTTCATGTTGATCGTACGCTGCTTCTCCCACGTAGACGGATCATTCGTGTCGAATTGTTCGATAAACGCAATAACTTCCTTCGTAATGGGAGTTGGCGTTGAAGCTCCGGACGTAACGGCCACACGTTCAAGGCCCTTGAGCCATTCGATATTCAGCTCACCCAAATCCGCAATGCGATACGCTTTGACACCTGCAATTTCTTCCGACACTTGTGCTAGACGATTCGAGTTGTTGCTTCGCGGATCGCCTACAACGATAACGAGCTGCGCTTGGTTCGCTTGCCCAGCCACCGCCTCTTGACGCACCTGCGTTGCAAGACAAATCTCGTTATGCACTTCTGCATGCGGGAACTTCTCCTGCAGCTTCGAAATAATCGCGCGTATATCCCATTGCGACATCGTCGTTTGGTTCGTAATAAGCAGGCGTTCCTCATTCGAGAAGCTCAGCTTCTCGATGTCAGCTTCCTTCTCGATCAGATGAACATGCTCCGGCGCAATGCCAATTGCACCTTCCGGCTCTGGATGCCCGTTCTTGCCGATATAAATAATTTTAAAGCCTTCCGCTGTCTTCTCTCTGATGAGGTCATGTGTCTTCGTTACATCAGGGCAGGTTGCATCAACAACCGTCAGCCCTTTCTCGACAGCGCGCTTTCTTACTTCAGGCGAAACGCCATGTGCTGTGAAAATAACCGTACCCTTCTCAATCTGATCAAGAATCTCCAGACGGTTGGGGCCGTCGAGCGTAATAATACCCTCTTGCTTGAATGCTTCCGTGACATGTGCGTTATGAACGATCATGCCTAGTATGTGAATAGGTCTCGGAAGATCCTCATTCTTTGCGGTTTGCAACGCGAGTACCATTGCATCCACGACGCCATAGCAGTACCCGCGGGGTGATATTTTGACTACTTCCATACTCAAGCACCTGCTTTCTGCCGATACCCGCTAGTTTGGTCGGCGATCCATTCCCTCCATTATAACCGAATCAGCGTGTCGAGAAAAGGCGATCGGCAGCCAGACTGTAAAGGTACTTCCTTCCCCTTCGCGGGTCATCACTTCGACGAAGCCGTTGTGCTCATCAATAATCCATTTGGCGATCGACAATCCAAGACCAGTACCCGACGTTTTGCCCCGCGAGACATCCGCCCGATAGAACCGCTCGAATATTTTCGGTACCTCTTCTCGATTCATACCTATGCCTGTATCACGGATCATAATACCTGCCCGGTCCTCACGACATACAGCACTTACTTCGACGGTACCGCTTGGGGTGTACTTGAATGCATTTTCGATAAAAATGAACAGCAGCTGGCGCAAATAATCCGCACTGCCGTATACCTGTATGCCTTCAAGCACGGTGAAATCGTTCACGATCCATTCCGCCCGCCGTGGCAAATGCTGCGCTCGCCGGCATACATCCTCCACGATCGGGAGCAGGTCCTGGTTGGACTTCTCCATCACGAAGCCAGCATCCGCGCGTGCAAGTGAGAGCAGATCGTTCACAAGCCGGCTCATGCGAGTCGCCTCTTCGGAGATGTCTCGCATAGCCTCACGGGACATTTCTTGGCGCGCCGCTTCCACCTCGCTCAGGGCTGGCGATGAAGCATCCCCATCAACGGCAGGCCGCCACACCTTCTCCAGCAGCTCTATGTTGCCGCGAATCGTCGTAAGCGGCGTGCGAAGCTCATGCGAAGCATCCGATACGAAGCGGCGCTGGGAATGGTACGCATCGTCCAGCTCATTGTATGCAGTCTCCAATCGCTCGAGCATCCCGTTGAGCGTATCGGTCAGTTTGCCGATCTCGTCATTCGGCGTTTCTCTTGGAATTCGGAAGCTGAGATCAGAGCCAGTTGCAATTTTGCGTGATGCTTGAATGACGTTCTCGATTGGCCGCAATGCTTTGCGTGCAAGGAATAAACCGGTAGTGAATGCAATCAGCACCGCCGCAAGGGAAGCAATGATCAATATCGAACGCAGATCGTACAGGTAGTCTGCTTGGCTGCCTGTGAAGGCGCCGATCTGAACGACCCATACATTGTTGCTGTTATCTAGAAGCGACAATTCGCACAGCATGAACGGATAATCTTTCACTTTTACATTGCGATAAACCGGCTGCTTCGTATCCGTCTTCTCCGGCATCGGAAAGCTCAACTGCCTTACCGTCATGTTGGACGTTTTGTCGAAGATGAAGCCAGCCGTCTTATTGACCACTTGTACATATAACTCGCTCTGAATAGAAGTGTTCGTTAATTGGTTTAAATAAATCCTTCCATCCCAGCCGCCTCTACTCTCTGCTATTAGCTGCTTATATCCATCCTCCAGCCGATTTTTTACCTCACCATAGGAATTCATATACGTAAAGAAGTAGATGGCGCCGCCAAGCAGCATAAGCGTTACCGTAAGCAGGCCGGAGTACCACAGCGTTAATCGAAGCCGAATCGACATGTTGTTAGCCGCCTTCCCCTCGGAGCACATAGCCCGTACCACGAACGGTCTGTATAATCCGTTTCTCCGATCCAACCTCCGTCTTCTGCCGCAGCATGGCAATATAGACCTCTAATACGTTAGATTCACCGCTGTAATCGTAACCCCAGATTTTGTCCATAATCGAGTCTCTTGTCAGTACTCGTCGAGGGTTCTGCATGAACAGATGGAGCAGATCAAATTCCTTCGCCGTCAATTCTATCCGCCTGCCTGCCCGAACCGCTTCGCGCGAGTCGAGATCAAGCGTCAAATCCTCGAACTGCAGCCGGTTATCTGACAGCTGCTTATCCGGCTTGCGGCGCAGCAAAGCTCGAACGCGCGCGAGAAGCTCCTCGAGCGCAAACGGTTTGATGAGATAATCGTCAGCTCCCAGATCGAGCCCTTTCACACGATCCTGTATATCGTCCTTCGCTGTCAGCATTAGAACGGGCACATTGCTGCCCGCTTCGCGGACGCGTCGGCATACTTCCCAGCCGTCCATGATTGGCATCATGACGTCCAGAATGAGCAGATCCGGATCCTCCTGCAGCAGCAGCTTCAAGCCGCTCTGTCCGTCATTCGCAATATGTACCTCATAGCCTTCGAACGCTAGACTGCGGCGAAGCAGCGATGTTATTTTCTCATCATCATCTACAACAAATATCCGTTGTCTCATTCTATCCCTCTCCCATTACAGAAGAAAAACGCAGGCGGTTATTCGCCGGCCTGCGTTCTTCTTGTATGATTATTGTTGAAGCTGTTGATCCGTCGAGAATTGATTCTTATCGCCGATCGTGATCGTCAGATCGATCTTCTTGCCATCACGGATAACATTAAGCGCTACCTTGTCGCCGACCTTGTGACTTTGAATCACCTCGACCAGTTTATCCGAAGTTGCAAGGCTCTTGCCGTCTACGCCTGTAATAACGTCATATTGGCGAACGTCGGCCAAGTAAGCTGGCGATTTGTAGTATACACCGGTTACAAGCACGCCGTCAGTCGTATCAAGTCCAAGCTGCTTCGCATATTGCGCAGTCAGATTCGCAAGCTCAACACCAATGAATGGCACCGGCGCCTTCGGAATTTCTTGGTTGTTCTTAAGGCTGTCGACAACCTCGTTTATCGTGCTGGTCGGAATCGCGAAGCCGATGCCTTGCGCTTGCGAGCTTACGGCTGTGTTGATACCAACAACCTCGCCTTGCAGGTTGAGCAGCGGACCACCGGAGTTACCAGGGTTAATCGAAGCATCCGTCTGCAGCAGGTGTTTATAATTACGCGTTCCATTCTCGTCTTGAATATCGATAGGACGCTCTTTCGCACTTAGAATACCCGTCGTTACGGTGTGGTCGAAGCCATATGGATTACCGATTGCTACGACCCAGTCGCCTATATTGATGTCATCGGAGCTGCCGAGTGCTAGTGTCGGGAACGCCTTCGTGCCTTCTACCTTCAATACAGCCAAGTCCAGATCGTAGCTCGAGCCAAGCAGCTTTGCTTTGAATGGCTTATCGTAGCCTTGAACTGTCACTTCGATTTCATCCGAGTCCGCAACGACGTGCTGGTTCGTCAGAATATAGCCGCTCTCATCGAAGAAGAAGCCCGTGCCGATACCCGAAGGCGTCAACTGCTGACTGCTATTGTCCTGCTGGCTGTTATCCTGACCATTCGAGCCATCTCCGAAGAATTGACGGAAGAATGGATCGTCGAAGATTCCGTTGCCTGTGCTGCTGCGCTGCCTCTGCTTCACGTATGTCTCGATTTTGACAACAGCAGGACTTGCCTGTTCGAAAATCTTCGCAATATTATTCGGTCTTACAACATCAGCCGCATTCGACACGCCGCCGTTATTGTCAGCGCCAGCCGAAGCTGCAACGGCGCTCTTCGACCCGCTTGCGCCGCTCAGCGCAGGCGAGCCGTCCTTCGAGAACCAATTGTTCGTATCCGCTGCATACATAAGTGCACCGATCGTGATGACCCCTGCTAGATATGCGGCGGCCATCCCTCTCCATCTGCTGCGACGCTTCTCTTTCATTTGCCAGCCGCCGCGGACTTGCGCTGCAGCAGATACTGGCGCAAGGCGAAGATGCTGAGGCTGTTCAATCTCCGCATATTCAGCCTGATGATGAACGAGCTGCGATTCTTCGAGGCTTTCTCCTGCTTGCTGTGAATTCGAAGATTGATAGTCTGTATTCCCGGTACGCTCTTCGCCGCGCTCGCCTTCTTCTGGCTGCTGGCGGAAGCTGTTGTAGCGTCCGTCCTGTCCGCCTGGCTTGTATGGACCGTAGGAATAATAATACGTTGATTTATTGGAATTCGGATCACCGCTTGCGCCGCCATCCTGGTCATATTCACGTTCATGCTGATCGTTTGTCGAATAGTGGTCGTCGGCCTGCGAGTCGCTGCCCTTATTCCCTTCTGGTTTGTCTTCGAAAAACTCATCAAAAGGATTTTTTTTGTTCTGATCGTCCACTTTACTTCCCCTCCGCATCATTAACTGTCCGTTTCGATAGTTCTATCATGCACATTCTACCTTAAAACAAACTTAAAAAGAATTAAAACGATCATGAAATGATGCAATAATATAAGAAAAAAACCTCTTGCAACAGCCAAAGATCCATCATTCGGACTGTAGAAGAGGTTTCTTTCTATCAACTATTCATGAGAGCAGCTGACGTTCTGCTTCAGCGAGTGCTGCCTTCGCCTTGTCAATCCACTTCGGATCGATATGCGCATCAGGATCTGCAGGTGATTGGAATTGGTCGAACAGGCTGCCAACAACGCGGACTGAAGCTTCCTCGTCATTCCCTTCCTGATACAAATGCCTGAGCACATAGGGCTGGCCAATTCGAATCGTTGCATTGTTATCGGCCCGTTCACTATCGATCGACCCAACAGTCGCGACGAAAGGCAGCCGAAGCCACACTTTATGTGAATCATCCAATGCACGATCGAATGAACCCCGATCATATTCCCAGTTGCCGCCTAACGAGAACTGCGCGCTGCTCAGCTTCTCCTTAGCCTCGGCAAATTCATATTCTCTCGCTTCAATATCAGATTGCAGCGTAATCATGGCCTTTATCCCCTTTGTACTGCGCGGCGGCAGCTCATAGCAGCCGCTCTTGGTCAGCTAGTGATAGCACTAGCTTTCCCAGCACGTACAGGGATTATGCCAATATGGAAACAACGGGAGCCCTTATGCCTGCGGCTTCGCCCAGCCTTTGCGATGCGCATAGACGGCAAGCTGTGTCCGATCTTCAAGCTCGCATTTCATCAGCAGATTGCTTACATGTGTTTTGACGGTTTTGACGCTAATATGAAGCTCCTCTGCAATTTCCTTATTCGACATCCCGTCGGCAATAAGCAGCAGCACTTCCTTCTCCCGGTCCGTCAGCCCTTCATCCGCACCTTGCGCGGAGCGTTGACGAAGCCCGCGTGTCAGCGCCTGAGAAACATCGCCCGTCATTACCGGCATGCCTTTGGCCGCGCCCATCAACGCATAGATAAGCTCTTCAGCCGAGACTGTCTTAAGCACGTAGCTAACAGCGCCTGCTTCAACAGCAGCAAGCACTTTATCATCCTCAAGAAAGCTTGTAAGCATCACGATCTTCAGCTCTGGGAAACGCTGCATCATCGCTTCTGTTGTCTGCACACCGTTCATAACCGGCATCATAAGATCCATTAGCACGAGATCCGGCCGCTTCTCCATACGTTCCATTAGCGCCAATGCTTCACTGCCGTTGCTGGCCTCTGCTACCACTTCAAATTTAGGCTCAAGCATCAAATACGTTTTCAACCCAGCCCGTACCATATCGTGATCATCTACAATCATGATGGAATAATTCGCATTCCCTGACATATGCTCAACCTCGCTTGTCCGTATATTTCGGAATTGTAACGCGTATTCGAGTTCCTCCACCTGGCTTGCTGAACAAAATAACATCGCCGCTCAGCTTCTGCGCCCTTTCGCGCATCGTCGATAGACCATAAGAGCCAACACGAACTTCTCCAGGACGGAAGCCGACTCCGTCATCCTGCAGCGTCATCATAATCTGATGCTCCGTCTCCGATATCGACAACACCGCATGCTGTGCATGTGCATGCTTCACAATATTCGCCATGGCCTCTTGTATAATAAGGAACAATTGATGCTCCTTCGCCTCGGACAGCGGCTCCTGCAGCCGCCAATCAAGCTCACCTTGCAATCTATTCTGTCGGCAGTAATCTGGAAACCATCGATCAAGCGCCTGCTGCAGCGAACGCCCTTCCAGCTCCATCGGCCTCAGCTGTGCAATAAACCCACGCATTTGCTTCTGCGCCAGCGTGGACATCTCAATTAGCTGCCCCATCACATCGGCTGCTCGATCTGGATTAAGCTCCAGAAGCTTCGGCAGCGAGGAAGCCGACATATGTATGGCGAACAGCTGCTGGCTGACCGTATCATGCAGGTCGCGCGCAAGCCGCTTGCGTTCTTCTTGTACAGCTTCTTCGTTAGAAGCTTTCTCCCGCATCACTTGTTCTTCGCCTGCGAGCTGCGCAACCTTCAGACGTTCTTCAACCGCTGCAGCCATTTCATTAAATTCCATATTCACCGCTTCGAACGATCGAGCACCGCTAATCGGCATTCGAATCGCCCAATTGCCGTTGTTCGCTTGTTTGAGCGCGATGTGAAGTGCATCGACCCTCCGCTGAATCGTCTGTGCCGTCCAATAACCGAAGCCTGCACTAACGAGCAGCAAGACGAGGATGACGCACAGACCGAATTCAATCGGCGGCATATCACCCTCGTTGACGAACCATTCCCACAATGCGTATACGCTACCGGCGGACAGCAGCGCAGAGACCGAGAACATCGCGATGATTTCCAGCTTTCCGCTTCGCAGCAATCGAACCATCATCGCGAATCACCCAACCTTCGTAACCCGCACATCGCCGATAAACGTGCTGCACACCAGTTTTATTTTTTTATCCGTATCTCTATAGGCTGGCGTCTCGACATCCATGTTGCGGAACAATCGACTGTCTTTCATATCGAGCACGCGTGCATCACCAATGAACGCGCTCGACACGACATGAATGCCAACCTCATAATCGTTCGGCAGGTAGATCTTGACGTCCCCGATGAACGAGGAGATCGTAATACGCGTCTCACCGAACGGAATATGCGCCTTCGTCAGGTCGATAACCGTATCACCGATAAAATGCGATATATTAAGCGGCTTCAGCTCCCAATGATCGTTACCGATATGAATGTCTCCGATGAATCCGGAACGATTCTGTGCGTTCGGATTGTTCTCCCACCACTCGACCCGCTCCCACTTATTCGACGCCATCTTCTCCTCAAACCTATCGCGATGCATCTGAAGCTTCTCCCGACGCTCCTCTATTTTCTCATGGCGCAATTGACGCTTCATCTCAATATGCTGCTCGTGCTTGGACAGATTGGGACGGAAAGGCGGTACAGGTGGAACGGATTGCTGCGGATCGACTGTCTCGTCGAATGAAGCATCCCCAGTAACATTAGTCGGATCAGGATGCAGCGGCGGCGCAGGCGGCACATAGCCCCCTGGGCGATAAGCCTGCCAATCATCCCGATGTTCAGATTTGTGATGATGCCTTGAACTGCCGCGTGGACGGAACACCATGTTCAGACCGAACAGAATTAATGCAACCGGCCCCACGAAACGAATGATGTCGCCAATCGACCAATCAAACCAATCGAGGTTTCGGCCTAAGAAGATGAAACCAAGCATGATGAGAATACCTGCGCCGAACGCACTTCCTCCATGGCGATTGTTAAGCAAATTATTAAATCCGGCGACGATCAGAAAAACCGGCCAGAAGGTGGAGACAATATCACCGATGTCGAGCGTGACGAACCCTAATTGATTCAATAAAAAGCCCGCTCCTATTGCAACGATGAATAACCCCCACAAGATACGGCTTGCATAATGACGATTCATCCTAAGTCAACTCCTAATTGTGCCTTGTGAACGATTTAAGAACTTATCGGTTTCCCGACTGATAAGCTCATTATAACGAAGGCGTGACATCGTTTTAACCGCCAATTGATTGAATCTGATATCCGTCTAGAGACCGAGCTATGTCTCCATAGGCTTCCTCAAAAACCAATGTTACGTATAGTGACACAGTGCGTTGACATACTTAACTTCATCTCCTTATAATGAAGGACGATTGGCGTTTTTACGACTATTTTCCGACGTTATCGACATACGTCTTTAGGAGTGAGTGAATGACTATAGCTGCACTATCACAAGGACTGGACACCATCTGGCTCGTCCTTACGGCAGCAATGATTCTGCTAATGGAAGGCGGCTTCGCCTTGCTGGAGGCTGGTTTCGTCCGGCAAAAGAATGCGGTCAGCATTATTATGAAAGTATTCGCTGATATTACATTTGGAGCTCTTATTTACTTCGTGATCGGGTTCGCTCTTATGCACGGTAAAGATATCGGCGGATTGATCGGCACAACCGGCTTCTTCCTGCGCGGTAATCTAGAACACATAACTTTAAATGTCTCAATGGATACCTTCTGGTTATTCCAATGCGCTTTCGTTATTGCTGTCATTTCGATCGTATCAGGCGCAGTCGCGGAACGGATTAACTTCAGCGCCTATCTGCTCTATGCAATCGTAATGACCGGCTTGATCTATCCGATTGCGGGACATTGGGTATGGGGCGGCGGCTGGCTTGCCAAGCTTGGCATGATCGACTTCGCTGGCTCTGCTGTCATACATGGTCTCGGCGGTTTCGCAGCACTAGCCGCAGCGATCTTCATCGGTCCCCGAATCGGCAAATTCACATCGGATGGACAAGCCAACATTGTTCCGCCTTCCAATCTTCCACTTGCTTCTGTAGGCGCATTCATTCTATGGTTCGGATGGTTCGGCTTCAACTCCGGCAGTACGCTGAGCGCAACGAACAGCTCCATTGGCCATATTGCGGTTACAACCATGCTATCTGCAGCAGCAGGCGGAGCCGTCTCCATCCTGTTCACCATGCTGCGATACAAGAAGGCCGACCCGCCTATGGTCATCAACGGCTCGTTAGCAGGTCTGGTCGGTATTACAGCGGGCTGTGCATTCGTTACGGACGGGGCAGCCATACTGATCGGTACGATAAGTGGTATCGTCATGATTGTTGTCTCCGAGCTGCTGGAACGGCTGCAAATTGATGATCCCGTCGGCGCATTCGCTGTTCACGGCGTCAGCGGAAGCATCGGTACGCTCGCACTCGGGTTGTTTGCAACGAAAGATCTGGCTGCTGCAACAGGTCAAGGCTACTATGGTCTCTTCTACGGTGGAGGCTGGGAGCTGCTAGGCATCCAGCTGCTCGGACTTCTGGCAATTGCGATCTGGGGCTTCGTTCTCACATGGCTGGCTCTGAAGCTGATCAACCGTTTCGTACGCGTTCGCGTCAGCCGTGATGAAGAGCTTATCGGACTAGACGTCGGCATTCATGGTGTACCTGCTTACAGCCAAGCCCATGATTTTCTTGACCTCAACGAATTGACAAAGAACGATCGATAATAGGCAGCAAAAAACGCCCTGACAGATCCATCGATCAGAATTCAGGGCGTTTATTTAATAACGAAACGATTCAAGCTCGGATAGTTTGGCCGCCTCCGGCACTACACTGTCACGCAAAGCACGGGCCCGCTCAATCTCATTGCGAAGCAGGCGAGCTCGCTCCATAGGCTGCTTGATGTAATGGATGTATTCAACCGCCAGGTGATGGGCTGGCTTCCTGCCTGACAGAAGCTTCCGCAGCGAGGACATCGCTTGGTACGCACGTTCTTCCTTCAGACGGCGCTGTTCATATCGGCTGACCATCTGCTCGATCTCTGCGATCTCTTCCTCTTTCTTGGCGATATACGCCTCTAGAAAGGGCACAACATCCGCGGGCTTATCAGGTGTCTTTAATCGATCCTCATACATAATTGTCATTGCATCAGCCATTATTCATCACCTTACTTCGCTCCATGTAATAAAATATAACATGTAATCAATAAACCCATTGTACATGAACGATTCCGATTTGAACACCCCCCTTAAGGTGAAAATTTGTAAAGGGTTTTCGATGAATTTGACCAGTTTGTATTTTTCGCTCGTCAATGTATTTCCAAACGACCTCTTTTATGTTATGTTTTATTACATATAAAAAGAGAGGTGACGGCTTATGGTGCTTCCTCACTTGGACGAAATCGATCAACGCATTGTCAATCTGCTGCTGGAGAATGGTCGACTGCCATATGCGAAGATCGGCGAAACGCTCAGTCTTTCCCGTGTTGCCATTCAGAAACGGGTAGAATCCCTTATCGAAGACGGCATTATCGAACATTTCACGATCCGCGTCAATGTCGCGAAGCTAGGCAAGCCAGTCGCCGTCTTTTTCGAGATCGTCGTGGAGCCGCGCTTAGCGGAACAGATCGGCTATCAACTGGCGGAGCTGCCTGACGTTATAAGCATCTATCAAATGACAGGTCCAAGCACCCTTCACATGCAGGCTCATTTAAGAGATGAAGAAGAGCTGGAGAAATTTTTGTATGAGAAAATATTCGCCCTCGAAGGTGTCGTCAGCGTTGATACGCAGCTTGTTATCCGCAGCTTCAAGCCTTTAGGCCTGTAACCGTTCTACACATTTGCTTATTAAGCTCGTCCTCATCCTCAACCCTTGCAGTGTTACGAACACAAAACAAGCATCCTCATACCGGACACCGGTACAGGGATGCTTGTTCCGTTCTTACACATATACATAGGCTAATGGTTAGGCGTCACGATTCTAAGTACGCCTGAGGGATGGAATGACTTACTGCAAGTGCTTCGTTGACCGAATTGAGCCAAGCCTGCGACAGCTTGCCATTCCCTTTCTTAAGCACCTTCACTTGAACCTTGCGCTTGCCCCATTGGTCGTATACTTGTTTGATGGTGTCGAAGTAGAGATCGATCCGCTTCCCCTTGATCGCAGATCCGGTATCCGCCACTACGCCATAGCCGTAATCCGGAATATAGAGCAGCGTCCCGATCGGGAACACCTTCGGATCAGCTGCAATTGTAGACAGCCTGCCCCGCTTAACTTTCACGCCTGAATACGTAATGCCATACTGCGGGTGACCTGGACGTTTGCCGGTCGACTCTACACCAGCTGTATATCCAGTCGCGATCACTTCAATTGTTGCAATCCCTTTCCCGTCCGGTATTACGGGGGCTGCCTCAGCTGCAGCAGGTGCAGCCTGGCGCCCATCTGCGGCCTCTGCTCCGTACAAGAGTACGGAGAGGCCGATGAACGCACAGACGCAGCTCCGCTGCAGCATAGGTAAGCTTGATAACATACATTAACTCCTTACGTCAGGATCTTTGAGCGGAGCTAAGTCACCCCGCTGCTAAATTAGGATCTTTGATTACACATCGAAATCTTAGCGCCATGCGCATAGACTCTCCGCTCTCAAAGTCACACTGCTCCTGAGTAGGAGGTTACCCCGTCCTTCGAAAAACTATACCGTTTTTGCAGCAATTTCTCCACTCAATAATTCTGTCAGTTCAGCGATCGACTTCACGCCGATATCGCCCTCACCGCGTTTACGCACCGATACAGTGCCAGCTTGTGCTTCATTATCGCCGACAATGAGCATGTACGGCATCTTCTCGAGCTGTGCTTCACGAATCTTGTAGCCCAGCTTCTCGTTGCGGAGATCCGATTCCGCACGAATACCTGCTGCAAGCAGCTGCTCTTCCACTTGGCGCGCATATTCGTCATATGCAGACGATACTGGAATAACGCGTGCGTGCGTAGGCGACAGCCAGAGCGGCAATGCACCGGCGAAGTTCTCGATCAGGTAAGCCGTCATGCGCTCCATCGTACTGATGATGCCGCGGTGAATAACGACTGGACGGTGCTTCTTGCCGTCATCGCCTACGTATTCAAGCTCGAAGCGTTCAGGCAGCAGGAAGTCGAGCTGCGCCGTCGAGAGCGTCTCTTCTTTGCCGAGCGCTGTTTTGATCTGCACATCGAGCTTCGGACCGTAGAAGGCGGCTTCGCCTTCCGCTTCGAAGAATGGCAGTTCAAGCTCCTCTACAACCTCACGCAGCATACGCTGCGACATTTCCCACATGTTGTCGTCCGGGAAATATTTCTCCGTATCCTTAGGGTCGCGGTACGACAGACGGAAGCGGTATTCCTTAATGCCGAAGTCAGCGTAAACTTGGCGGATCAAATTGATAACGCGAGCAAATTCATCCTTGATCTGATCCGGACGCGCGAAGATATGAGCATCGTTCAGCGTCATTGCGCGAACGCGATGCAGACCCGTCAGTGCGCCGGACATTTCGTAGCGGTGCATCGTACCAAGCTCGGCTACGCGGATCGGCAGATCGCGATAGCTGCGCATGTCGCTTTTGTAAACCATCATATGGTGCGGGCAGTTCATCGGACGGAGGACGAGCTCCTCGTTATCCAATGCCATCAGCGGGAACATATCCTCCGAGTAGTGCTCCCAGTGGCCCGAGATTTTGTACAAGTCAACGTTAGCCAGCACTGGCGTATAAACGTGCTGATAGCCCAGACGCTCCTCAAGATCAACGATGTAGCGTTCCATCGTACGGCGAACGCGTGCGCCATTCGGCAGCCAGAGCGGCAGGCCTTGACCGACCTCTTTGGAGAACGTGAACATTTTCAGCTCTTTGCCGAGCTTGCGGTGGTCACGCTTCTTCGCTTCCTCCAGGAAGTGCAGATGCTCGTCAAGCTGCGCTTGTTTCGGGAACGCTGTTCCGTAAATACGCTGCAGCATTTTGTTCTTCGAATCGCCGCGCCAGTATGCGCCTGCAATGCTAAGCAGCTTGAACGCTTTGATACGGCCTGTCGACGGAAGATGCGGTCCACGGCACAGGTCGAAGAACTCGCCTTGATCGTAAATCGTCAGCTGAACGTCTTCCGGCAGGTCGCGAATCAGCTCCAGCTTGAGCGGATCGCCCAGCTCAGTGTACGTAGCGATCGCTTCATCGCGGCTAACTACACGACGGCGAATTGGCAAATCTTCCTTGATGATTTTCGCCATTTCTTTCTCGATTTTCACGAGCTCTTCCGGCGTAAGGGACTGCTCCAGATCGATATCATAGTAGAAGCCATCTTCGATCACCGGACCGATACCGAGCTTAACAGCTGTATTGCCGTACAACCGTTTGATCGCTTGTGCCATCAAGTGAGCCGTACTGTGACGGTACACTTCCACACCGTCTGCCGAGTCAAGCGTAACGATCTCGACGTTCGCATCCTCGTTCAGCGCTGTGTAGATGTCGACGACTTTGCCATTGATTTTACCTGCAACTGCATTCTTCTGAAGCCCTTTGCTAATAGAAGCTGCAACATCATCGATCGTTGCGCCTGCTTCGTATTCCCGGACAGCTCCGTCCGGCAGCGTAACTTTAATCGCCATCGTAATGATTCTCCTTTGTAGTTCGACTTTTCTTCTTAATAAAAGCAAGCGGACAAGCGCACTTCTTCCGTTGACGAGTCTTCATCGGGCAATGACAAGACAACAAAAAAAGCACGCATCCCCGCAAAGGGACGAGTGCTTGTATACTCGTGGTTCCACCCTCATTCGAACGCAATCGCCTGCATAAACAGCGCGTGCGAACCTCATGACATCCGATAACGGGGACGTTCCGTTACGGCTTACGCACCTACTGCTTCTGCTCTGCTTAGAAACAATCGGATTCAACCGTAAAGCTCCGAAGGGGTATATTCTCCGCCGCCTCGCAAGAAGCTTACAGCCAAGGCTTCTCTCTCTGGTCCGTGCACATTCGGGGAATCATTGTCTTCGTCGACGCTTGTAACGCATTTGTATCCCATTATAACAATTTCCGACTCGGACGGTCAATAGGACATCAAATCCGGTTCTCGAACGAAGCATGACAAGATACGCACCCTACGCATACGGACACCCGAATGCCGAAGATGGACTCGATCGTTCGGATAATTTGCAATTCAGGCTGCCGTGTATGAATGACGATCTGCTTCGGCGCAATCGTCACCAGCGTGCTGATGACCATATCCTCCACATTCATCTCATACTCCACCATCTCTGCAACAATCCGATCGACCGGTTTATGCTCAAGCGGCTGGAGTCGTTCATCGCAGACGATAAACTCATGGCCTGTTTTGTGCAGCAAATGAACAAGCGGCAGCTTCGGATCCTGCAGATCGACGAAATAACGAAGCAGCGAGATGAACTCTTGATATTGCTTATCCATCACGAACTCATCTACCGCATATTCCGCTGCGTCACGAAGCTCATTCCAATAGGATTGCAGCCGGAACGTCACGAAGCCAGTCAGATTAAGCTCGGTATTGTCCTGAAGGAACAATTCCAGCTCGTCCGTTACTTTCTGCTTTCTGCGTCTTCTGTCAGCCTCGCTGAATGGATCGCGTTCTGTCGGATCGGCTTGTATGGAGCCCAGCGTCTCAAGACAGAAGCGAACAATCGTTGCCAGCTCCTCTTCCCGCTCGATGCGGTATTGCTTGCGAATAATAGAGGTGAGCAATTGCTGCTCCAGCTCAGAAACGATATATTCAGCAAGCGCAAATGCGGTTTGACGATACAAAGGCGGGCCATGCTCAATTAATGAAAACTGAGGGACTGTATCGATCTTGCCCGTTAACCGATTAAGCTCGTAGTTCCATTCAAGCCTCGGGATAACAGGAAAGTTATGTAGCTGCGTATACTCTTGAAGCAGCAAATCATGCAATTTCTGCCGCTGACCTTGTTCAGCGTCGTGCAAGGATATGGAAAAAAGCTCCATGCGCTCACCCCTTTCCTTCCTTAAAAGTATATGCCGCTGGCTCACGTATATACGAGGAGACAATTGGGATGAGGCTTTGGTCGAGGATTAAAGGGGTTTGTAGAGGTGTCTATTATCGAAACCTGCAATTCGTGCAGGTTTCTTACTCCGCAAGTACCCTCGACGCGCCAAGCCTGCAGTTAATGCACCTTTTATGCCTGCGCCGCACCATTTTGACCAAATCGGTGTGAAAAGCCTGCACGTTTTGCAGCAATTAGTCTGGATTCAACCACCCAAGCGTAAAAAGGATGCATGTTATGCAGGCTTAGTCCGTCACCAACTTGCATCGCAAGGACAACCGTCAAGCTGGGCGGCTGTCCCCACAATAAAAGAGCCGTCCTTGAAGTCGAAGACTTCGCAGGACAGCTCTCTGTGACTAATTCACTCCTGAACTATGGAGTGAATTAGTTCTGCATGATGAAATCCTTATCCGCCGACTCATTCGCATCATACACTTTGAGAATTTCGTACTTCGTGTTGCGTTGAGCTGGGATTTTTCCAGCCTCGCGGATGAGCTTGAGCAGCAGGTCGATGTTGACCTTATGCGTCGTTCCTGCAGCAGAGACGACGTTCTCTTCCATCATCGTGCTGCCGAAGTCGTTGCAGCCGTATTGGAGCGACAGCTTGCCGTATTCAGGCCCCATCGTAACCCATGACGATTGAAGATTGTCGATGTTGTCCAAGAAGATGCGGCTGACCGCGACCATCTTGAGATACTCTTCCGGCTTCGATTTCTCGACGCGCATGTTCGTATTGTCCGGCTGCAGCGGCCACGAGATGAAGGCAAGGAAGCCCTTCGAATCATAGTTGTTCGCAATGCATTCATCCTGCGCATCACGTACGCGAAACAGGTGAAGCGCACGCTCCTCCATCGTCTCGCCGAAGCCATACACCATCGTTGCTGTCGTGTTCATGCCGTGCTTATGAGCCGATTTCATGACGTCCATCCAGTCCGTCCATGAGCCCTTCAGCTTACTTACTTTACGGCGTGTACGATCATCGAGAATCTCAGCGCCGCCGCCTGGCAGCGAATCAAGACCGGCTTCGTGGAGCTGTTGAATAACCTCGTCGAGCGACAAGCCGTTCGACACTTCCTTCATCTTCATAATTTCGGCTGGTGAGAAGGAGTGCATCGTAATGTTCGGGAAACGCTGTTTAATTTTACGAAGAATATCGGTGTAATAGGTGAATGGCAGGTTCGGGTTCGTACCGCCCTGCATCAAGATTTCTGTACCGCCAACGTCTTCGGTCTCTTGGATTTTCTGCAAAATGGTATCGTCCGAAAGCACATAGCCTTCCGGCGAACCTGGTGCGCGGTAGAACGCGCAGAAACGGCAGTACACGTCACAGACGTTGGTGTAGTTCACGTTACGTCCAACGACGAATGTTGTAATTGGCTCAGGATGCTTACGCAGCATAAGCTCGTTAGCAACCTTCCCCATTTTCTCAATTTCATCTGACTCCAAGAGAACGATACATTCTTCGAATGTAATACGCTCACCACGAAGCGCTTTATCTAATACGGAATCAACTGTTAGCACGCTGGATCCCTCCCAAAGGTGATGTGGTAGCCCCTGCCCGATAAGGGAAGGAGATGCAGCGCAAGGCCGCATCGGAAGCATACGCTGAAGAAATAGATAAATAGTAGACCGATCGAAAGCTATCAACTTATCCTAACATAAAAAGGCCACGGCAGTCACTCGACAGAAATGTGACTACCGCGGCAGTTTGATCCATTACACTATGAGAATGGCGAAGAAGCTCTTATTGACGCGACTCAATCGCCTTCGCGAAGCGCTCAAGCGCTTCAACGAGAATGGAGCGCGGGCACGCAATGTTAACGCGCAGATAACCTTCGCCTTGCTTGCCGAACACCGAACCTTCGCTGAACGCGATGCCCGCTTCCTCGAACATCAGCTTCTTCAGCTCCTTCGGGTCCTCCGAGATTGCGCGGCAGTCAAGCCACACCATATAAGTGCCTTCAGGACGCATCGCCTTGATCTGCGGCAGCCGCTGTGCAACGAAATCAAGCAGCGTATTCAGATTGCCCTCCAAATACACCATCAGCTGATCAAGCCATTCATCGCCATGATTGTAGGCACTCTCGACAGCAGTAAGCCCGAAGTAGCTCTCCATGTGGATCGACAGCGTCTTCAGCAGGTAGTTGTATTTACGGCGAATTTCATCATTCGGGATAATGATCGTCGCCGCTTGCAGGCCAGCAAGGTTGAACGTTTTGCTCGTTGCGATACATGTAATCGACTGCTGCTCGAACGCCTTGGACAAACCAGCGAATGGATAATGCTTGTTCCCTGGATAAACAAGGTCATGGTGAATCTCGTCCGCGACGATCAGCACGTTATGCTTCACGCAAATCTCACCCACACGCTCCAGCTCTTCGCGCGTCCATACGCGTCCGCCTGGGTTGTGCGGTGTGCAGAGCAGCAGCAGCTTTGCACCGTCAGCTGCTTGCTTCTCCAGCAGGTTGAAGTCCATTTTGTAACGGCCGTCCGAATCAAGAATGAGCGCATTATCGACCACAACGCGATCGTTCATTCGGATTACATCATAGAACGGATAATAAACAGGCGATTGCAGGATAACCTTGTCACCTGGCTTCGTGAAGGCTTGAACCGCAAGGCTCAGCGCAGGAACGATGCCTGGGCTCGACGTGATCCACTCGTCCTTGATCTCCCAGCCGTGACGGCGGGACAGCCAGCCGCGTACCGCATCGAGATACCCTTGCGTCCGAATCGTATAGCCGTAGATGCCTTGATTAGCCCGCTCCTTGATCGCTTCAACGACTTCATGCGGCGGCTGAAAATCCATATCCGCTACCCATAGCGGCAGTATATCTGCACGTCCGAACAGCTTCTCGGATTGATCCCATTTGTACGAGGCTGTACCAAAACGGTCAATGACTTTGTCAAAATCATACGTGATCTTCGATGTATTAGGCGTGCTCATCTCTCTTACGCCCCCTCAATCTCGTTCTTAGCCGCTTCCAGCGCTTGTGCCAGATCCGCAATCAGGTCATCCACATGCTCGATGCCGACCGAGAAGCGAAGAAGCCGCTCGTCCACGCCGATCTTCTGACGAATCTCGAGCGGAATATCCGCATGCGTCTGAACGGCTGGATAGGTCATCAGCGATTCAACCCCGCCAAGACTTTCGGCGAAAGCGATCAGCTTGATGCTGCGGAGAATAGGCTCAACATAACGGGCATCCTTTACTTTGAACGAGAAAATACCGGTATTGCCGGACGATTGACGGCTCTGAACGTCATGGCCCGGGTGATGCGGCAGCGCAGGATAATACACTTCTTCAATCGCTTCATGCTCGAGCAAATATTCCGCGATCTTCGTCGCGTTATATTGATGACGTTCCATACGCAGCGCCAGCGTCTTCATGCCGCGCATCAGCAGCCATGAATCCTGTGCGCCAAGCACTGCGCCGATCGAATTGTGCAGGAAGCCGATCTGCTCCGACAGCTCCTTGCCTTTCGTAACGATCAGGCCGGCAAGGACGTCATTGTGGCCGCCGAGATACTTGGTCGCGCTATGTACAACGATGTCTGCGCCAAGCTCGAGCGGGCGTTGGAAGAACGGCGTAAGCAGCGTATTGTCCACAATCGTGAGCAGCCCTTTCGCCTTCGCCCACGCGCTAACGCGTTCAATATCCGTAATCATCATAAGCGGATTCGTCGGTGTTTCAATCAGGATCGCCTTCGTGTTCGGTGTACACAATTCATTGATTGCATCGATGTCGTTCGTGTCTACATAAGATGCCGTTACGCCAAAACGGGACATAATGCGCTCCAGCAGGCGGTACGTACCACCGTACAGGTCGAGCGACACAATGAGATGATCGCCCTGGCTGAACATGGAGAAGACCACTTGCAGCGCGGCCATACCCGTGCTGCAAGCGAATGCCGCGTCGCCGGATTCCAGTTCAGCAGCCGCTTCCTCCAATACGGAGCGCGTAGGATTTTTCGTTCGTGAGTAGTCGAACCCTGTGCTTTCACCAAGCTTAGGGTGGCGGAATGCAGTCGCATTGTAGATAGGGAAGCTTACTGCGCCAGTCTTAGGTTCTTTAATAGATCCGATCTGTGCCAAACGGCTTTCAATGTTCATGAACGATTACTCCTTTATATAGACATCGATTAATACTGCCGGTAAGAAACCCTCAATCATTAGATACTGCTTGCCTGCAGGGGCTTAGATATAAGCACCCATGTCGATCTCATAAGGCGTCTCTTGGTACACATAGTAGTTCAGCCAGTTCGAGAACAGCAGGTTCGCATGCGCCCTCCAGGATGATCTTGGTGTACGCTTAGGATCATTATTAGGGAAGTAATTGACCGGAACTTCAATATCCAATCCTTTGGACACGTCGCGGTCATACTCTGACTTCAGTGTGAGCGGATCATACTCCGAGTGGCCGGATACGAACACCTGCTTGCCGTCCTTGCTCGCTACAATATAGATGCCCGATTCATCGGATTCGGACAAAATCTCAAGCTCCGGCACCTTCTCGATGTCTTCGCGGCGGACTTCCGTATGGCGCGATTGCGGCACGAAGAACAGCTCGTCGAAGCCGCGCAGCAGCGGAACGTTTGATTTCTCCGTCGTATGCGGGAAAACACCGAATATTTTCTTATCCAGATCGTGCTTCGGAACACCATAATGATGGTACAGACCAGCCTGCGAGCCCCAACATATATGAAGCGTTGAAGTGACGCGGCGTTTCGACCAATCCATGATGCGCTGGAGCTCTTCCCAATAGTTGACTTCCTCGAACGGCATATGCTCAACCGGTGCCCCCGTAATAATAAGTCCATCATACCACTGGTCTTGAATTTCATCGAATGTCTTATAAAACATTTCTAAGTGCTCGGCAGATGTATTCTTCGACACATGCGTTGCCGGATGAAGCAGCACAACTTCAATCTGAAGCGGCGTATTGCCGATAAGACGAAGCAGCTGCGTTTCTGTCGTTTCCTTCGTCGGCATTAAATTGAGGATCGCAATGCGAAGCGGTCGAATATCCTGTTGGTACGCTCTGCTTTCATCCATGACGAAAATGTTCTCTTCGGCCAAAATCTCTCTTGCCGGCAAATGGTCAGGCACTTTAATTGGCATCGTTCATTCACTCCTTCTGTCCTGCACGAACTCGTGCACAGATATGGTCGGTACAACTGCAGCATGTTGAACAGCGGGGAATCGTAACGTAAAAAACCCGCTCGTCAAAATGAGAGGGGTTTATTGATATATCCATAAACTCTCTCATCTCCCAGACTCGAAACAACCGTCTCAAATCCGCAAGAATTAGCACCGTGCATAATTGCCGGTTGCCGGGCTTCATCGGGCTAGTCCCTCCGCCTGCTCTTGATAAGAAAGATCCATATTCAATTGATGAACCTTGCGTATGATCGATGTCCGATGTACCGGCACAGCACCAATCGCCGTTACACTCATACATAGCATCGATATAGTCTATACTATAGATTATTTCCCATGGGTGCGTCAAGCCGAAATTAGCCCGTCCTACTTGGCAGAATATGCCGTATTCATCTTCCGATAAACCGCAATATGAAGCGGTTCAAGAAGCGATGCACCACATGTGTTTTCCCCCAATCCAAGGCCGCTTACAATCCCTCTTGTACGGGTACCCATGCAGGAGTATACTAGACAAGAATTAAGCAGACTATACCAATTAATTGTCCATTCGTAAGGGGGTAAAGGCATGGAAGGCGATGGGTCTAGTCCACAGATGATTGATTCGCGCAATGCGATCCGACGGCCGAATTGGCGTCCCGTATCCGCCAGCCATGCGTGATGAGCTGTAAGCTCCGGATAACCGGTACGCTTCGTTCGTCTACCCGGCGTGGCAATTACGGCTCGCTTGTTCGTCATGGCCGTCCGGTCGGATGACATGACGAGAGGAGAGAATGCGGCATGAAAATTCGCCACGTTCACAACGGTGTTTTCACCCCGACTGATAATATACAATCTGTACTTGTACCACCAGACAATGGCTTTTATTGGATCGATGCCGATCTAGAGGACTTAGTTATTCTGCAGCCGCTGTTCGGACTGCACGATCTGTCTGTAGAGGACTGTCTCAGCGAAGAGGAGCAGCGGCCGAAGATCGAAATCCATGAGAGCCATTACTTTATCGTTATTAACAGCATTCGATTTGATGACGAAGAAATTTTCCTTCGCGCACTTAATATTTTTCTCGGACGTCATTTCATCATTACCGTTACGAAGCAGAAGATTAACGAGCTTCGCTCCGTGAAGCCTGTCCTGTGGGAGCAAGAGGTCGATAAGCCTGACCGCTTCTTGTACCACCTTGTCGACTTGGTTGTCGACAACTACTTCTTCGTTGGCGATCGGATCGAGGTTCGGATCGAGAATCTGGAGGAAGACATTCTGATGCATACGAAGAAGACGCATCTGAACGAAATCATCGGTCTCCGAAGCGAGATTCTATGGCTGAAGAAAGTGCTAGGTCCACAGCGCGACGTTATTGCAACGCTCAACAAGAAAGATCTGAAGCTCATCGATGATCAGCTTCAGAAGTATTTCAGCGATATTTATGAGAATGCCGTCAAGATATCCGAGACATTCGATACGTACCGCGATCTGATGAGCAACTTACGAGAAGCTTATCAATCAAGCCTATCGAACCGTGCCAACGAAATCATGCGCGTGTTCACCGCGTTGACGACGATTTTCATGCCGCTGACGTTTATTACAGGTATATACGGAATGAACTTCGATTTTATCCCCGGCATGCATCTCCATAACGGCTCTTACATCGTATTGAGCTTCATGATCTTGCTCGGACTTGGCATGTTCTATCTGTTCCGTAAGAAGGATTGGCTGTGAAGACTTGAACGGCGGCAGCCTATAGCTGCTGCTGTATGGAATTGCACCCTTGATACGACAAAGGCGGTACGCAATCGGCGCATGAGATGGCCGGGCGTCCGCCTTTTTTAGATCCATAAACCTATTCCCCTGCAGCCGCCTCTTGCTTCCCTTTATTCAAGTTGACATAGCGCAGCAGGACAATACCGATAACGAAGAATGCAATGAGTGACAGGATGCCGATACGGCTGGAGTCCGTATTGCCCGCAACGAGTGCGAATACGAATGGCCCAGCTATCGATGAGAACTTGCTCGAAATCGTTAAGAACCCGAAAAACTCGGCTGACCGAACCGGCGGAACAAGATCGGCATAGATCGATCGCGCAATTGCCTGACTGCCCCCTTGCACGAGGCCAACCATCGTGGCGAGGATATAGAAGTGCGTTGCATTTTCCATAAAAAAGCCAAGTGTAACAATAAGGATATAAACCGAAAGCGAAATGTACAGAAGCTTCTTGGCGCCAAGCTTAGCCGCGTACCGGCCGAACAGCAGTGTGCTTGGGAAACCGACAAGCTGCGTAATAAGCAGCGCTGTAATAAGATGAGTCATCTCAATGCCGATACTGCTGCCGTAGGCTGTCGCCATGACGATAACGGTGTTGATCCCGTCATTGAAGAACCAGTAGGCGATCATATACTTGAGCAGCTCGGGATAATGCTTGATCCGGCGGAACGTCTGAGCCAGTCTTGTGAAAGCTTGCTTGATGGCTTGACCGGCAGATGTACCGACTTCCGGCTTACGCTCCTTCACGTTACGAACAATTGGAATAGCGAACAGCAGCCACCAGACACCAACCGTAACAAATACCGTTCGCGTTGCGCTTTCGCTGCTTGAGAAGCCAAATGTCTCCCACGCTTGAATCATCGCCACGTTAATTCCAAGCAGCAGGCCGCCTCCAAGGTAGCCCCATGCATAACCTTGAGCACTAACCTTATCTCGTTCCTGTGGAGCCGCTACATCGACCAGCAGCGCATCGTAGAAAGTGTTGCCGGCAGCGAAGCCAATGGTGCCAATAATAACGAGCACAGAAGCGAGCAGCCAATCCCCTTCACCGATCAGCGCTGACAATAAGCAGGCGATTGACCCTAGAATAGCGAAAAAGCTGACAAACTTCACTTTGGAAGCCGTAAAATCTGCAATCGCGCCGAGTATTGGCGAAAGAATCGCTACGATAAGCGCCGAAATGCTCTGCGTATTGGCCCAATACACAGTCGTTACATTGTCCCCCAGACCTTTTCCTGCAACTTTATCGTAATAAACGGGCATGACAGCCGCAATCATCGTTGTGACAAATGCCGAATTCGCCCAGTCGTACATGAGCCAACTGCGAACTGCTTTCTTATTGCTCAATGGGTAACCTCCCTTCTTATTGCCAATTCATACAAAATATACGTGATCATTTCGACAATGCGATCTTTTCTCCTCCTTAAAGTTGCGTAAAGATTAATATTGAACATTCATGAGGCCGTTTCTGATCATTAAGCAGCACAAATTATACCTACACCTTTGCCACATTTGGTTATTTCCTTTATAATAAATGTAAATCTGATAAATATCTCTTATCAACGTTGCATAAATTGCTTATTAAGCCTAAGTTAACCCTACAGACAAGGAGGCTGATCATGAATATAAACCAGCTTGAAACGCTCCTTACAATCTCCAAGACGATGAGCTTTCGCAAAGCAGGCGAAATACTCAATCTTACGCAGCCCGCCGTTTCCGCTCAGATCAAAAGTCTTGAAGACGAGTTCAAAACGGTGCTTATTGACCGCAATCAGCCCGTAACGCTTACAGACCGCGGCGTGGTGTTTCTCGAGCATGCCGAGCGCATACTAAACATTGTTGAGGAATTGAAGCAGAAGCTGCTGGATTTGAATCAAATTCCGCAAGGCCATATCGTCCTCGGCACAACGAGTACGATTGCGGTCCAGATTTTGCCGCGTGTCTTAACGTACTTTCAGAACCAATTCCCTATGATCAAGACGACCATACACTCTATGCCCTCCTCGCAAATAACACCTGCTGTTGAACAAGGCACGCTCGATATAGGCATTACATATATCCCTGAGAAAAACAACAATATCGAGACATCTACCTTGTACTACGACACATATGAGCTTGTTGTAGCGCCTTCGCACCCGATGGCTCATCTCAAGCATACAACCGTTGATGCCCTCAAGGACATTCCGATGATTATGCTGTCTCCCGACACTTTCGGCCGAAGATTCGTCGATCAGCTATTCAACAAGTACGGCATACAACCGAATATCGTCATGGAGCTGTCCAGCAGTGAGGAAGTGAAACGGATGGTCGAGCTGAATCTTGGCGCTGCCGTCGTATCGAAGCTGTCGATCTCGAACGAATTAAAGCTCGGCACACTGCGAATGATCAAAGTGAATGAACTGGAGCTCGCGCATCCGGTTGGCGTCGTCTATCGCAGCGGTCGTTATTTGAACTCAGCTATCAAACAGTTTATTAGCGACCTGAAAGGTATGCCTGAGAATCAATTTATAAGCACAGAATAGTCAGGAGGACAAGCTGATGAAATTCGACTTACACACACACCATTACCGTTGCGGACATGCTGACGGAACGATCGAGGATTACGTTAAAGCCGGAATTGATGCAGGCCTTCAGGTCATCGGCATTTCCGATCACTCTCCTTACTTTGCACATGAAGACGAACAGCCTTTTCCGAAAATTGCGATGGCGCGCAGCGAGTTGACTCATTACATCGAAGAAGTACTTCGGCTGAAAGCGAAGTATGAAGGTACAATCGATGTGCTGCTCGGCTTGGAATCGGATTATTTCCCGGACGTATTCGAGGCTTACCGTAAAGTGTATGCGGACCTGCCGTTTGACTATCTCATCGGTTCGGTCCATCAGACGAACGGCGTCAGCATCTTCAACCGCAATCGCTGGAAGCATCTGAACGAAGAACAGCAGATCGCAGAGAAACGTCATTATTATAAGCTCATTGCAGATTCTGCTCGGACAGGCATTTTCCAAATTCTCGGCCACATCGATGCGATGAAGGGCTATTATCCCGCTTTCTCTGATTTGCCTGCGCAAGATACGGTTGATGAGACACTTCGTGTCATAGCGGAGTGCGGAGTAGCGATCGAGATCAATACGTCGGGCAAAACAAAAGACGTCGGCGGCTGGTACCCATCCCAAGCCATCTTGGAGCGTGCGCATCATTATGGCGTTGACGTTACCTTTGGATCAGATGCGCATGTACCTTCCCGCGTCGGTGATGATTGGGAGCTCGTACGTGCGAAGCTGAAGGAGATTGGATTTAAGCATTGGGTATATTACAAGAACAAGAAACGTATCGAGGTTAGCTTGTAAGAGGAAGTGGCGAGCAGCCAATATGGGACATTACGTTACGCTATAGCGCAAAAAAAGGAGCCTTCCCTAGGGAAGGCTCAAAATTTTATATTAAAAAAGGGGGTCTTGCTTATTATACTAGCCGACTTATGTGATGGGACCGTAACAGGAACATTACACTTTTATTACAAAAAGTCCGGAGCAAGCACCTCCCGCAAGGAGCAAATACGAGCATGTGGTTACTAACAGCAGTTGGCAGTGCCATCCTATTCGGTCTGGCAGGCTGGTGGATGAAGGTCAGCCAGATGAAAGGCGGGTCGTCTAACGGCCTGCTGTATGGGCTTTATGTATCCGGTACACTTGGCTTTGGCATTCACAGCCTTGTCGAAGGAACATTAGGCAAGTTGGCCGACTGGCGGCTTCTGCTCGCCGGTGTCATCATCGGCGCGGGGTCCGCTTGGGGCAATGCTGTGTTCATGAAAGCGCTCGAATGCGGCCCCGCCAGCCTGACATCGCCTTTAACGAATATGAACATCGCCCTTGTAATCGGCATGGGCATTGTTATTTATGGAGAGCCTGTCTCGATGGCAGAGGCTGTTGGCATCGCGCTGCTGCTCTTCTCTGTCATTCTCATTTCCATTCGCTTCCGAGAATCGATGAGCGTCAACCAGCGCCGCTGGTTCTGGCTCGTCGCTGCTGCCATCTTGCTGTTCGCCATCCGCAACGGCGGGCTTAAAGTGACCGAGCAGCTGGAGCTTCCAAGCGCACCCGTTCTACTCGTCGGTTACGCGTTATCTATGCTCTGGTTCGGCCTTCTCGACCGTTCTGAGCGAATAAGAGTTGTAGCTGCAGCAGCACCGGATCCCGTCCTATCAAGCCGCATCGGCTTCCGCTGGGGATTGCTCGCGGGCCTCTTCTCCTATGCCGGACTTCAGCTCTACGCGATCGCGCTGGAGACGGGCAAAGCAAGCATTGCCGCACCAATCTTCGCAACGAACAGCTTGATCGTTGCGCTCGGCTCCATCGTGCTCTACCGCGAGCGGCTAACCAAGCAGCAGTGGATTGCGTTTGCAATGACGCTAGCAGGACTGATTGTTATCAGACTCTAAAGAGGAATCGCTTAGCTGCGTGCTTGATTTACAGTTCTGTAAGTAACAAAAAACGGTTATTCTGCACGACAGACGAATTAATCGTCTGTATGCGGAATAACCGTTTCTCGTCTTGAAGGTGACAATGCCAACTGAGCGTACGTTTACTTCGGCAGTCCGTTGCGTTTACCGCCCGCGGCGCCTCCCAGAAAGCGTCGAACCGCTGCGCGAATGCGAGCGGACAGAGACAGCTGCATCACCGAACCCCAGCCGTCATACTTGCCTTCCGCCCCCTTAAGCAGCTTATACAGCTCATCGACGCGCCGATTGAGCGTATCCAGCCGCACGTCATCCGTTCGGCTAATAACGAGTGGATACGGATAATCCGGCTCAGGATCGCCCTTCTTGCCTTCTTCAATCCGATAGCCCATATTTTCAAGTGTCCCTTTGATTCCAGCACGATCATCGTTGCGCCGAAATAAGAGCCAGTGATACACCGTCCGTTGACGATTGATTTGATCGCCATGATGCGCGAGTGCATAAACCATCTGCGCATTATGAATGAGCAGCTGCTCCCTGTCGTCGGGCAGCATGAACGTGTAAAATTCCCATTCAGGATCAGGCTTCCGATACATCTGTGCCCGTACATCCTGCTGGCTATTAATATGTTCCCGGATGGAGCTCTCATCGAACGCTTCGTTTACGTAGTAATAAAATTCAAGCTTCGACTCGGTATGAAGCCGTCCTACGTAATAGTAATTTCCCACATTCCGCATAACGCCTTCGAGCCGTGCGGTCCAACGCTCCAGCTCTGCTATGGCATCCATCTTCCGCTTGCCGCTGTGCGACAGCCGATAGACGTTGACCGTAATGGACATTAATTCATCATAATTGTTTATAGGATAAGCGTCCTTGTAGCCGGAATTGACAAGCAGCCGCAGATGCTCACCGTTCGCCCGACGCTCAAAAAATCCCCAGTCCTCTTCCGCCATCTCCCGACTATTCCCTCTCTATCTAGCCATGATGTCGCTCAAGTGTTAGTTAAGCTGCTGAGCCTATTATACTGCACGTCGATGTCAAGCACCAACCTACGTTTTGCCTAGTTTATGATACGAACGCAGGATTGGACACACCGATAAATAAATAGGCTGCACTTACCGTTCGTATTCTCAAAGTAAGGTTCACAGCTCGGAGAAAGTTGGATCAAGCGGATGCTGTCACTTGTCTATTATTTCAACAAATGGTCAATCGAATATTCGCCTGCTCCGATGAAGGCAATGCCAAGCGCAACGACGATGAGAACTAGATTGTATTCGTAACCGTTCTGCGTAACCCAGAGGCCGTTAGGCAAATGCACTTTTACGGCAGCCATGAGCATGGTGATGATCAACAATGCCGCCCCCAGCCATGTTATGAAGCCCAATCCGAACAGCAAGCCGCCCGCAAGCTCCGACACACCTGCTGCGAAAGCCATTAACACGCCAGGCTTCATCCCAATCGACTCCAGCCAACCGCCTGTGCCTTTTAACCCATAACCACCGAACCATCCGAACAGCTTCTGAGCACCGTGCCCAATAAACAATAAGCCGATTACTACCCGAATAATGAGAAGTCCTGTGTCTACCATCTTTAACGCCACCCTTTCTGTTCCTTAAGAGCGGACTCGCACATGAAGGAACGTAAGAAGATTGTTTTATTTGATGGATTGATCATATTATAAGTTACTCACTTTAGTCAAGTTAATATTATTATTAAAGAAAAAAATTTGTTCCTGCTTACCCTCACTTACCTTTCCTTAGTCCATATGGTACAATAGGAGCAGAAGAGGGGTGATACGGTTGGATTACTCGAAAATGTGCCCAAAATACGAATCCGCCGCCGAGCTGCTCGGCAAGAAATGGACAGGCCTGATTATTCGGGTACTGCTGGGCGGACCAAAACGTTTCAAAGAAATTAAAGAGCAAATTCCTGATATGAGCGATAAGATGCTGACCGACCGCATGAAGGAGCTTGAAGCGATTCATATCGTGAAACGAACCGTCTATCCTGAGATGCCCGTTCGTATTGAATACGAGCTTACGGACAGAGGCCAAGATCTCGAACCGATCATTGCATCCATTCAAGAATGGGGCGAGAAGTGGATGTAAAGACAAGAAAAGCCATCGTTAATCACAATTTCGTGATAAACGATGGCTTTTTTAAAATTCACCACACCTTCCCAAACTCCTCAAGCGGCCACACCTTCCCAAACCCTCCCTCTCCAATGAGGGAGGCCCCCAGAGGCCTCCGCCCTCTGGTCTCCTGGATACGCAGTTTTGTTACGACTGGAGTAGGAGCCGCTATCGTCCCTGTTAGGGACACGCTCTTGGTTAGTACAAGGCGGCTCCTTGCCGCAAGCTCGAGTCGCCACAAGGGGCGCTGCCCTCAAGAGACACAGCGTTCCCTCGCTCTACCATACCTAGACCAGTCCAGCGGGATTCCAAAGAGTGCAACCCTTCGGTCTTGCGCCCATGCCGAAGCCCACGCTGAGGCACCACGCTAAGTTTTTACGGTTGCTATCGTGGCTATTACCGCAATAGGGCCGGTTTCGTGCGCGTAACGGTTGTCATGTAGCTAGAATGAAAAGTGGACACCAGTTAAGAGAATTAACATAATGGACTTAACAGGAGGTGTTCACATGGGTGAGCAGCGGCAAAGGTATACAGAGGAGTTTAAACGTCAGACCGTCAA
>Ga0182739_1000210_pt1 | contig 101843 bp, 86 predicted proteins | sample eDN5th30CBELigBY_FD_128873 | JGI IMG/M metagenome (GOLD analysis project Ga0182739, IMG submission 128873) | Enriched backyard soil microbial communities from Emeryville, California, USA - eDNA 5th pass 30_C BE-Lig BY (version 2) (version 2) | ecosystem: Environmental > Terrestrial > Soil >...
ACTCAAAGGTCGCCCGGATCTCCCTGGGAATATTGGCGGCCTTGATCTCGGCCCTCGACAGCTCTTTCACGGGTTGCTGAAAATAGAGATCGTATCCCCAAAGTCAATGCGCCGTCCTCTTCCGCCGCCGCTTTCTTTCCCGGGACGCCCTTGCTTCCCGCACAAAAAAAGGCTGGCTTTGGCCGGAAAGACGATCTAACTTCAGCCGTTTAAGAATTTGAGGGTCTCCGGCCTTGCCCTGCAAAGCACTCTTTTGAGCCGTTTTTGAGGAAAAACCCGGAGAAAACCCGGAGAAAAAAAGATCCGTTCCCCTATGTCGTCCATCCAATCCAAACGCAGAAGCCTCGTTGATTTTCAGCGCCGTCTTTTCGCCTCCCGGTTTTTTACGGTTTCCGTCCTGCTTCATTTCATCTTCATCCTCGCCTTCGGGGGGACCAAACTGGTCCAGCAATATACCGAACCGGCGGATTTCTCGGGCGACCCGGGCCAGGGCTTCGTCTCCAACGAAGCGCCGATGGAAATGCCGCCGGTCCAGCAGCCGGTCGACTCCACCCCGGCGATTGAAGTCTCCACTCCCACGGCGACCAGTTCCATTGAAGCGATCACCACCAACTCGACCATTTCGGAACCAAGCTTCGTCCTGCCGAGCATCGCCGCGCCCGTGATCAACCCCTCGATGGAGATCAACAACCAGATCGCGACGCCGACGGCTCCCTCACTCAGTTCAGGCCCGAACCTGAGCACCGCACAGCTTCAGGGTATCCGCGATTTCACCCAGAGCTGGGCCAAGGGAAAATCGGGCAGCGGCGTCGGCAGCAATCCGCAGACCCGCGAGTTTGAATTTACCGCCTACCTCGCCAAATATGGCGATCCCCGCGATCCGAAGCGGATGGGCGACTGGGCTTCGACCAACGAAATCAAGGATGGCAAGATCGTCCGGGGGAGCCTCCCGAACCTCCTTTATTTGATGAACACCATGTCGAAGGACAAGATCCAGGCGCTCCCCAACGCCATGCCGCTTGATCTTTCCAGCCAGGAGATTTTCGCCAAGAAGCCGCCGTTCATCCTCATGACCGGGCACCGCGACTTCGTCCTCTCGGAAACCGAAGTCGAAAACCTGCGCAAGTACATCACCCTGGGCGGCTGCATCTGGGGCGACAGTTCGCTGCCCGGCCGCCGTTCGCGCTTCGACATCGCCTTCCGCCGCGAGATGCGCCGGATCATCCCCGACGCCGACAAGGACTGGGAACAGCTTCCGCCCAACCACCCGCTTTTCACCAAGAACCTTTACTACAAGGATATCACCGCGCCCCCTCCCGGGATGAACTACTACCAGGAACCGGTCTACGCCCTCAAGTTCGGCGGCGAAGTGGCGATCATCTACACCGCCAACGACTACAACGACATGTGGCGGATCGCCCTGACCGCAGAGCGCAAGTACGACCTGAGCCGGGACGAAGAGGACCGCTACATCGTCACCAACCGCCAGGTCTGGGACTGGAAGGAAGTCTACTACCACAACCTGAGCCCGGAAGCGCTCTACACCTCGTACAAATTCGGCACCAACCTGGTGATCCACCTTCTCACCCGCTGGGAAGACCATACGAGAAACCTCCCTGCCGGGTTGCAGTAGGGGAGGGGAGTTCCTTCAGGGAAGGGGGCTCCCGCGCCGACGGTTAACTTCGGATTGGCTTACCCGCATGCTCGCAGCGGCCTCAAACGCTACGGCGGACGCGGAGGTCCGCCCTCCAATAACCCGCCTACCTCGCTTGCTTGCTGGAGGGTCGACCTCCGTCGACCGCGGCGTTGGACTGGGTTACGCCACCTTCTTTATCCCGACCGGTTTCATCAGGATCTTCGACTTCCGTTTGCTGCTGGTGTACTTCGCGCGGCGTTCCTGTGGCAGGGCGTCGATCCCGACCTCCCGGTACCCCCCTTTTTGCTGGAAAAAGGCGAAGGCCTGGGTGGAGAGGGCGAAGATCTGTTCGGCTCCTTTTTCGGCGGCGAGTTTTTCGGCGAAGGTCATCAGCTTCTGCCCATACCCCTGCCCCTCGCTGTTGCGGCTGACGTAGAGGCATGCCAGTTCCGCCTTTTTTTCCTCCGCGTGGTAATGGAGCGCCACGCACCCCATCAGCTTGCGGTCGATTTCCAGCACCCAGTAGTCGTCGATCCGCTCCAGGATGTCGTTGCGGGTGCGCCGGATCAATTCCTCGCTGTTGACGCTCTGGCGGATGAGCGCCATCACCTGGCCGACATCCTTTTTGTAAACGCGGCGGACCTGCTGGTACTCGTTGGAGTAGATCATCGTCCCGATCCCCTCGTGACTGAAGACTTCGCTCAAAAGCGCTTCGTTGACCAGCCCGTTGAGGAGATGGACCCGCGAAACGCTGTGGCGGCACGCCTGCGCCCCGTACTCGATCTTTGAAGCGAGGTTGGGGTTGAGCTTGCGCCGCCGGACGATCTCCTCGGCTTCCTTCACCGAAAGCTGCCGGATCACCTCGCCCTTGGTGCAGAGCCCGTCTTCCGACATGAGGTAGATGATCTTCATCGCCCGGACCGCTTCGCCGATCTCCATCGCGATGCTGTCGGAATTGACCCGGAAGGTTTTTCCCTCGCCGTCAAACCCGATCGGCGGCACCACGGGGATGATCCCTTCGTTGAGAAAGAGCCGCAGCGCCTCGGTATCGACCCGCTCGACCTTGCCGGTGTTCTGGTAATCGACCCCGCCCCGGATGCCGAACGGGTGGGCGATGATCGCGTTGGCATAAACCGCGCGGAGATCGACCGAGGTCAACCCCTGCATGATCTCGTTGGTCAGCCGGATCGAGGCCTCGATGCTCAGCGCGAGCGTCGCCTCGTCGGTGATGCCGGTCCCGTCGGCGTTGGAGGGGGTCACCCCCCGCTGGGCGGCGAGCCCTTCGATCTGGTGCGCTGCGCCGTGGACCAGAATGACGCGGATGTTGAGCGACCGCAGGACCGCGAGGTCGAGCAGGATGTTCCCGAAGTTGGCCGACGCCGCGACATCGCCGTCGATCGCCACCACAAAAATCCGCTCCCGAAAACGGGGAACGTAGTGTAAAATGCCACGCAGATCAGAGACTTTCATTTCGAAAATTGCAGACAAAACGCAAAGCCGGAAGCCGAAACCGAAGCGTTTAGGTATTGGGAGTCTACCCTCCCCCTGCGATGGCTTTAAGCAAAATCGCCGCGAAAGGACTTCTTTGGCGATGTTTTTGTGATCCCCATCGGCGTTTTTCTGGAGTATCATCGCCGCCTTGCCTTGCCTGCCGATCCATGACATGAACCTTTCTTTAGCTCGATGAGTGCCGACGCCAACCGTATTTTAATCGCGGAGGATCATTATGTCTCCCGACACCTTCTCGAACGCAACCTGAGCAACTGGGGCTTTACCGTCATCACCGCTGAAGACGGGGAGGCGGCTTTTGAGATCCTCGACTCGCCGGATGCGCCGCCGATCGCGATCCTCGACTGGATGATGCCGAAGATGGATGGCGTCGAAATCTGCCGGAAGATCCGCGCCCGTACCGATCGCCCGTACGTCTACCTTCTCCTGCTCACGGCCAAGAGCCAGAAGGAAGAAGTGACCGCAGGGCTCGACGCGGGGGCGGATGATTACGTGATCAAACCGTTTGACCCGGACGAACTTCGTGCGCGGCTCAAGGTCGGCCAGCGCGTGGTGAACCTGGAACGGACCCTGGCGCAGAAAACAGCCGAGCTGGAGGAGGCGCTTGCGGAACTGGCCCGGCGTTGAGACCGCGCCTCACGACCGGAGCGTCCGTTCGCCCGCGAGCGCTTTTCCGGTGACTTCAGAGTAGATCCGGTTCATCGCCTCCCCCTTGGCGGGCCAGGCGTAGACCTGCTCCACTCGCTGCCGGGCCGCTTCGCCGTGCCGGGCCAGCCGTTCGCGGTCGTCGTCATAAAGGGCGATCGCCGCCGCGAGCCCGGCCACGATCTCCTCCCGCGTGCCGACGGGGATGACCGCGCCGCACGTTTCGTTCACCGAGAGGGCCGGCCCCCCGGCATCGAGACAGATGACCGGCAGCCCGCTGCTCATCGCTTCGAGAACGGCAAACCCGCCGGAATCGTACAGGCTCGGGAAGATAAAAACATGGTGCCGGGCGTAGCTGGCGAGCACTTCCTGTTGCGGGAGCGCCCCCCGGAAGATGACCTGCCGTTGCAGGCGGAGCGCTTGGGCCCGCGCCCGCGCCACGTTCGCGGACGGCCCGGAACCGATGACGGTCAACTCCACCTCCCTTCCCGATCGGGCGACCGCTTCGATGGCGAGGATGATCCCCTTGACCGACATCAACCTGCCGACGAAGAGCAACCGCAAGGGGCCGCCGGTCTCCCGGGGTTCGCTGCTGACCGGTGCGGGAAAGATCCCGATCGTGGGGCAGAGGCGTGCCTCGAACCCCATCTTCCGGAACATGAGCTGCGTCTCGCTCATGGAAGCGAGGATCAGGTCCGCCTGTCTTGCCCTCCAGGCGAGAAGCGGTTTCCCGAGGCGGTCGAGATTGCGGAAAATCTCTTTGAAGATGGTCTTCCAATCGCCGAGCGGAAGCAGGCGAAAGGGGATCGTCTCCATCCCGCCGACCGGCCCCCAGATGACCGGCGCGCCCAATCCCCAGACGGCGGTGGAGTAGCGGTAGGAGGCGAAGGTGACATGGTGAAAGAGGTCGAACCGGTGGAGCCGGTGCGCCTTTTTGACCGTGGGGCGGGCCCTCCATTGCCAGAGCGCAAAGAAGAAGTGGTGAAGGTGGAGGAAGTGCCGCAGGAAAATGACGGGGCGGCTGCAATCGAAGTAGAGGAAATCGGGCCGCGGCGCGTCGGGCGGGAGCGTCTGCAACCCTGCTTCGATCGCCTCGCGGTTATAGGTTCGCGTCAGGACGGTCACCTCGTGGAAGCGCGCCATCTGCAGGGCCCATTGCCAGCCGACCTCCGGTTCCGATCCCTGGAAGGGGGCGCAGGCGTAAGCTGAAATGAGCACTTTCATGGCGCGATACTCCGCAGTCTCCGGTGAGAGCAGGGCAATGTAACGGGCTGGCGGGGCAGGTCAATCCAAACTCCCCGCTCATCGCGCGGGCTCCTCACGCCTCGTCGAGAGGGAAAACCGGCCTGCGGAGCCGTTGGTAGGGGAGCGATTTCAGGTCGCTCGTACACGGCCCCGGGGTGCGGACCCAGTAGCTCGCTTTCGAGATTTTATCGTACGCCTGCTTGTGCGCCACCGCCGCCTTCACGCCGATCAGCTTCAGTTCCGACGGCTCCACCCCCTGGCTGCGCCATTGGCCGAGATCCATCGGTGCGGAGCGCTCGCTGGTCAAAAGAAGGGTGATCCCCTCGACCTCGACCACCGCCGAAGGCCCCATTTCGATGTCGATCCCGCCGATGGAGGCGGCGTGGCTGTGGTGGTCTTCGAGTTCGTACTTCCCGTCGGTCAGGCGGAGGAGCCGGGCCGTGACGGGAACGGGGCCGGGGTCGAGCGGGAAACTTTTTCCTCCGACCCGGAGTTCATGCACGCTCCCCGGTTCTTTTCCCGCAAGTCGGGCGACGCTTTCCGGGTCCCAGAGAACGACCCCGCTTCCGGCGACCTTATGCTTGAGGAGCGCGCGGAGCACGCTGGTTCCGTCCCCGGGGGCGCCACCGCCGATGTTTTCAGCCGGTTCCACCAGAAGCGCCGGGAAGGCCCCTTTTTCCACGGCGTCGAGCAGCGCCTCTTCGAGTTCCCACTCGTCGGGGATGCCGAGATGGCGGTTTTTCTCCGCCAGCGCGACCAGTTCCCGCGAAATGGCATCGAGCCGGTCGGGCGCAACGCGCGCCGCGTCGTAGACGATGGTGAAGGAGACGCCGGTGTCGGGCGTGTCGGCCTGGGCAAACCCGGCGAAGATGTTGACCGCTTCGATCCCGTCGCGCTCCTCGCTGCGGGCGAGCGCTTCGAGCGCGCGCATCGGTTCGACCGCCGTGCCGGTGCCGGTCGGCGGCCAGACGAGGCGGGTCGGCACGAAACGGGTGCGCAGTTCCAGCCGCTCCGCCAGCGCTTTTTCCATCAACGCTGCGGCGCGGACGGCGGTTTCGGCGGCGTCGGTGTGCGGGTTTTCCCGGTAGGCGAGCAACCCCTGCGCGTGTTCCGCCATGGCGGGCGTGATGTTGCCGTGAAGGTCAAGCACGCCGAAAATCGGGAGCGCGGCCAGCCGGGGGAGCGCGCGGATGCGGCGGAGCAGTTCCCCCTCCACGTCCGGGATGCCGGGGGAGACAAACGCGCCGTGCAGCACCAGGAAGATCGCGTCGAGCCCCTCGGCCTGCGGCGAAGCGGCGACTTTCTCAAACTCGCTCCAGAAACGTTCGAGCACTTCGGGCGAGGGCATCGCGCCGGGATAGCCGCGCACATCGACCGACGGGACGACCTCCCACCCGTAACGCTCCGCCTCCAGCAGGAACGAGCCGGTCGGCGAGCCGTCTCCCTTGCGGTTGAGCCAGTCGCGCCCGAGGGTCACGGCAAACTGGTCGAGCCCCATTTCGCCGGGGGCAAAGGTATTGGTTTCGTGGAAAAGACCGGCAAGGAGGATGCGTTTTTGGGACATGGGAAAAATAAGTCAGGGTTGAGCCATGGCGAGCAGGGCGTCGAGCATCGCCTGCCGCTGTGGCGCGTCAAAACGTTGCACCGGTACGGCGACGCTGATCGCCGCCTCGGAAAAACCGCGCGGGGCGAGGCTGACCGCCAGGCACGCCACGCCCGGCACCGCTTCCTCGACCTCTTCGGCGTAGCCGTTGCGGCGCGCCCGGGCGAGGAGCCCTCGCAAGGCTTCCGGTTCGGCGGGCGCTCCCTTCCCCTTGAACGGGGTGGCCGCCAGCATTGCCTCCTGGGTGGCGGGGTCGAGCTGCGAGACGATCGCCCGCCCGAGCGCGGTGGCGTGGTACGGATCGCGGTCGCTCGGGATGACGATGTAGCGCAACGGCTGCGTCGTTTCGACAAAATCGAGGTAATGCACGCTCCGGCCCGAGAGGACGCCGAGGTTGACGGTTTCGTCGAGTTGTTCGTGCAATTTCTCCAGCAGCGGGCGCGCGGCGGCCTTGAGTGCGCCATACGGGTCGCCCTTGCCGATCAGCCCCGCCAGCCGGGCCGCCCGCGGCCCCAGCGCATAGTCGCGACTCCCGAGCGGACGGCCGACGTAGCCCAGCTCGTGCAACGAACGGAGCAGCCGGTACGCGGTCGGCTTGGGCAACTGCGCCGCCTGCGTGATCTCGTTGAGCGAAAGCGGCCGGCCCGCATCGGCCAGATGCTCCAGCAAACCAAACGCTTTCTCGACACTGGAGACATTCATAAACCTTCCGGAACGTAGTCAAAAGGCATTGATTCCAGCAACCGAAATTTCTATTTTGCAAAATGAAATGACCCACCCCGCTTCCGCTTGCGATCTGATCGATGCCCATACCCACATCGGCGTGGACCTGATGTTTTACCTGCAAGGCAACTATCCCTATGCGCTCGACTGGCCGACGCTGGTCCGGATGGGGGAAACCGCCGGCATCGGCCGGTTTGTCGTTTTTCCGATGGTGACCCACCTCGCGCTCAACGTGCCCCACCTGCGCACCGGCACCATTACCGACGAGGGGGGGATGGAGTCGATCCCCTACCAGTTGGAGAACCGGCGGATGATGCGGGAGATCGAAACCCTTTTCCCCGAGTTGCAGGAGCGCGCCTTTCCGCTCTGGATGCTCGACCCCTCCCGCAAGCAGAAGGAGCAGGTCGGCGCGCTGCGGGAACTCGCCGCGACTTCCCGGTGCAGCGGCCTCAAGATTCAGGCGACCATCATCCAGTCGTACATCCGCGACCTGCTTAAAGAAGGCGAATGCCTGCTCGATTACGCGGAGGAGAACAACCTCCCGGTCCTGATCCACACCAGCGTCGCCCCAACGGACCCGTGGTCGCCCGTGGCCGACATCGTGGCCGTGGCCGAGGCGCGGCCCGGCATCCGCTTCAATCTCGCCCATTCGTGCCGCTTTGACCGGCCGACGCTCGACCGCGTGGCGGAACTCGACAATACCTGGTCGGACTGTTCCGCGCACCGGATTCACTGCCTCCTGGCGCAAAAGGATTCGCCGAGCGTCGCCGCGCCCGAACGCCGTTTCCCGTCGGATTACCGCGATCCCGACCAGGTGTTGCACGACCTCGCCGAGGCCTACCCGGACAAACTGCTCTGGGGGAGCGACGCGCCGTTTGATTCGTGGATCGACTCCAGCTCCAGCCTGCGGAGCAGCTACGCCGCCGAAGCGAAGACGCTGCATTCGCTCGCGCCGGAGGTTCAGGAGCGCGTCGCACGGCAAAACACGCTCGCTTTTCTTGAAGGCAAACGATAGGACCGCTACTGAAAAAACCTTATTTCCACCCCTCTCCTCATGAAAAATCCTTTTGACCTTACCGGCCACAGCGCCCTGGTGACCGGCTCCACCCGTGGGATCGGCGCGGCGCTTGCCGACGGCCTGCAAAATGCCGGAGCCACCGTCCTGCGCCACGGGCGCACCCCCGAAGAAGGGCAGACCGACGTGCTTTTGAGCGATGTCTCCCAACCCGAGGGGGTCGACCAGCTCCTCAAGGAAGCGTTTGAAAAAGCGCCCGGGCTCGACCTGCTCGTCTGCAATGCCGGGAGCTTCTACGACACTTCGTTCCTGGAGATGGACCGCGACCGCTTCCGCCGGACCATGGGGCTCAACGTCGAGCACGTCTATTTTCTCATCCAGGGCTTCTCCAAGCGGCTGATCGCCGAACGCCGCTCCGGCGCGGTGGTGATCATCAGTTCGACCAACGGTTTTCAGGCGGAGAACGACTCCTCGGCCTACGACACCTCCAAGGGGGGGCTGGTCATGATGACCCGTTCGCTCGCCATGACGCTTGCGCCGCACGGTATTCGCGTCAACGGCGTCGCCCCGGGCCTGATCATCACGCCGCTGACCTCGTGGATCTCCAAAAGCCCTGAAAAGGTGGCGCACTACAACCGGAAAATCCTTGCCCGTCGCATCGGCAACGCCGAGGATTGCGCCGGGGCGACCACCTTCCTCTGTTCCGATGCGGCCAGTTACATCTACGGCCAGACGATCGTCGTCGACGGCGGCCTGACCGTCGGGCAGATCGGCGACATGCCGTAAGATCGCCCCGGTCTTAAAAAAAACTTCGTCTTCCCGCTTCCCATTGCAGCATCTCCTCGCCTCCCCGCCTGCCGCCCGCTGGTTTTTGCCCGGGGCGAATGCGACGGTGGAGGTCCGGAGGCTTGCCCAGGCGCTGGGATGCCCGGAAGCGCTCGCTTCGCTCCTCTGGTCGCGCGGGTTCTGCCAGGACGAGGCGGCGCGCCGGTTTCTCGCGCCACGTTTGCGGACCCTTGGCGACCCGTACGCCCTTCCCGACCTGAAACCGGCGGTGGCGCGGCTCCTGCGTGCGATCGATGCGGGCGAGCGGATCGTCCTCTATGGCGATTACGATGTCGACGGGGTGACTTCTCTCGCGCTCCTCTCCCGTCTGCTGACGGCATACGGTGGGCGACCCCGCTGTTTTCTGCCGCGCCGGATGGAGGAAGGGTACGGCCTGAGCGCCGACGGGGTTCACCGCTGCATGGAGACCCTGCGGCCCCAACTGCTGGTGACGCTCGACTGCGGCACCTCGGCGGTGGAGGAGATCGCGGTGCTGCACCGGCTTGGAGTGGAGGTGATCGTGGTCGATCACCACGAATGCAAGGCGGCGCTTCCCGACTGCGTGGCCGTGGTCAACCCGAAGCGGTGCGACCTTCCGGCCGCCCCGGAAGCGGAGGCGTGCGGGGAGGATTACCGCTACCTTTGCACCGTGGGGCTGGTCTTCAAGCTCTGCCACGCCCTGCTCAAGGCACGGCCGCTCCCGGGCTTTGACCTCCGGCACGGGCTCGACCTGGTGGCGCTCGGCACCGTGGCCGACATCGTGCCGCTGGTGCATGAAAACCGGGTGCTGGTACACCACGGGTTGGCGCAGCTTTCGCAGACCCGCTGGCCGGGGGTGAAAGCGCTCATGGAAGTCGCGGGGGTGAGCGGTCCGCTGCGACCTTCGGAGGTGAGCTTCCAGCTCGGTCCCCGCCTCAACGCCGCCGGGCGGCTCGGCACGGCTCACGATGCGCTGGAACTCCTTTTGACCGACGACCCGGCGCGGGCGGCGGTCCTCGCCCGTTCGCTCGACCTTCAGAACCGCGACCGCCAGCAGGTCGAAAAGGCGACCTTGACGCAGGCCGAGTTGCAGGCGGGCAACGACCCCGCCGCCGCGAGCGCGATCGTGCTCGGAGCCGAAGGGTGGCACCCCGGCGTGCTCGGGATTGTCGCTTCGCGCCTCTGCCGCAAGCACCACCGGCCGACCTGGGTGATCGGGTTTGACGAACACGGCCTCGGCAAGGGGAGCGGCCGGAGCATCCGCGGTTTTTCGCTCGTCGCCGCCCTGGAAGGGTGTCGCCACCTGCTGGAACGCTTCGGCGGGCATGAAATGGCAGCCGGGTTGACGATCCGGCGCGAGCGGTTCGACGAGTTTGTCTCCCTTTTCCGGCAATGCACGAGCGACGCGCTCGGTCCGGATGATCTCTTGCCGGAAGTCCGCCCGGAAATGGAGGTCGACTTCGGCGCGCTGGACGACGATTTTCTCGCCTTTCACGAAGCGCTTCAGCCGTTCGGGATGGGCAACGCGCAGCCGCTGCTGGTCGCCCGCGGCGTCTGCCCGACGGCCGCCCCGAGGGTGCTCAAGGAAAAACATCTCCGCCTCAGCCTCGAACAACGCGGGGTGCGCCGGGAAGCGCTCTTTTTCAACATGCTGCCCGAAGCGCTCCCCCGACCGCCGTGGGACATCGCCTTCCGCGTCGAGGCCAACACCTGGCGCGGGCGTACGGAGTTGCAGATCCAGCTTTACCGGTTACGTTCCTGCGGGGCGGGATAAAAGAAAGACCGGCCCCCCTTCCCTTCTCATGCCCCTCGACGTTTACGGAGTCCTCAAAGCGCGCGCCAAAGTGCGCCGCCTCGCGGGCGAAGGGCAGTCGCATTATCAGCTTCATGTGGAGGCGGGCGGCATCGACTACCGGGTGGCGATCAACGTCCGCTCGAAGCTCCACCCTTCGCCGGTGGCGTACCTTTTCGTGCACGATTTCGTCCATCCGCTGACCTGCGGGCTTTCGGAATTGCCGCCCGGTTTCCACCGGCTCGACGGGACGCGGCCGCAGCGGCTCGCGCTCGACTACATCCGCCTCAACCTGTTTGAGCCCGACGAGTTTCTGGTCCTCCCGTGCGAAGGGCCCGGCTGCCGCGCCGATCTCAACGCCGTGCTCGATGAAATGTTGCTCGACACCCTCGGCAACGACGACGCGCGGGTCTACACCTTTGGCGAACCGTGGGAAGCGCCGGGGACAAGCGACCCGGTCTTCCGGTTCCGCCCCGCGCGCGGGATGCACGAGGTCCACATGAACCAGGGCAACGACCCGAGCCATTGGGAGCAGGATGGCGTCTGGCAGGATGGCGGGCTGCTGGTCGAGCACCGTGCGGCGGGTCGCTGGCTGGGCCTTTTCCTCAAGTTCCAGTCACAGTCATGGCATACCGACGACGCGAGCGGGCACGCGCTGGCTCCCCCGAAAAGTTTCAACGCCGAGCAGCCGGTCCCGCTCGACCGGCACGGCAAGCCGCACCCGGACGGGATGGTGCGGATCATCGCCGCTTCGCTCGATCCGTTGACCGTGACGCTGCTCAACGTCTGCCCGTTTCCGGTCGATGTCGCCCGCTGGAGCCTCGCCAACCGCGCCTTGTTCAAGTGGAAGCTCCAGGGGGTGCTTGCGGCGGGGGAGAGCCGGGTTTTCCCGGTCGGCCGTTCGCTGGAGTTTGACGCGGAGGGAGGGCTTCTGACCCTCTTCAACCAGCACGACCTGAAGGTTCACGGGGTGAGTTATACGGCGGAAGCGTTGAAGACCGGAAAACTGGTCTTCTGCGGAGCCGACGCCTCCTGCGCGACGTGAGCCCCGGGGAGCCGTCGTGCCGCCGGTCATCACCGCACGGTTTTGAACTCCATCCGGCCCAGGCGCTTGAGCTGGAGGGCGGTCACCCCGATCAACATGCTTCCCAGAATCCACGCCATGGCCGTGGCCGGGCCGAAACGCAGCCGCACGAAGGCTTCGAAGAAAATTTTCAGGGACGCGACTTCGGTCGCCCCTTCGGGGCCGCCGCCGGTCATGATGAGGATGTTCGTCGCCCCGTGGAAGGCGGCGGCGATCGCGCCGATGAAATTGATGAAGACCAGCGGGCGCAGGTGGGGAAGGACGATCTTCGTGGTCTTGTGCAGGAACCCCGCGCCGTCGATCTCAGCCGCTTCGAACTGTTCTTCGGGGATGGTCTTGAGCGCGGCGAGATAGATCAGGCACCCCGGCCCGGCTCCCGCCCAGATGCCGGGGACCACGCAACTGAGCATCGCCAGCGCGGGGTCTTCGGTCCAGGCGCGCCGCGCTTCCAAGCCGAAGAGCCGCAGCGCCAGGTTCAAGGGGCCGTCGACGCTGAAGAGTTCGCGCCAGAGGAAAAAAATCGCCGTGGCGCTCATGACGGCCGGGAGGTAATAAACCGTCCGGTAAAGGATCTTGTACCGGGGAATGAGATGCAGCGCATAGGCGAGCAGGACCGGGATCGCGAAGCCGAAGCTCAACGTATAGGCGGCGAAGTGGAACGTCGCCAGAATGGAGCGCCAGAACGTCGGGTCAAAAAGGACGATGGCGAAGTTGTCCAGACCGATAAAAGCGGAGTCGAGGATCAACTGGTAATCCTGGAAAGCCATCAGCGTTCCACGCAAAAGCGGAACATAGTGCCAGACCAGCATCAACGCCAGCGCCGGGAAGAGGCAGAGCCACGCCGCCGGGCCGCGATGGCTCAAGGGGCGCGACTGTGCAGCGGCTTCGCCGGTGAAAAACCGGGTCACGTTCCAGCCGATCGCCACAAAAATCGCGCAGATCCCGAGCGCGACGGCGGCGGCCACCTGCCTGCGCCACTGCATCACGCCGGGCGGAACATAGCCGATCATCCGCTCGTTGGTCCGGCGCACGGCGTCGCTCAGGATCTTCTGAATCTCCGCGCGCACCTTCCCGCGATCGCCCGCCTCCCATGCCTTGCGGATGGTTTCGCTCAAAAGTATCCGGTCGAGCGGGTAGGTCATTTCCATGTAGATCAGGTTGCAGTTTTTCCCGTACGGTTCCGGCTTGCTGTGCTGGATCGCCTCGCGCACTTCATCTTCCAGGCCGGGCGGCGAGAGGCTCAGGAATTCGCCGTAGCCGTGGGTGCGCAGGGTGATCGGGTTCATCTGCCCGGCGTGGCCGAGTTCCACCATGGTGGCGATGCGGATGCGTTCCGCCTCCGGGCCGGTCATGAACGAAACATAGCGCCATGCCGCATCGCGGACCCGGGGGTCGTCGATCTCTGAATAGATCCCGAGGGTCCAGGCATTGATCTGTGCGCCGCGAAAGCCGTCCGGCCCCGCAGGCACCGCGCCAAAGGCGAAAAGCTCGGGGTCGAAGGAGATCGCGCCGCCGCCGACGTTGTCAAAAAACATCCCTGCCCGCTGCCTTTCCTGGGTGGTGAGCGTTCCGGTGAAGCGGGCGGCGAGCCGTTCCCCCTCCACCAGTTGGTAATAGAATTCGTAGGCCGTCACCGCCTGCGGAGTATCAAAGGTGGCGCGCCACTCGTCGGGGGCGACTTCGGTGAGGGCGTCGCCTCCCGCCGACCAGATGAAATTCATCAGTTCCCAGCTTGCGCTGGCCCCGCCGTTGACCAGGAGACCTTTGTACTGGGGGCCGAGCGCTTCGATTTTCCGGGCAAATTCAAGGAGTTCATCCCAATCCTTCGGCGTGCGCTGGGGCAGCCCGGCCATCCGGAAAAGCTCGCGGTTGTAGTAGAGCCCGGTCACGAAAAACGGCATCGGCAGTCCGTAGAGATGCTGCCGGCCATCGGGGCCGATGCGCTCGATCACGGGGCGGATCTGTTCGGGAATCCGCGAGAGCTTGTCGTCGCCGTCCGCAGCGGCCGCGGCGACCTCCCCGTCGAGCGGGGCGAGCATCCCCTGCCGGACAAAGCTGTCAAAACTGCGGAATTTGAGCATCAGAACGTCGGGAGGGATGCCGCCCGCGATCATCATGATGGTGCTGACATCCTGGGCCAGCCCGTCGATGCGGATGCCTTCGGCCCGTTCCAGCACCACGTCCGGGTTGAGTTCGAGAAACCGGCTGACCGCCCGGGCGCTCGCGACGTGAACGGCATCGGTCTCGCCCAGGCTGGGGAGGTTCGAGACCCGCAGGCGCACTTTCGCTTCCTGTGCGGTGGAGGAAACCGCCGCCACGAACAGGAGATTGGCGAGGAGGATAACCCAGAAAAAGCGGCGGGCCGGAGCAGTCTTCACAAGCGGGAATGTGTCGAAAGGAAGGGGCTTCAACCAATGCCGCTGACGCTCACACAGTTAAATGCCCTCCCGTTTTTCTGAATCGACTCCCGCGGGACACGTCGCCCCCGGCTGGCGTACCACCGTCCCCCCTTCGATCCAGGAGCCTTCCACCAGCACCTTTCGCGGCTGGGCCGGGACGCCGCACTCGTCGCTGAGCAGGAGCGCCACCAGCGTATCGACCGCCACGCGGCCGATGTTGACGGCATCTTCGGAGATGCCGCTCAACACCCCTTCCCCGCATGGAAGGCAGGGGCAGGCGACGCCGACATCGTCCGGCACGCGGAGGCCGAGCTTCTCCAGCATCGGCAGGATGCGCAGGTTGCCGGTCACGATGGCATCGGGTTTCGTCTTCTTGAACCAGCGTTGGAAGGCGGGCGGATCGTAGTCGAGATCGACGGAGGGGACGATCAGTTCATCGCGGGAAAGGAACTGTTCGAGGAGATACCCGGCCAGGCAATGGTAGCCGACCTTCCGGTCCTGAAAGGCGGTCATGGTGTGGGCGATGCGGCGGTAGCCGAGCGCCTTGAGCCGCTCGATCACCTGCACCGTGGCCCGGAAATGAGCTGTCGCCACGGAATGAAGCAGCGGCCTGGCGAGGCCGTGGCCGAAGGCGACCGCCGCGAACCGCTCAAAGGGAAAGGCAATCTCGGCGTTTGGTTCGGGCTGCGGGCCGAACAGGAGCCCCCGGATGCTTCTGGCGTGAAAGATCGAGGCAAGCCTTCGGGAGGAAAGCCCGGGTTCCTTCAGGTGAAACGGCTCGATCCGGTAGCCGTGCCGCTGCGCCTGTTGACAGGCTCCTTCGTAATAGCGGGCGAAATGCGGATTCTGCAACCAGCCGTTTTTAGTCGCATTGGCCACCCAGGCCAGCGTGCCATGAAACGAAACGGGGCGGCTCCGCTTGCGGTAGGCAGCCAGCGCCGAAAGCATCGGGTCGGGGCAATAGTTAAGCTCCTCCGCGATTTTGCGGATGCGGTTGCGCGTCCGTTCCGGGATGTGCGGATGGTTGTTGAGCGCCATGGAAACCGTGGCGGGATTCACGCCTGCGATTGCGGCGATGTCTTTCTGGGTGGGGCGCCGCGATTGCATCGTCCCGGCAAAAGTACAGGAGTCCCCTTCACAGAGGCAACTCCCAAATGGCTGCCTTTCCGGGGTCAGTCAACTGTATAAATGAACCTGCGGTTGCCGACCGGCCGGCGTCGGGTCTTTAATGCCGGTCGATTCCCGAAGCCTTCCCTCCCCTTTCCAAGCCATGAAGCTCTTCTCCTTGTCTTCCTTTACCCTCGCCCTGTTTGCCATGGGAGCCTCCTGTTTCTCCGCCGTGGTGTTGCAGGATGATTTCTCGTCCTATACGGCGGGCGATCCTCTTCCGTGGAACAGCAGTTCCAATGCAACCAGCGGGGAGGCTTATACCAGAACGCTCGTCGAGGCGGACGCGGCCAACCTCTTTGGCAAGGGTGTCAACAACCAGTATGCCTCTTTCGAGGTCCATTCCATCTCGCAACAGACCATCAGCTATACCGCCACCCGCATCAGGACAGGGACCGGCTTTGGCCGGACGGGGCAGATCGGGTTCAGCTTTTACCAGCCTTCCAGCGCCGACAACTCGGGCTATGGCTTCCTGTTGCGCATCGGCGGGGGGACCGGTTACAACAGCAACGGTTCAACGGCGTTCGGCCTCTTTTTCCGCGACGGGAATCTCTATGCCGCCACAGGGAACAATCTGGCGCGCGGCGACCTGCTGGGAGCCTACGATCAGGATCAGGTCAACCAACTGGTCATTGTCTATAACCAGACCACCGCTTCCCATCACTATACCGGCGGCGGTCTTCAGGCGCAGAGTATGGACCTCTGGCTCAACGGCGAGAAGATCGCTTCCAACCTGCTTCACGCGGGAGAACTGGCGGGCGATACCGACCTGACCTGGCTGAATTTCACCAACCTGGGGCAGGTCTCCAGCGCGACCCTCTACCTCGACGATCTCGTCATCGACGATGTCGCTTCCATTCCGGAACCGAAAACCGTGTTGATGCTGTTGCCCGCGCTCTTCGCCATCCGGCTGCTGCGGCGTCGATCGCACCGGTAAGCCTTGAACATGGATAAGCACGCCGCCTTCAGCCTTCTGGAACTGCTGGTCATCCTGGTCGTCCTGGCATTCCTGATCGTGCTGGCCTTTCCGATTTTCAATCTGGGTAGCGATCTCTCCCGGCAACTGCGCTGCGCCTCCCAGCTTCGGGGGATCGGCGCGGCCATGGCCGGGTATGCCGTCGATCATAACGGGCTGGTGGTCTACAATGTCCTGGCGGGCGAGAGCGGGACGTGGGAGGACGGGCTGCTTCCCTATCTCCTTCCCGGTGCAAAGATGGTGAAGGGAGCGCGGCCTCCGGGTGTCTTTGCCTGCCCTTCAGGGACGACGCTGGTGCAGAGCAACCATAAGTCAGATTACGGCAAAAACCTTTATATCAATGAAAAGCCGGAAAAGGTGTATCGGATCGTTTACCGTCTCGTGGCCGTGCAGCCTTCCTCGGAAGTGATTTTTGCGGGAGACGCGGTGGCGCGGGGGATTGCCTCCCCGTCGCTTTATGAAGATGGCAACCTCGCCGCCCGGCACCGGGGCAAGGCCAACCTCCTTTACTTCGACGGGCACGTGGTTGCCGTCAGCCCGGCAGAGCTGCCGGGGGTCACCGGCGCGCTCCCCTGGGTTCCTCAATAGATGAAGAGATCCAAAACAGCCGACACGCGATGGTTCGAGGAGGCGCGCTACGGGCTTTTCATTCACTGGGGGCCTTATGCCGCCATCGGGCGCGGCGAGCAGGTGCTTTTCCGCGAGCAGCTTGACCAGAAGGTCTATGCCCGAGAGGCCTGCCAATGGAATCCCTCGCGTTTTGATGCCGAAAAGTGGGCCGCGCTGGCTGTTCGCGGCGGTTTCCGGTATGCCGTGCTGACCGCCCGCCACCACGATGGCTATTGCCTCTGGGATAGCGCGTTGACCGATTATTCCAGCTCCCGACAGGCTCCGGGGAGGGATTTTGTGCGCGAATTTCTCGACGCGTTCCGCAGGGCGGGGTTGCGCGTCGGCCTTTACTATTCCCTGGCCGACTGGCGGGTGCCCGCCTACTGGGAAGGCCCCAGGGACGACCCCCGGGGCTGGAGCCGCTTCCGGGCGTATGTTCACGGGCAGGTCGACGAATTGCTGACCCGTTACGGCCCGCTTGATCTTTTCTGGTTTGACGGCCCGTGGCCGCATCGCGCCGCAGATTGGCAAAGCCGCAAACTGGTTGCCGCCATGAAGCGCCGGCAGCCGTGGCTGTTGATCAACAATCGCCTGGATCGCAGCGCGCAGGAGGGCGGGACCGGCGCGGCGCGGCGGCTGGGGGATTTCGGCACTCCCGAACACGAGATCCTCCCCGAAGCGGGCCGCCCGTGGGAATCGTGCCAGGTCACCGCGTGGCGTCACTGGGGTTACGCGGAGGGGGAACGCTACCGGAGCGCGGCGCAACTGCTCGATCTCCTGTGCGAAGCCGCCTCCAAAGGGGGCAATCTCCTGCTCAATGTCGGACCCGACGCGGAGGGGGAGATCCCCCCGCAACCGGCGCGGGCGCTGGCCGCCGTCGGGAGATGGCTCGGGAAGTATGGCGCGGCCATTTACGGGACCCGCCGGGGAGATCTTACGGAGTTTGTCACCTGCGGCTATCAGGTGCGCGGGGAAAAGGCGCTCTACCTGATCTTCCGCTTCTGGCCGCGAAACGGCTCGGCCCGCGTGGCGGGCCTGCGGGCTCCCGGGGCGCGTGCGGTCCTGCTTGGCGCTCCGCGGCGATCCCTTGGCCTCCGCGAGACGCCCGGGGGGTTGCTCATTGCAGGGCTTCCCGCCAAACCGCCCGGGCCGCTCTTTCCCGTGATCCGGCTCGACCTGGCGGGGGAACCCGAACGGCTCCCCTGGGCGCGGGAGCGGCTCTGGCAGGGCGATCCCCGCCGCATGACGGCCTGGAGCCTGACGCGGGGCCTCTCCGTCTGGGCCGACGGCAGGGAACGCCCCGATCCTTTCCAAAAAAACCGATGAATCCAACCACCGTCCCCGCCTCCCTTCACCCTCCGCTCCGTGGCGTTCACAAGGAACGCTTCATCGCCGCGCCACCCGGGCAGGCGGTCTATGCCTTGAGTACCAGCTATTGCGAGGCGCAAGGCGTTTCGCTGCTTCAGGCCTTGCGACACGAAGCCGCCCACGACGGCATCTATTACATGCCGCAACGCTACCTGCGCCGCTCCGAAGACAACGGGAGGACGTGGAGCGTGGAGGGAGCGATCGCGACCGAAGCGCCTGAACGCCGCGAACCGGTCTTTCGCTACCCTCCGCAGTTTTTTCTGAGCCGCACCCGCGGGCGGCTGATCGAGCTTTCCTATGAGCGCGAGGTCTCCCTCGCCGAAGACCAGTTCGAAGGGAGCCTGGCGGCCCGGACCGGCCGGCTCTTTTACCGGGTTTCCGCCGACGGCGGCAAGCAATGGCAACCCCGGCGGCAGGTCATTCATCACGGCGCGGGCTTTGACGCCATCCACTGGATGCCGGGCGCGAGCTACGGGCGCAACAGCATGGGAGGCGATCTGCTCCCTTTCGAGGAGCTTGAGGATGGCACGCTGGTTTTCGGGGTGAATTTTCGCACCGTCAACCGCGACGGGACGCTCTTCTACCCCCACGGGCAACCGGGCCGCTACGGCGGCGTGGCGTTCCTGCTCGGGCGGTGGGACGCCGGAAGCGACGCCATCGCGTGGAGTTGCAGCGATCCCGTTGAAATCGATCCTTCGCGATCGTACGCAGGCATCACCGAACCGGATCTGGTGCATCTCGGGGGTGGCCGCCTTTTCTCCACGATGCGCTGCCAGGGCGATCGCCCGCTCGGCCTTTTCAGTTCGCGGCAGGCGGCCTGGTCCGCGGATGGCGGCAAAAGCTGGAGCCCTCCCCGGCCGCTGGCGTACGAGGATGGCGAGCCGGTCGCCGTGCCCGCTTCATTTGCGCGGTTTGTACGGGGGCCGCATTCCGGAAAGGTCTACTGGATTGCCAATATTCTCGACCGGCCGGTTTACGGCCAGGTGCCGAGATACCCGCTGGCGATTGCGGAACTCGACCCGGAGCGCCTTTGCCTGGTGCGTTCCAGCGTGCGGGAGATCCAGGGGCTCCCCGCAGGCGCTCCCGCTTGCGTCGACCCCGCCACCCAAAGGCAGGAGGAAACCGGGCGGCGTTATACGAACTTCGGCCTCTATACCGACCGGGAAAACGGAGATGTCGTCCTGACCCTGCCCGAGCAACCCAAAACAAGCTGGGAAGACTTTACGGCCGATTGCTATCGCTACCGGCTCCCGGGGTTGTAGCCTTGGGTGAAGCGACCTCCAGCGCCGTTGACGGGAACTGGAAGACACAGATTCAGGTCGTCCGGTCGTAGACTTCCAGGTCGACCACTCCCCCGGGCCGCTCTCCCGAGAGGTAACGTCGGATGTTGTCGAGCGCAAAGGCTCCGCACCGGGGGTAGAGGTCGTGCGTCGGGCCGCCGATATGCGGAGAGAGGACGACGTTGGGGGTTTCCCAGAAGGGGGATGAGGGGGAAACCGGTTCGTCGCGGAGCACGTCGAGCCCCACGCGCAGGCGTCCGCGCCGGGCCAGGTCGAGCAACGCGGCTTCGTCGACCAGCGCGCCCCGCGCCACGTTGATGAAGACGGCCCCTTCGGGCAATAGCGAAAGCATTTCGCGGGTGACGGAGTTGACGGTCGCGGGGGTGAGCGCCTCGCATTCGAAGAGGACCTCCGAACGCCTGAAAAGCGCGGGTAGCGAACCGGCCGGTTCGGCTCCATGGCGGTGGATGGAATCGGGCGCCACTCCGGCGCTGTAGACTTCGCAGGATACCTCAAAGGGAGCCAGCAACCGGAGCAACCGGCGGGCCACGCTTCCAAACCCGTGGATGCCGACCCGCCGCCCCTGAAGGGAACGCGTTGCGAGGAACCGGCTCCGGTCCAGCAGCGTGCGGCCGGGTTGCGCCGTGTAGGGCCGCCAGGCGGGCAGGTTGCGCAATGCCGCCAACGCCAGCAGGAGTGTGTGTTCCGCCACGCTATGGCTGATCTCGCCGCCCCAGTTGGAAACCAGCCCCCCTCTCTCAATGAACTCCCGCGGCACCACGCGCCGCACGGAGCCGGTCAGGTGGCAGATATAGCGAAGAGGCGAGCCTTCGTCGCCAACCAGGGCGGCGGGGAGGCGGGGCGTGGACCACCCGGTCATCACCACCGAAGGCGAAAACCCGGCGAGGAGGCTTTCCCACCCGTTGCGGGAACGGGCGGTATCGATCCAGAGCGCCCGGCACGGGAGGGCGTTTTCAAGGTCCACGTCGGGAAAAAAAAGAGACCGCTCATCTTCCGAAAGGGTGAGAAGGCAGGTCTGACCCGGCGGGAAGAGCCGGGCATTTCGCAGGGCAATCGGTTCGGTTTGCATGATGGGCTTGAAACGGGAAAGCTTTGCGGGAGTCCCGCCCGGCCTGCGAGCCGGAATCTGATCATTCAGTTAAATGACTCGGGGTTCCTTAACTGTATAAATGGATTTTCCGTCGTGGATCGCCTCGTTTGCGCCTAGCTTGCGTCTCCACCTTCATGAAACCCGTCTCGAAAATCGGTTGGACCCGGGGGCTGCTGCTGGCGCTGCTTTTCGGTGTCACCGCCTGCCTGCTCCTTTCGCGGAATCAGCCGGCGGATCTGCCGCCGGGGAAGCCTCCGGCTCCGATCTCAAGGGAATACCGCCTCCCCGTCGCTCCACGGGTTTTTCTCCCCGCTCCCCTCCGCGCGCCGTTCCGGCAGTTTTGCCGCGAGGGAGAGGGGAGGGAGGCTTTCCGGGCGATGAAAGCCGAGTTCGACGAACGTGATCTCACAGGCGCTCTTCCTGAAGAACCGCAGGATGATGGCAGCCGTTTGCCGTTGACCCCGGAATCGATCCGCATTTCCCGCGACGGACAGATCGCCTGCAACCGGATCAGCGGCATTGCGGAGGCGGCGACGCTCCTCTGGCTGGTCACCGGAGAGGAGCCTTACAAGGCGCGGGCGAGGGAGGCGCTCCTCCAGGCCAGCGGTTGGGACCCGCCGGTGCTTTATTACAACGACGAGGCGGTCTTCCGGCTTTGGCGGCGTCTCCCGTTTGTCTATGACCAGTTGCGCGGCGAACTTTCGCCGGCGGAACGCGAATCGATCCTTGCCGGGCTCAAGCGCATCGGGGAAAAGACCGCGCTTTACGTCATTTCCATGACCGGGGAGACGCGCCGGAACTCCGCGGAAGGAAAGGCCCCGAGCCACGCCGTGCGCTTTGTTCCGATGATCGGCCTGGCCGGGCTCGCTCTTTACGACGACCTTGACGCCGCGCCCGGCTGGCTTCGTTTTGCCCTGCACTTTTACCGGGAACAATACCCGCCCTACGGCGGCGACGACGGAGGTTATGCCGAGGGGTGCGCCTACTGGCGGGGGACCGTGGAGCATGGCCGTTTTCAGGACGCACTCCTTTCCATCGGGCATCCCGACGCATGGAAAGATCCGTTCTGGAGGCAGACCGGCTATTTTCCGCTCTACTTCGTCGGGCCGCAGCCGACCTATACCTTTGGAGACACCCCCCGGCCCGCGGGCAAGATGACGCTGGAGCCCGCCGTCACCACTTTCATGAACCGGCTCGGCCGGAGGTTTCGCGATCCCTATCTGATCGCGGGAGCCCGTCAGCCGGGCGTGCGGCAGGTCAACCGGCGTCTTCTCAACATCAGCTCGCAGGATTACCCCGGCGGCATGGAATACCTCCTGCAGGATTTTTTCGTCTCGCTCGAACCGCCCGTGCCGCCGGGCGACCTCACGGAGCTTCCGCCAACGCGCTCCTTCAACGATGTCGGGTGGGTGAGCCTCCACAGCGCCCCGGGCAGGCCGGAAGAGGATATCGCCCTCGCCTTCAAGTCGAGCCCGCATGGGGCGGTCAGCCATGCCTTTGCGGACCAGAACGCATTCCTCTTCTCCGCCTACGGCAAACCGCTGGCGATCCGCGCGGGCCACCGGGATTTCTACTCCTCGGACCACTATGTCCGGTATACCCGGACCACCGCCGCCCAGAACGCTCTTTTGATCGGCGGCAGGGGGCAGGCCCATTCGCCGGAGGCGTCGGGAAGGATCGTCCGTTGCGTGGAACTGCCGCGCGCGGTCTGGCTGACCGGCGACGCCACGCAGGCCTACGCCTCTGGAGCGCAAACGCCGCCCGCCCGCGTCCGGCGCGATCTTCTGTTCATCGACCGGCGCTACCTGGTCGTCGCCGATGAGGTCGAACTGAGTGCGCCCGACACCGTGCAGTGGCTCCTGCATTCCGAAGGGCCGATGAAATGGAATCCCGCGCGCTCGGAGTTGAGCATCGAAAACGGCGGGGTCCATCTCCGGGGAGTCCTGCTCGCCGGGGAAGGAACCTTCCGCGCGGAAGTCACCTCCACCTTCCCGGTGCCGGTCCATCCCGACTACCTGGAACGGCGCTCCCATACCCGGCCGGACGGAAGCGTGATCGACCTTTTTCCCGACGAATACCATTTCAGCGCGAGCACCGGGGAGCGCGTGCTTCATCACCGGATTTACGCCGTGCTCTGGCCGGAAAAGGGGGATGGCCCCGGGCCGCGCGCGGTTTGGGACGGAGAATGGCTCTCCATCTCCCGGCCCGACGGAAAGAGCGACCGCCTCCGCCTTGCGGCAGACCGCGTGGAAATCGAATCACCGGGCCTGCACCAGCCGGGAGCGCTTTAGGGGTTCCCCTGATCCGCGTCTCCTCCCCGGGGCTGTCGATTTCGCACAAGTCGCTGTCTTCCAGTTATTTGCAACGCAAGGCATTCGTTTTCCACCGGCGTCCCGACGGCTTGAAAACGGGGGTCGTCGCTTTCCATGGGCGGTTTCTCGTTTATCTTTACCCAAAGGTAATACCGGAGCGGAATGAGACTGCACATTCACACCGAGAGCTGGAAGCTGGTCCGGCCACGACGGCTCTCACGCGGAGCGCGTACGGAGACCCGGGTCATTTCGGCGATGCTGATCCCCGAAGAGGGGGAGGCGGACGCTTCGATCCGGGGGCGCGGCGAGGCGACGCCTTCGATCGACTACCACGAGACGGTGGAAGGGGCGCTCGCCCAGCTCCGGGAGGCGGCGGCGATGCTGGAGGAAGGGCGTTCGATGGCCTCCATCCTCGACGCCATGCCGAGCGGCTCGGCGCGCAACGCGCTCGACTGCGCCTGGTGGGACTGGCGGGCCAAGGTGGCCGGGCAGCGGGTGAGCGAGCTGGTCGGCTGGGGGGCGCTCCATCCGTTGACGACCGCCTACACGATCGGTTTTGACACGCCTGAAGCGATGGAGGCCGAAGCCCGCGCGGAGGCGCACCGGCCGTTGCTGAAGATCAGCACCGGGAGCGAGGAGGCGATCGAACGGGTCGCAGCCGTCCGCCGGGGCGCGCCGCAAAGCCAGCTCATCGTCGACGGACACGAAGCATGGCCGCGGGCGAACGTCCGCAAATGGCTGGAGGCGATGGCGGGGCTCGGCGTGGTGCTGGTCGAGCAGCCGCTTCCGGCGGGGGAGGACGATCTTCTCGCCCGGATGCCGAGGCCGGTGCCGGTCTTTGCCGACGAGTCGTTCCATGTGACCGGCGATCTCGACGCCGGGCTCGACAAATACGACGGGGTCAGCATCAAGCTCGACAAAACGGGCGGGTTGACCGAGGCGCTCCGGGCGCTGGAGCGGGCCAAATCGCGCGAGAAGAAGGTCCTCTGCGGCTGTCTGCTCGGCACCTCGCTGGCGATCGCCCCGGCAATGCTCCTCGCGCAACACGCCGACTGGGTTGACCTTGATGCCCCGATGCTCCTCCAGCACGACCAGCCGGTGGCCATCATGTACGAAGGGTCGGTCATGCAGCCGTACCCGGGCGAGCTTTGGGGTTGACCCCATTTTAGGGCGTGTCTACGAATTTAAGTGAAAGGCGACTAAAAGTCGCTTTTTGGTCCAAAACGGGTTTCCTCAGGCGTCCGAATCTCGCCCTAGTCTGCATCGGGCTGCGTGGCGCATGGCAGCAGGGCCGCCGCCCAGACGCCCGTCCCCAGCAGCCAGAAAAAGGCGGCGTAACCGAGGTGGGGGAGCCGCCCCTGCGGGACCCACTCGGCTCCGGCCCGGGCCACGAAGGCGATGATCAGGCAGGTCGCCATGACGATGACCGGGACGAGCCTTGCGCGGAACCGGTGCGACTGGCCGCTGTGACCGAGCAGGACGCGGCTGGCGATGACGAAGGTGAGCAGGTTGAACCCGGTGATGAAAAGAAGGTGGAGCCACGCCATCCGCCATTGCGGCCAGAGCGCCATCAACAGGTAGGCCAGAGGGACCGCCATTGCGGCGATGTGGAGTGTGGAGCCGAGGGTGCCGCCCGGCTGGCCGGAGCGTTTCTTTGGCAGGTTGCGGTGGAAATAGAGGAGGAACGCCGCCGCACGCAGCCCCGGCCCGAGCCGGAGCCAGCCAGCCGCTTCCAGCAGGAACCCGGCGAGGATCACCGCGCCATACCCGGCGGCAAAACCGGCCTCGCGCAGCCAGCCGGGAGGGAGCTGGCGCGACTCGGGAAAATCGCTCTTGGGCGGCAACCCGTAGAACCGGGGAATCAGGAACGCGCCGACCCCCATGATCGGCAGCAGGTAGCTCTGGTAAAGCAGCAGCGGCCCGAGCGCGTAGACAAAGCCGGGCCAGCGGATCGGGAGGATGATCGGCCCGACGACCAGGCACGCCCCGGCGAGCGTCAGGAGAAGGCCGAGGCCGACCAGGACAAAGCCGGGGGGCGGGTTGTCGTCGCGCTGCCGGATGCGGCGGCCAAGGATGCCGAAGAGGAGGAGGAGCGTCGCCGCGAAGGTGAGATCGCCCGCCAGCGTGAGTTTGGCGAGGTGAAAGACGCTCAAAAGCACCAGAAGCGCGGCCAGCGCGAGCGTTTCCCTGAGCGAAACGCGCGACGCGCCGAGAAGACGCGGCAGCGCGGTGGTGAGAAAGCCGATGACAAACGCGGTCATGAACCCTTCGATCATGATCCGCTGGTGCGGGATCGCCGGGTAGACCGCCAGCCATTGCACCCAGTAAAACGGCCAGAGGATGATCCCGACCGCGCCGAGAAGCACGCCGACAGGGAAAAGAAGACGGAACGGTTCGCCCAGGGCCGTCAGTTGCCAGAAACCGGGAGGGTCGGTTTCCGGGTGGTCGTCTGCAACCGGAGATGGCATGAGGATGCCAGCATGGCGCGCCGCCGCGAAAAAGTCGATCGCCCTTTTCGGCGGAAACCGCCCACGTCCGCCGCCCGGGGGAGCGCCCCCTTGACGCACCGCCCGGCATCGGCTTTGATGAAAGTGTGAAACCGATTCGGGAAGCTCGCCTCTATGGTATCGTCGACCTCGGCTACGTCGCGACGGCGCAGGCTCCGGCGGCGTTGCGGGAGATGCTCCGGGGAGGGGTCGACCTCGTGCAGCTTCGTGCGAAGGGGCAGCCGGAAGCCGTGATCCGTTCGCTGGCGGCGACGTTGAAACCGCTGGCGGCCGAGGCGGGGGTTCCGTTGGTCCTCAACGATCACCCCCGATGGGCCGGGGAGGAAGGGCTCGACGGCGTCCACGTCGGGCAGGACGACCTGCCGGTGGCGCAGGCGCGCACGCTCGCGGAAACGGCGGGGCCGGGGCGGATCGTCGGGAAATCGACCCACAGCGTGGCGCAGGCGGTGGCGGCGCTGGAGGAGCGCCCCGATTACATCGGTTTCGGCCCGCTTTTTGCCACGCCGACCAAGCCGGATTATGTGCCGATCGGCCTCGACGACCTGCGGGAGGTCCATGAACGGGTGGCGCTCCCGATTTTCTGCATCGGCGGGGTGAAACTCGAAAACCTGGAGCCGATCCTTGAAGCCGGGGCGCGCCGGGTGGTGATCGTCTCCGGAATTTTACAGGCGGGCGATATTGCGGCTTATTGTCGCAGCGTAAAACAACGGCTGGAACGCTTTTCGATTCCCTAAGGGGGGGCTCCCCTGTTAAGGAGTACCTTTTTTTCTACTTTATGTCTGTTCTTGTTGTCGGTTCGATCGCCCTTGATAGTGTCAAAACGCCCGTGGAGGCCCACGAAAACCTGCTCGGCGGGTCGGCTTCGTACGCCTCCGTGGCGGCCAGCTTTTTTTCTCCGGTGCAGTTGATCGGGGTGGTCGGGGACGATTTTCCAAAGGAACATATCGACCTTTTCGGGTGCCGGGGGATTGATCTCGAAGGGTTGCAGGTGGTGCCGGGCAAGACCTTCCGCTGGTCGGGCGAGTACCAGTGGGATTTCAACAGCCGGGAGACGTTGAGCGTCGCGCTCAATGTGTTCGAACACTTTACGCCGAAGCTGCCGCAGGCCGCCTCGAATGCGCCGTATGTCCTGCTCGCCAACATCGCCCCCGGGCTCCAGAGCCATGTACTCGACCAGTCCCAAGGGGCGCGCTTTGTGATCGCCGACACGATGGATCTCTGGATCAACATCGCGAAGGACGACCTCCTCGCCCTGCTGCGGCGGGTCGATATGCTGATCCTCAACGACAGCGAGGCGCGGCAACTGACCGGGGAAACCTCGCTGATCCGCGCCGGTTCGGCGATCCGCAGGCTCGGACCGCGCTTTGTAGCGATCAAGAAAGGGGAGCACGGCTGCCTGCTTTTCTCTGAAGATGCGTTTTTCTCGTGCGGCGCTTATCCGCTGGAAGATATTCACGATCCGACCGGCGCGGGCGATGCCTTTGCCGGAGGGCTGGCCGGTTACCTCGCCAGCCTCAACCCGGAAGAAGTGACCTTTGACCACCTCCGCAAGGCGGTCGTCTACGGCAGTGTGCTGGCAAGCTTCAACGTCGAAGCGTTTTCGCTCGGGCGCCTGCAGCAGATCGGCTCCGAGGAGATCGCGCAGCGTTACGACACCTTCCGCAGGATGACGCATTTCGAGCTGGTCTCCTGATCGCGCCCAGGGCGGGGGCCAACGACACCGTGTAAACCATGTCCACCGGCCGCACCCCTCCGACCGAAGAGGCTTCCGACGTTCCCCCGTTCCAGTTTCGCTGGCTGGAGACCGGGGCGGCAGCGCTCGACGCGGTGTTTCAGGCGATCGTGGCGGCGCGGCGTTCGATCCGGCTGGAGATCTACATCTTCACCGCCGACATCGTGGGGAACCGGTTTCTGGAAGCGCTCACCGACGCGCAGCGGCGCGGGGTGGAGGTGCGGGTGATGGTCGACGCGGTCGGTTCGGTGATGCTTTCGAACGCTTTCTGGGAGCGGCTGATCCGCGAAGGGGGGCAGTTCCAGTGGTTCAACCCGTTTCAGGGCGAGGGGCGCTTTGGCTACCGCAACCACCGCAAGCTGGTGGTGATCGACGACGAGGAGGCATTCATCGGCGGGTTCAATGTTTCGGAGGATTACCACGGCGACGGGGTGTTGCACGGGTGGCGCGATCTCGGGATGGCGCTCACCGGGCCGGTGGTCCGGGCGCTGGCGGCGACCTTTGACGACCTCTTTTCCCGCGCCGGGAAGCCGCTTCCGGCCTTTCCGCCGATCCACCGGCGGCCCAACACCGAGATTTACGGCGAGGGGTGGACCCTCCTGCTCAGCGGGCCGGGGCGCGGTTATCATGCGCTGAAGCGGTCGATTCTGGCGGATCTCTCCAGGGCAAAGTCGGTGCGGATCATCTGCGCCTATTTTCTGCCGACGCTCAAGATCCGCCGTGCGTTGAAGAAGGTGGTCGCGCGCGGGGGGCGGGTGGAACTGATTCTGGCCGGAAAGTCGGATGTCCGCCTTTCGCAGCTCGCCTCGCGAAGTTTGTACGGCAATCTTTTGCAGGCAGGGCTGGAGATTTACGAGTACCAGCCGCAAATCCTTCATTCCAAGCTCTTTGTGATCGACGATGCGGTCTATGTCGGGTCGGCGAATCTCGACGTGCGCAGCCTCAAGCTCAACTACGAACTCCTTTTGAGGATCGACGATCCCGAAGCCGCCGCCCGGGCGCGGCAGATTTTTGCGATCGACCTGGCGCAGAGCCGGCCGGTCGAGCCGTCCCGCTGGTTTGCCTCGCGGGGGCTCTGGAATAGCGTGAGCGAGCGGGCCGCCTACCTGTTGCTGGCTCACGGCGACCCGCTCCTGACCGGGGTCGGGCTGAAGAACCGGTTGAGCGGCGGGGTGAAGGTGTTGTAGCCGCCGGTCGGGAGAGGGGGCGGGGTGTGAAAGCGGAGTCCAACGCAGCGGACGGCGCGGAGGCCGCCCCTCCAGCAGGCAAGCGCCCCTGCCAGGAACTGGCGGACCGCCGCGGGAAAACGGCTGAACTCAAGTCCCCCGCCGCAGTCGACACGGAAATCGACCCACCCTCAATCAAGCCCGAGCAGTTCCCGCTGCCACGGAAGGAGACGCGGCACGGCGTCCTCGGGGTCGTTGGCAAGCGATTCCAGCGTCACTTTCGGGGCGATCAGCGACGGCTCGATCGCGTGCCGGGCGGCGGCGTGGTCGCGGATTTTCTTCAACTCGGCGAAACGGCGTTCCTGCTCCGGGGTGACCCTCTGGCGGCTGCCGCGAACCAGTTTCGGCCATTCGCTGGAGGAGAGGGCGAGCGCTTCGTCCACCGTGGCCAGGTAGCGTTTGCGGCGGGAACCGTGGAGGTGGGGAATCTCGAACCGCTGGCCGGTCGTCCAGGTGCGGGCGGCTTCAATCAGCAGATCGTTGCGGGCGATATGAAAGGAGGGACGGTCAACCGTGCGCGCTTCCTGGTCGCGCCAATGCCAGAGCGCCCGCAGAAGGGCGGCGGCCTGGTCGCGGAGTTCGCCGCTCCCGGTGATGCGCCAGAGGGAATCGAGGTCGCGCTCCCGGCTGGTCTGGGTGGCGATCCGCGCCTTTTCACACGACTGGAAGAACCATTCCCAGCGCCCGAGCCGGTGAAGCTCGGCCTCGAGCTTTTCCGCCAGCGGCAGGAGGTAACGCGTGTCGTTGCTGGCGTAGTCGATCATTTTCGGCGAAAGGGGGCGGCGCGCCCAGTTCGCCTTCTGCGAACCCTTGGCCAGTTCGATCCCGAAAAAACGCTTGAGCAGCGCCGACAGGCTGAACTCCATCAACCCGATGAGCCGCGCGGCGATCATCGTATCAAAGACGGGGCTCGTCTCGGTCATCCCGGCGCGGCGCAGCAGGCGCAGGTCATAATCGAGCCCCTGGATGATGAGCTGGTGTCCCGCCAGTTCGTCAAAAAGCGGGGCGAGCGGGAGGTCGGCCAGCGGATCGATCAGAAAATCGTGCCCCGGGACGCTGATCTGGATCAGGCAGAGCTTTTCGAAGTAACAGTGGAGGCTGTCGGCTTCGGTATCAAGGGCGACCCGGTCCGATCGGCGGATCGGGTCGAGCGCTTCGGCGAGGGCTTCGGGAGTGGTAATCAAAAGAGGCGAAAAACGCTTGAAGGGTCAAAAAAGCGACCGGAGTGGTTCGGGTTAAACACTGCGCAGGCCGGTGAGAAGCAGTTCGGCATTGGTCTTGGTGTTGCGAAGCTGGCGGACGAGGATCTCCATCGCCTCAATCGGCGGGAGTTGGGCGAGCTGCTTGCGCAGGAGGCTGATGCGGGCAAATTCTTCAGGATGGTAGAGGAGGTCCTCGCGCCGTGTGCCGGAGTTGAGAATGTGGATCGCCGGAAAAATCCGCTTCTCCACCAGCTCGCGGGCGAGGTGCAACTCCATGTTGCCGGTCCCCTTGAACTCTTCGAAGATGACTTCATCCATCCGGCTGTTGGTATCGATCAACGCCGTGGCGAGGATCGTCAGGCTGCCCCCCTCTTCAACGTTGCGGGCCGCGCCGAAAAATTTCTTCGGCTTGATGAGCGCCTTGGCGTCCACCCCGCCCGACATGATGCGGCCCTTGTTCGGCATCAGGTTGTTGTAGGCGCGGGCGAGGCGGGTGATGCTGTCGAGCATGATCACCACATCGCGCTTGAGTTCCACGAGCCGCTTCGCCCGTTCGAGGACCAGTTCGGCCACCTGGACATGGCGCTGCGGGTTTTCGTCGAACGTGGAGGAAAAGACATCGGCGTTGACCTCGCGCTTGAGGTCGGTGACCTCCTCGGGCCGCTCGTCGATGAGCAGGAGGATGACGTGGGTCTCGGGCGAACTGGCCCGGATCGAGCGCGCCATATCCTTCATCATCATCGTCTTGCCGCCGCGCGGCGGGGCGACGATCAACGCGCGCTGGCCCCGGCCCAGCGGGGTGATCAGGTCGACCGCCCGCGCGCTCAGGGAGCGGGTCACGTTGTTTTCAAGGATCAGGCGACGATCGGGAAAGAGGGGGGTCAGGTTCTCGAACGGCTTCGGCTCCACCCACTGCTCGAGCGGGATCTCCTCAATGGCGATGACCGTATCGAGCACCATCCACCGCTCCTTGTTGTCGCGCGGCGGGCGGATGCGGGCGGTGATCAGGAGGCCGGGCTGGAGGTTGAGGCGCTGCACCTGGTGGCGCGGCACAAAGACATCCTCCGGAAACGGCTTGAAGTTGAAGCGGGGCCAGCGGAGAAATGCCTGCTGGTCGCTGCCGATCTCCAGCACCCCTTCCGCGATCAGTTCCACCCCCTGCTTGCCGTAAAACTTCAGCAGGTCGAGAACGAGCTGGTGGCGGGTCCGCTCCGGGTTGACGCGGAGGCGGACCGAAGCCGCCCGTTCCAGCAGCCGGGCGTGGGTCAGCCCGTGCAGTTCGTTGAGGTGAAGACGCTCGGGAAGCGGCGGCGGTGCAGCGGGCGCCGGGTTGTCGGCGGCGGTCTCCAGGTCGGGTTGCGGTGGCACTTCATCCATAACGTTGTTGAAGGTGGGCAGCGAGAACGGCTGCCTGTTCATCGAGAAAGGTTAAAGAGGATTCGCTCCAGATGATATGCGAAGCTCGTTTCATTTTGGTCGGCAGATCGAGTTGCGAGGCGATGATCGCCTGTCCCACTTCCGGGGAAAGGCCGCGCTCGCGGAGGCGGCGCTGCTGGGTCTCTTCGCCGCACGCCACCACGGTGATGACATCGAACGCCCCCTCGGTCCCCGTCTCGAAAAGGAGCGGAATGTCGACCAGCAGCCAACGCTGCCGTCCGGGCGGGATGGCGCGGAACGTTGAGGCAAGCTCCATCCAGCGGGCGCGGATGCGCGGGTGAAGAATGGCTTCGAGTCTCTCTCTAGGCGTGGGCGAAAGGGTTGTTTCGTCATCGTTGGTTCCCGTCGCTCCCGTTTCCGCCTGCGAGCACTCCCCCTGTTGGGACCGTGCCCCAGCGGTTTTCCCCGTCCCCTCAACTCCAGGCCCGGTTGCCTCTGTCGCTCTTATCGCCCCTGTCGCTGCCCGGCCTGAAAGGGCCGTGCGCCCCGGCGCTTCCCTGCGAAGATCCACCGGTGAGCCTTTCGGCCCGAAAATCATCGACCGGAGCCTGGCCCGGTGAATGGTTCCGTCCGGCCCTGCCACGTCAGGGCCAAAAACGGAGAGAACTTCCTCCTGTACCGCGGGGTCGCTTTCCAGCAACTCCCGCGCTACGGCATCGGCATCGAAGAGTTCTGCGTCGAGTCTCTCCTTGAGCCGTTGGGCAAAAGTACTTTTGCCCGTCGCAATGCTGCCCGTGATTCCAAGAACAGGCACGTGGTCCTTCCTGGATTGGCGGTTTTTAAGCCGCCCCCCTCTTACTTGGTGAAGAGCGGCAGCGGTGCTTCCGGCAGCGGCGGAGCCAGAAGCGGTTCGACGACTTCCTCTTCTTCCTCCACCATGTTGAACGGTTCGCCGGCGGGGTTGATCAGGCGCGCACTGACGAAGATCACCAGGTTGCGCTTGAGGTGCTGATCGACCGAGGAGCGGAAGAGACGGCCTACGAACGGGATATCACCCAGCAGAGGCACCTTGTCCTCGACCTTCTGCACGTCTTCGCGCATCAGGCCGCCGAGCATGACCGTCTGGCCATCCCAGACGCTGACGCTGGTGGTGACTTTCCGGGTGCTGAAGATCGGCTGGTTGATCACGTTCGGGGTGACCACCTGCGGGGCGTTCTGCGTGAGAATGCCGCCGATGATCGAAGGCGACGAAGGCTGGAGGATCGGGCTGCCGTAGTTGATGAACCCTTCAAACTCCGTCACTTCGGGGACCATCGTCAGGTCGATCGTCGAGCCGTCCGAACCGACGACCGGTTCGACGTCGAGGATGACCCCGGTCTTGCGCATTTCGAACGTGGTCGGCGTGGTCGGCGTGATCGGGATGCTGCCACCGCCGCCCGAGGGCATCAGAATCCCCGTGAGCGGGTCCGTAATGAACGAATTCGTTCCGGACTCGATCGTCTGCGGGATCTGGGGCGGGCTGAACTCCGTCGGGTAACGGAATTCGCGGATGATTTCAATCGAAGCGCGGTTGCCGCTCTTGGTGGTGACGCGCGGCGCGGAGAGGAGGTCGACCCCCTTCTTCTGGTTGAGCGCGCGCATGACGACCTGGAACTGCGGATCGGTGAAGACACCGGCGACGCCGAGGACGCCGGGAGCGGCGCTCGTCAGACCGGTGGTCGGGAAGAGCAGCGCGTCGATGGCGTTGGCGCTGATCGCGCCGCCCAGACCGGTACCGGTCCGGTTGCCGCCGGTGATCGGGTTGCCGCCGATGATCCGGCCGTAGGGATCGGTGAACGGAAAGTCGCTGGCATCAATCGGACTGCCGTTGCCGGTGGTGCCGCCGCCGCCGAAGACGCGGTCGGAACCCGGGATGTTGAACTGCCCGAGCATCCAGTCGAAGCTCAGTTCCTTGAGGTTGTTCTGCGAGATTTCGACAAACTTCGATTCGATCTCGACCTGCTGCGGAGCCTGGGCGATCTGCGCTTCGACAATGGTGTCGATGAGATCGAGGTTGTCCTGCGTGTTGCGGACGATCAGGCGGCTGCTGCTCGGGATGAAGTTGGCGCTGGCTCCCGGCGGGAACTGGACGCCGTTGGCGCGAAGGTAGTCGATGGCCGAGGCCCGTCCGGTAAGGCCGGAACCGCCACCACCGCTCGGTGCGGTCGGCGAAGCCTGAATCGGAGCCGAAGTCCCCCCGGAGTTGCTGCTCAGGAACCCTGGCGGAACGCGGTATTCCTTGGTGAGGAGCTGATCGGTGATGGTGCTCAGCGGCACGATGGCGACCGCGTACGGATCGATCTTGACCTTGAGGCCGGCAAGCTGGGTGATGTAGCGCAGCACTTCCATCAACGGAACGTTGTTGAGGGAGAGGGTGATGCGGGCATCGTTCGGGTTGGTGCCGCCGAAGCCGCCGGTCAGGTCGCCCGCGCCGCCGCCATCAGGCAGGATCGGTTCCAGGCCGGGGATGCCCCCGTCGGCCGGGACGACCGGTGCGGGTGCTGCCGGAGCGCCGGCAGTGTCGAGTTGAAGAACGATGTTCACCCCGCGACGGTTCGGATCGGGCTCGGAGGTGTCGAGTTCGCGGCTCTTCTGCTTGAGGAAGTCGATCGCCTCGCGGACGGTGGCGTCGCGGAACTCAACCCGGGGAATGATGATCCGGTTGAGCTTGGCGTTGATCGCCACGGTGTTGTTGCTCGACTGCGGAAGCTGTTCGATGACGCCCCCCTGGTCCTGGCCATAGCGGCGGACGGGGAGTTCCCACGCCTGCGCGAGCTTCCATACCAGTTCGGAGCGGGTGTGGTTGTAGGCGTCTTCGGCGTACTTGATCTTGGCGTTGTTAAGCCGCTCCAGGCCGCGGCGGGCGGTGGAGTTGTAGGAGTCGAGGTTGAGAACCTGGTGGTAACGCTTTTCGGCGAGATCGTAACGACCGGTGTCGTAGAACCCTTCGGCGTCGTAAAGCCACTGGCGGACCTGTTCCACCTTGGCGACGTGGCCGGGGGTGATGGTCTTGTTGTAGTAGTCGGGCTTTTCGAGATTGGCCAGCAGGCGGATCGCCGGGAGATAGCCGGGGTTGTACTGCTCTTCGAGAACGGTCTTCGCCGTCGTTTCCGCATCGGCATAACGGCCTTCGGTGATCCGCTGTTCGGCCAGCTTGACGCTGGCATGGCTGAAGAGGGCGAGCGCCTGGGCGCGAAGCTTGTCGGTGGTTTCGCTCGGCGGGAGAAGATCGACCGCGAGGCGATACTGCTGCACTGCAACATCGTACTCTTTTTCGGTCAAAGCCTGGTTACCGGCCTGGATCGCTTCGCGGGCGCGTACAACCGATTCCTGACGGCGAACGATTTCTCGTTCAGCCACTCCGCGAACCGAAGCGTTCTGGGAGAGGGCGAAGGGGGTTGTCGCTACAGTAAATAGGCCAAGTACAGAACAGAACGTGACCAGAGGGGGCTTTATCATAGTTGCAGGGATGAGGCTTTGGGATACTGTCGGGTGATTGGTCTGGCCGGAACTTGCACCGGCTTGTCCGGCGACGCTCCCGACACAATCAGATCGGGTGGGTGATCAGGGGGGGCGGAAACGTTCAAACGATCACTGGGCCCCCTCCAGGCGGGGAACCGTGATCCGTTCGTTGGTTTTGAGGTTTGTTATTACGGCTTGGTTGGGTCGGATGTCAATGAGTTTGTACTCAACATCCGGCTCAACTTTCAGGGCAAAGGTCTGGTCCTTCTTGACCCGGTACTGGGAACCGTCCCAGAGCAGAACGAGATCGGCAAACGAGTCGGGAGAATCGACGATCCGGTTGAGGATCAGGACGACGTTTTCCTGGGTCTCCTCGTTCTGGACGGTCAACTCGGAAATGTCCTGTTCGCTGCCGGTGTTCTCGTTGGTGACGGTCTTCTTCTCGAAGGAGAGCAGCTTGAACTTGGTGCCTCCGATGGTTTCACCCAGCTTGAGGAACTGGCTCGGCTGGCGCAGGTCGAGCGTGTTGATCTGGAAGCTGTCGTCGACATAGGCGGCGAACTTCAACCGGAAACGGCGGAGCAGCGCCTGCTTGAGACGGAGCTTGGTCCAGTAGGGAGGGCGGCTCGCCTTGTCCTGCGGATCGGTCTTGGCGTTGAACTCGTCAAGCACGGTAAAGCCGTCGCCATCGGGGTCTTCGTTGAGGATGTTGGAGTCGAGGAGGTCGAGGTTGTGCTCCAACAGCCATTCGTTGGGCACGGGCGGGTGAATGGTGATGCCGCCCCCTTCGAGCGGGTCGACCAGTTTGCCGTCCTGCACGAGGTACTTGCGCGAGACCAGCAGCGAGCCTGCATGGCTCTGCCAGAGAGTCGGCTTGTCGATATGGGCGATGGCGTTCTCCAGGGTGGTCACTTCCGCGGGCTTGAAGGCGGTGCCGGGTTCGACTTTCGCCAGAACCGGGTCAAAGCGCTTCGGGAACTCCCGGGTTTTTCCGAAAAGAACCACGGAGGAGGCGATCAGCCCGAGGCCGAACAGAAGGAGGATAAAACGGTCGTAATGTTGCTTGATCCAGTCCATGTCTACTGGTGGGGAAAGGGGTTGTCGAAGACCGTCATCTCCACGCGCAGGAGGACGTTGATCTTCTCGGTGCCGACGATGTATTGCAACTGGCGCGACGCGGCATTGCCGGCTCCCTGGGTGGGAAGCGGTGCGGCCTGCTCGGCAGGGGTTGCTTCCGGTGTCGGAAGGGCGGCGGCTGTCTGGGCGGCAACCTGCCGCGGTGTCGACTTGTCCTGCTCGTTCTGGATGTTGAGCGGGCGGATGATCAGGAACTGCTTGTCGTTCTTGGCGAGGTCGTTGAACGCCTTGCGGATGCTCCCCTGTTCGCCGATGAACTGAATGTCAAAGGGATACTTGACGACCAGCTTCGCTGCGGGTGCGGGCTTGGCGGGAGCGGCCGCCTTCTTCTTGGGGGCGGGGGCGGGGCGCGGTGTCGCGGCGGCGGCCCCCTCTTCGGGAAGGGGGGTGCGCGTGACCGCGGCGATGGAGGTGACGCGGGCGTCGATCAAAATCTCCGTGGCAAGCTGGACGGTCTTGAGCTGCCGGAGCAGCGGCGCGGCGGCTTCCGTGCGGGGCGGCTGGTTCTGGTACTGGTTGAAACCGAGGTAGAAGCCATCCGGCAGGGTGACCTTGGCGACCTGCGCTTTTTGCAGGACTTCCGAAACCGCCGTCCGCAGGCGGTCCTGGAACTGCTCGGGGGTGGCCGCTTCGAGCGGGAAGGAGTGGCTGGCCAGCTTCTCCTGCAAGGCGACGGCGGTCTGCGCGACCACGTCGGTCTGGCCTTCAAGCTTGGTCAGGTTCTCTTCCGTGAGCGCGAGCGGCTGCTTGCGGAGATTGTCGTAGGCGGCGGCCTTGGCTTGATAGGTTTCGCTCAAGGCATCAAACTGACTCTTGGCTTTGACAACGAAGAAACCGAGCGCTCCGGCACCGATGAGGGTGACGGCGCCCAGGCCGATCAGGAATTTGTTCTGGGCCCAATTCATGGTGCGGTGGCTTCCGGCGCGGGAAGTTCAGTGGGGTCGTTCAGTGGAAGCTGAAGTTCATACGGGAACGTCCACTCGGTATTGTTCTGGGTGGTACGGACCGGGTTGTAGATGTTCTTTTTTTCCAAATCGATGGAGAAGAAGGGCGATTGGGCGAGGGCGGTGGCAAACTCGTCCACGATGCGGACTTCCTGCGGGTTGGCAAGGTAGAGCCCCTTGACGACCAGGGTCGGCTTGCTGGCGGGCGCCGCTGCCGCACCGGGACGGGCCGGAGCACGACGGGCGGGCGTGGCCGCGGAGGCCGTGGACGCGCTGCTGCCGACGGAGATCGAGGTAATCCAGATGTACCGCTTGGGCAGGCGCTCGTTGAGGTCATCAAGCAGGCGCAGCCAGTAGTCGCGTTCGGTGACGGCATCAAGCAGCGGCTGGGCGGCGGCCTGAAGCGTCTTGCGCTGGGCTTCGGTGGCGTTGAACTTTTTCTGCAATGCCTCAAGCGCGCTGACTTTCGGCTCGAGCTTGGCGAGGACTTCCTCCTGGACCTTGGCGTTGTGGTGGAAGAAGTAGAACCAGCTTGCGAGGATCAGCAGAAGGGCGGCGCTGGCCAGGGCAAAGAAAGGACGGCGCGCTTCCATCTCCCGCGTGCGGATGACGCTCGGGGGACGGAGGTTAAGCTCCATCGGGCACGAACTGCTCGACCGGAGGCCGAGGCCGACGAGTTCGCCCAGAACGTGCGCTTCCTTGCCGATCGAACCGGCATCGATGGAACCACCGACGCTGACGTTGCGCAACGGGTTGAAGAATTCGATCGGGAGGGCGAGCTTTTCGTTGAAGAACTCCCGCATGTACGGCATGCCGACCGAGCCGCCGCAGAGGTAGACGCGGTCAGGCTGCTTGCCGCCCTGTTGCGAACGGTAGAAGGAGATCGACCGGGAAATCTCGGCGTGGAGCCGCGTCATGGTATTGCGGACCATTTTGGAGACGCGGGCGACTTCCTCGTCGTCCGGCGCGGCGTATGCCCCGCCGAGGCTGACGAAAGCCTGCTCCTTCTTGCGGGCTTCGGCGATGGTGAAGTTTTCGTCGAAATCCTTGGCGATGGCGGCGGTAATCGTGTTGCCGCCGATCGGGATGGAACGCGAGAAGACCTTCTGTTCTTCAACAAAGACCAGGTTGGTGGTCCGCGCGCCGATATCGATCAGCAGGGAACAGCCGCCAACGTCGCTGTAGTTGTAGCGGAAGGCGTTGTAGAGCGCCATCGGGGCCACGTCGACGACATCGGTCCGCGCGCCGGAGTCTTCCACCGCGCTGTTGAGTTCCTCGAGGAGATCCGACTTGATGGCGACCAGGACGACCTCCAGCTTTTCCGGGTCGTTCGAAGTGACCAGTTGGTAATCCCAGACGACCTCGTCGATCGGGAACGGGACGTTCTGCTGCGCTTCGAACGTGACGATCTGCTCAATCTTTTCCTCGCCGACGGACGGGAGCCGGACAAACCGGGTAAAGACCGACTGCGCCGGGATCGAATAATTGACGCTGGAGCCGCCCGCTTTGAGGTTGCCGACCAGTTCCTGGACGGCGATGGCGGTCTGGCCCACACGCGCGGCGTCGGCCGCCGGGTCGGAGAGGAGTTCGGAAGTCTGGTAGTTCCAGAGAATCAGCCCTCCATTTTTGTCAGAGTGAAACTCTGCGAGGCGGACGGTTTGGGACCCCAGACTGAGGGTGAAAATACGTTGAGGTGCTGCCATGATACCGGCTTAGCGGTTGAGCGGCTTGAGGGCTTCGTAGTAATCCCAGGAGAGCGGCGCGAACGGCGTTTCGCGCTTGTCGACGACGAACCCTTCTTCCGCCTTCATGGTGGCCCACCATTCGCCAACGGACGGCTTCCAGTCTTTTCTGGCCAGCGGGGCGGAGATGCCCGGCTTGGTGATCGTGACCGCGACGTTTTCCAGCGCCGAGGGGGTCAATACCTTCCCTTCCAGGATGTTGGCGATCGACTTCGGCGAAATGTAGGCGACCGAGTGGAGATCGCGGCCCTTCTGGATGCTCACGTGGTTGACGCGACCGACGAAAAGGCGCTTGTTGAAGTAGATGTAGTAGTTGAAGACCAGCTCTTCGGTAAAGTCGGGCTTGGCGTCGAAGGTGACTTCGACCTGCATCCACTTCTGCGAGCGGACCTGCTTGGCCCGGGGGTTGACGCTGTATTCCGGTGTCAGGACAAATTCAACATCGACCTTCTTGATGTCGTACTCCTGGGCCTGGGCTTTGGCGAACTGCGGGAGGGAAACGGCAACAAGCGTCAATAAGAGGAGCGTGAGCTTTTTCATGCTATAGGAGGGAAGAGTAGAGACGGGTTTACGATATTCAGGTTTTCCCCTAATTGGCAAAGGAAAAGTCGTAACTTTCTTGCGCCAAGGGACGAAGGGTTGGAGGTGATGGAAAGAGGCGATGCGGCCTTGAGGGGACGTTTGGCACAACTTCGGGGCGGAGTTCAGCCGACTTTGGGGCGGAAGTAATCGATCGTGGCGGTGATTCCTTCTTCAAAGCTGACTTTCGGCTCCCAGCCGAGCACTTTCTTTGCCCGCGAAATATCGGGCTGGCGGACCTTCGGATCGTCGATCGGCAGCGGGCGGCACTCGATGCCGGACTTGCTTTGGGTGATCCGCAGGATCTCTTCGGCGAACTGGCGGATGGTCATTTCGCGCGGGTTGCCGATGTTGACCGGTTCGTGGAAGTCGCTCAGCGCGAGGCGGTAAATGCCGTCGATCAGGTCGCTGACGTAGCAGAAGGAGCGCGTCTGCGAGCCGTCGCCAAAGATGGTGAGCGGCTTGCCGGTGAGCGCCTGCCCGATGAAGGCGGGGACGACGCGACCGTCGCGCAGCCGCATCCTCGGCCCGTAGGTGTTGAAGATGCGGACGATCTTGGTATCGACATGGTGGTAACGGTGGTAGGCCATCGTCATCGCTTCGGCGAACCGCTTGGCTTCGTCGTAGACGCCCCGCGGGCCGATCGGGTTGACGTTGCCCCAGTAATCCTCCGTCTGCGGGTGGACGAGCGGGTCGCCGTAGCATTCGCTGGTGGAGGCGATGAGGAAGCGGGCCTTTTTCGCCTTGGCAAGTCCCAGGGAGTTGTGGGTGCCGAGCGCGCCGACCTTGAGTGTCGGGATCGGGTGTTCGAGGTAGTCGATCGGGCTTGCCGGAGAGGCGAAGTGAAAGACGAAGTCGACCGGTTCGTCGATCAGGAGATACTGGGTGACATCCTGCTGGATGAAGCGGTAGTCGGTGTTGCCGCTCAGGTGCTCGATGTTGGCGGGGCTCCCGGTGATGAAGTTGTCGATGCCGATGACGCGGTGCCCTTCGGCGAGAAGCCGGTCGGTCAGGTGCGACCCGAGGAAGCCGGCTCCACCGGTGACGACCGAGGTCAGTTTGGAAGACGAGGAGGAAGAAGCCATGAGAATAGGAAAGGCGTTTTAATGCGTTGCGAGGGAATTGAAAAGGGGATTTAAGTTCTTTTGTCCCGCCGGGGCCGGAACGGGGCGAAACTTCATCGGCCGGAACGTCGCCGGGGAGCGGCAGGAGCGGCAGGGGCGGAGAGGGGTCGGGATGGGCCGGGAGCGGCGATGCGGACGATCAACTCGGTCAAAAGGGTGGCGGCGTCGAGCCCGCTAGTGACCAGCTCGACGTTCGCCTCCAGGCACGCTTCCAGGGCGCGGTGAAGCTCGGGCAGCGTAAAGCGGTGAGCTCCGGTGGCGGCGATGCCGAGGGCGTAGGTGTTGAGCGTCCCGTCCTTTTTGCGCGGGAGATGCCCGGTCGCATCGGCCGGCAGCCGCTTGAGGGCTCCGGCAAAGTGGAACGGCGCGGCGGGACGCGAAAGCCGGTAACGATCCATCAGATCCTTGGCGAGCAGGAGGTTGCGCACCGTCGGGATGATCGCGACCAGAAGGATGCCGACCGCGCTCTCCCCCTGGAAAAGCAGTTGCTCGACCCGGCCGAGCGCCTGGTTGAGGTCGCGGGCGGCGAGCGCGTTGCCGAGTTCGAAGATCACCCCCGCACGGGAGGGGGGGACCATCAGCCGGAGATCCTCCAGGGTCACTTCCCGCCGCTCCGTACCGAGGTAGAGGTCGAGTTTTTCGAGTTCATTGCGGATCTGCCGGGAATCGCCGCCGGTCAGCAGCACGAAGAGTTCCAGCGCGTCGCCCCGGAGTTGAAGCCCGGCTTTTTCCGCCTGGTCGCGGACGAGGCCCGCCGCGTTTTCCTCCCAGCCCGAGCGGCTGGCGTCGAGCTTGTCGAAAACCTCCACTGCGGCGATCTTGCCGAGCGTTTTGTAGAACGAACGGCGCTTGTCGATCTCGGTCGCGCTCAAAAGAAAGGCGACCCCCTGCGGCAGCCCGGCGGCGAGGAGGTCGATTAACGCCTGGGCCGCATCGACCACCCCGGCGGAGCGGCCCGTGACCGAATCGCCCAGGAAATTCGCGTTTTTGAGCCAGACGAGCTTCTCCCCGCCGAAAAACGGGAGCGTCTGGATCGCCTCGACGCTCTGGTGAAGGCGGGTGATCGCCTGCTCCACGTTGTCGACCGCGCCGTCGATCACGTCGATCCCGAGATCGCCGCTCTCCTTGGGGGCCATCTCCACGGAACGCTGGAGGGCGACCCGTTTGACCTCCGACTCGTCGCTGCCGACCACGGCGCGCACGGCGGCGGCTTTGGAGGAGGCGGGCTTGGTGGCGGTGGCGCGGGGCATAAGGCGGGGATCTTGCTCAGATAGCAGGTTTAATGCTCAAAACGGTCGTAACGTTTGATGAACCCGGCGTAGTCGCCGACCTGCTCACTGTAGAGGGTCGTCACGGCGGTTTCAAGCGAGGCTCCGGAAAGAATGGCGTCGACCAGTTTCGGGAAGGTTTCCTTCGGGAACTGCGTCATCAGGAAACGGACCAGCCGCTCGCTGGTCTGGTAGAGCCGGGTGATCTCGTCGGCCTCCGCCGGGTATTGCACGAGGGTGAGAAGGTCGTCGAGCGGCAGGTCGGCCTGCTGGAGCCGGTTCTGCAACCCTTTGAGGTACTGCCCCTTGCGCGCGGCGATGCTGGCGCTCCCCATGTATTCGGCAAACCCTTCGTTGAGCCAAAGTGGCCAGCGGCTCTGCGGGTAGAGGCGCGCGACGACGGCGTGGGTGGTTTCGTGCGCGAGAAGCTGCGAGTCAAACGGCTCCGTCGGGCCGCCGACGTGGAGAAAGAGCGCGTCGCCCATGGCAAAACTGGCCGACCACGACGGCGTCTTGCTCTTGTGGAGAAACGTGGTCCATTCGCGCCGGTCGCCAAAGATGTAGATGTGCGACTTTTTGGCGTACGCCTCCGGCTTTGCCCCGAGGGCCGTGGCGGCGAACCAGAGGGTGTATTCGATCTCGCGGACCGCCCGGCGCGCTTCGGTCGCCCGCCGGAAGTGGACGATGAAATGGGGCGTCTCGGCGTGCCGCCACTTTTTGGGCTGGAGATCGAGCGCGGTCTGGCCGAGTTCGCTGATCTCGTGGTTGGAGAGGGCGTCGAAGGTCGTTTCGTTGAGGCGGATGTCGCGGGGCGGGGCATCGGCCCGAAGGGAGGAGCCGGGGTGAAAAAGCAGAACGGGCAGCAGGAAAAGCAGGGGGAGGCGCATGACAAAAAAGGAGGCGTTCGATCGCGGGAACGACGCCTACGGTCTGGCAAGTTCGGCCAGGAAGTCAACCTCCAAAGCGTCGAGGCTGGCCCAGCGGGAGCCGTACGCGCGGCGCAGGGCGCTCTCAAACGGTTCACCTTTTGCGCAGAGGGTGAGCAGTTGCCGGAAATGGGCTTCGTCGCCAAAAGCGTTCAGAAACCACGCCAGCCGGTGGGCCTGCCGGTAGAAGAGGTGTGCTTCGGCGGTGTCGGCCGGGTAACCGGTACGGGCGGTCAGTTCGGCAAGCGGGACCGGCGGGGCGGGCAACGCTCCGGCCCGCGGTTTGGCCCGGTAGCCGCGGGCGCGGTAAAAGGCGGCGTACCCCCGGGTCGCGACTTCCTCCGCATACCCTTCCTCCAGCCAGAGCGGCAGGTGTTCGCCCAGGTGGCGGCGGACGATCAGGTGCGCGATTTCGTGCCCCAGTTCGTGCCCCTTGAAGCGGCGGGCGCTGTCGCGCGGGACGAAGAGTTCCCCGCCGATCTTCGCCGCGCCGGTCCAGACTTCCAGCGAGGCGTCGCTGGCGAAAAGCGACCATTCGCGCGGGTCATCGAAGAGGTAGATGTGGCTCTTCCCGTCGGAAGGAGTGGGGGAGAGCTTCAGGTCGCTTAAAAGGATGCGGTAGTAAAACTCGGCTTCGACGGCAACCGGCGCGGCAACGGAACGTTCCCGGAAGTGGAGGACGAAATGCTCGGTTTCCGCATGTTTCCATGCCTCCGGGCGCATGGCGAGCGCCTGTCGGCCGGCTTCGGCGATCGTCCGGTCGCTCAGGTCGGAAAAAGCGATCTCCTTGAGCGGTCGCAGCCGGTCGCCCCCGTCGCCCGCCGCCTTCCCTCCGCCGGTGAGAAGCCCGACGGCAAGGATCAGGAACAGGAGACGGGGCATGGCGGGGAGGGGAAGCGCCGGAGTCTACCGGATCGCAAAAAAGCAGGCGAAAACGCTGTTGCGGTGGAGGATGTCGTAACCGGAAAAGCCGACCTTGCGCAGGAGATCAAGCTGATAGGGAAGCGGGCGCGGGGAGTCTTCCGCCTCGATGTTGCCAAAGATCGCCTGCCGGTAGCCGGCCCCCCCGACGCTTTCGAGGTACGCGCCATAGCGTTCCCACATGACGGCCTGGATGGCGGGGTCTTCGAAAGTAACCAGATCGGCGACATAGAGCCGCCCCCCGGGTTTGAGCCAGCGGTGGAGACGGGTGAAAACGGCCTCCCAGTCGGCATCGTCGCGCAGGTGATGGAGGACGGCGCTGGCGACGATCGCGTCGAAACTCTTTTCCGAAAAGCCGACCTCGCGCAGATCGCTCTGGCAAAGGGTGTGCGGCGGGTTGTCGACCGCGCGGAGGCGGTCGCCGGCGCGATCCAGCATGGCGCGGCTCAGGTCGACCAGATGGCAATGGAGCGGGCGGACCTCCCGCAGCAGCCGGAGCGTGAAATTGCCCGCGCCGCAGCCGAGGTCGAGAAGGTGGTCGCCGGGGCGCAGGTGGCTCGCGGCAGCGGCGGCGACGAGATCGAGGACCAGCGGCGCGTCGATCGTCGCCTGCTGCCCGGTTTCGAGACGGCTGAAGCGGTCGACATCGGCGTCAAAGCGGGCGCGGATGGTTTCAACGGACGATTTTTCGTGGAGCGGCGTCGGCATCTTGCCGCCACGATAGCGCGGGAGGCGACGAAACCGGAGCCTAAAAAAACGAAAAAAATCGACCGTCAGCCCCGACTGCGCGCGGGCGGTTCCAGCCGGTGCGCCGCTTCGTCGGGATGGGCGGCCTGTGCCGAGAGGCTGATCCCCCCGCGCGAGGCAAATGCGCCATGGACGATCATCCGCCGGGGCGCACACGCGGCAACCAGATCGTCGAGGATGCGGTTGACCACCTCTTCGTTGAAACTGCGCGAGTTGCGGAACGAGGCGAGGTAAAACTTGAGCGACTTGGTCTCGATGCACCGCTCGTCGGCCACGTAGTCGATGGTGATCCGCGCGAAATCGGGCTGGCCGGTCACGGGGCAGAGCGAGGTGAAATCCACCGTCTCGAAGCGAATCCAGTAGGAGCGTTGCGGGTAGCGGTTGGGAAAGGTTTCCAGCACGGCGAGGTCGGGCCGGGCGGGGATCGCTTCGATGGCACGCCCGAGAAGGTTCAGGCCGCGTTTGGGATCGTTGGATGCGTCGGACATGGATAAAGGCGATGTAAGAAACCGTAATCTCTCCGGAGCGTCTCTTTTGACAAGGCCAATTTTCACGGCCCACGACGGCCCGGCCCGTCAACAGCCATTCCAAAACGAACCAACCGGCGGCGTTGCATCAGGTTCCGAGGGTGTGATTAAAAGTGGTGCAGATAAGAAGCAACCTGAAGGGTTGCTCAAGCGGGGCAGCCGGGGGTAAGCGCGAGAGCGCGCCACCCCCGGAAAACCGGTGGGAGAGAAATCGACCCTGAAAGGGTCGCAGCGGATCGTCTTGGGGTAAGGTCCCTTTTTCTGCGACCCCGTTCGGGGTCGATGATGGGGGGAATCCAATAGCCCGGGGGTGTCGCTTCGCTCGACCCCCGGCTTCCCCGCTGTAAGCCCTCCGGGCTATTCCCTTGCTGATACCACTTTTAATCACACCCAGGTTCCGATGCCACAGGCCGGTTGACTCGTTTCTGAAAAGGAACGGAAGACTACCCCCGGATCGTCTCACACGCCGCTTCCATCCCCGCTTCGTCGGCGATGGAGACGATCGGCGTTCCCTTGCGGGTGCGGTTGAGGAGCCCGGCGAGGGTGGTGTCGGGGCCGAATTCGATGAAGAGGTCGATCTGTTCGTCGTCGATGAGCCGTTCGATCGAGTCGCTCCAGCGGACGCTGCCAGTGACCTGTTCGCGCAGGGCGTTGCGGATCGAGGCGGCGTCAGTGACCGGCTGGGCGTCGATGTTGCTGTAAACCTTGCAGCCCGGCGTTTGCAGTTCGGTCGCCTCCAGCACCGCGCCGAGCTTCAGGTAGGCGGAGTTCATCAGGCGCGAATGGTACGCCCCGGCGACTTCGAGCGGGATGGCGCGGCGGATGCCGAAATCCTTTGCCCGACCGATGGCCAGCGCGATTTTGGCGCTTTCACCGGAGATGACGATCTGCCCCGGCGCGTTGAGGTTGGCGATGTCGACATCGACCTCCGCCGCGAGCTGGCGGACCGTCGGCTCGTCGGCCCCGATCAGCGCCGCCATCCCCCCTTGCGTCGCGTCGCATGCCTCCTGCATGAACCGGGCGCGCTGGGCGACCAGGCGCAGGCCGGTCTCGAAATCAAACGTCCCGGCGGCGGCATGCGCGGTGAACTCGCCGAGCGAAAGACCGGCGGTCGCGTGGGGGCGGAGCACCGCGTCGCACTTTTCCTGCAATGCCGCGAGCACGGCGAGGCCGTGGACGTAAAGGGCGGGCTGGCAGTGGATCGTCTGCGTCAGGGTCTCCGCCGGGCCTTCGAAGGCGATCGCGCTCAGCGAACAGCCCAGAAGCGCGTCGGCCTGTTCGAAAAGACGCCGGGCCGCCGGAAAGCGGGAGGCCAGTTCCCTGCCCATGCCGACTTTCTGCGCCCCCTGCCCTGAAAAAAGAAATGCGATGCGTTTGCTCATATGGTGTGGAATAAAGGTTGCTCTGGAAGGAGGGGGGATCGTGTTGCGGTTTTACTGGTTTTGCCCGGGGCGCTCTGGTAGACTCGCCCGTTTCCAACGCCATCAACGATTTCCCTTGTCTCTACGTTTCGCTATCACAAGCGGGGCGCGAAGACAAAACCCAAAAAACCAAAGCCGCCTCTGGAATCCGCCATGGACCCCGTCACCACCCCCATTTCCATTTCGCTGGCCGATCACCTCACCCCGGAGGAACGCGAGCAGATCGAACAGACCATCCAGATGTTCGAGGCGATCGCCGTCTCCAACCCGGACGACTACCAGTCGCTGGAGATCCTCAAGGAAGCGCACTGGAAAAACGGCAACCAGGCCGAGGCGCTCCGCGTCTCCCGGCAGCTCGCCGACGCCTACATGCGCCTGGGGCAATATTCGTCGGCGCTGATGGAGTACGAAGGCATCCTCGAAAAGGAGCCGGAACTCGAGGAGGTCCGCGAGATCCTGACCGGGCTGGTCGAAAAGCTCCACTCCAAGAAAAGCGGAAAGGCGGCGGAAATCGCCCTCGACTTCGAGACCGAGGCGGCCAAGCTCGCCTCGGCATCGGCTCCCGCCGCCATCCCTGCCGCCCCCCCCGGAAACAACGGCGAAGATTCGCGACTCATCGCCACGGCGGCGACCACCGTGCCGCAGCAGTATGAACGGGGCGGCGAACCCGAGAACGACGGGAACGAGCCGATGGCGAAGTTCCTGATCCAGCACCGGCTGGTGAGCCACGAGATCATCAACCACGCCATGGAAACGGTCCGCCAGCACAATGCCCACCCCGACGTGCTCGAAGGGCGCGCCGTGGCCGCCTCGCTCTTGAACGAAATCGGCCGCGCCGGGGCCGATATCGAGACGATCATCTCCGGGATCATCGACCGGACCAAGTACGCCTATGCCCCGCTGGAAAACTACGATGTCGACCGCGAGATCGTAAAAATGCTGCCCGAATCGCTCACCCTCGGGCGGCTGGTGCTCCCGTTCGATGTGGTGAGCCGGACGATGATGGTCGCCGTCGACAACCCGTTTGATGTCGGGGCCAAAAACGCCGTGATGCAATCGGTTGACTACCACATCCAGTGGCACCTCGCCCTGCCGCACGTCATCCGCAAAACCTTACGCGAAGTCTACCGTCTCGGTTAATTTCCCTCTTTTTCCTTTATGGCCAGAACTTTTGGACAACGCATTGCCGACGTGCTCATGGAGGACGGCATCCTCCTGCCGACCCAGTTTGAGGAAATCCGCGCGATCCAGAAGCAGCAGGGGGGCCGCCTCGTCAAGCTCCTGACCGACAGCGGCTACGTGACCGACGGCGACATGATGATCTCGATGGGCCGTTGCCTTGATGTCCCGCCGATCAATCTCTCCAAGGTGCGCATCCCCGACAAGGTGGGGGCGCTGGTGCCCAAGGAGATGGCGCGCCAGTACAAGCTGATGCCGATCTGCAAGCTCGGCTCGAAGCTTTTCGTCGCGATGGCCGACCCAATGAACGTCCTCGCCATCGACGACATCCGGCAGCTCACCCGGCTGGAGATCATCCCGATGATCGCCACTGAAAAGGCGATCCAGGAGGCGCTCTCCGGGGTCAACACCGGCGGGCTCGCCATGGACGAGGTGATGAAAAGCGCGGCGGAGGAAGCCGGGGAAATGCTCTCCGCCCCGGAGACGCAGCACCACCTTGACCTCGACGAAAACGCCTCGCCCGAAGACGGGCCGGTCGTCCGCATTGTCAACATGATCCTCGTCCAGGCGCTCAAGGAAAAGGCGTCCGACATCCACATCGAACCGTTTGAAAAGGGGATCAAGCTCCGTTACCGCGTCGACGGCAACCTGATCGAGGCGAGTTCCCCCCCCAAGGCGTTGCAGTTGCCGATGGTCTCGCGCGTGAAGATCCTCGCCGGGCTCGACATCGCGGAACGGCGGCTGCCACAGGACGGGCGTTTCCGCATCCAGGTTTCAGGCAAGGAGATCGACCTCCGTATCTCGATCCTCCCGACCGTGCATGGCGAAAAGATCGTCATCCGTATTCTCGACAAGAGCAGCCTGAGCGGTTCCATCGACCAGCTCGGGCTCGACGAGGCGACCTTCAAGGTGTTCAAGAACGCCATCGACGCGCCGCACGGGATGATCCTGCTCACCGGGCCGACCGGGTCCGGGAAGACGACCACGCTCTACTCCGCCTTGCAGGAACTCAACAGCCCGGAGTACAACATCGTCACCGTCGAAGACCCGGTGGAATACCAGTTGATGGGGGTCAACCAGGTTGCCGTCCGCGCGGAAGTCGGTCTCACCTTCGCGGCGGCGCTGCGCTCCATCCTGCGGCAGGACCCCGACATCGTGATGATCGGGGAAATCCGCGACCAGGAGACCGCCGACATCGCCGTCAAGGCCGCGCTGACCGGGCACCAGGTCTTGAGCACGCTCCACACCAACGACGCCGCCGGGGCGATCAGCCGTCTCGACGACATGGGGATCGAACCGTTCCTGATCGCCTCCTCGCTGCTGTTGACGTGCGCCCAGCGTCTGGTGCGCCGCATCTGCTCCAACTGCAAGGAGGAGTTCATCCCCGAGGACGACATTTTCCTCAAGCTCGGGTTTGACGAACTGGTCGGCGAAACCTTCTACCGCGGCGCCGGGTGCGAGCGGTGCAAACAGCGCGGCTATGCCGGTCGGGCCGCCCTGCTGGAAGTCCTGCCGGTGACCGAATCGGTCCGCAAGCTGATCATCAAACGCGCCACCGCCTCGGTCATCAAGAACCAGGCGATCCAGGAGGGGATGAAAACGCTCCGGATGGTCGGGCTCGACAAGGCGCGCGAAGGAGTCACCACCCTGGAGGAAGTCTTCCGGGTGACGGCGGAGGATCATTGATTCTCCCAGGGAAACGAAAAACGCCGCTTCTTCGGCGAAAAGTGGGGTAAAAGCGCACTTCGCGCTTGCCATTTTCCCGTCTCACGACGAACATTCGCCCTCTTTCCGAGACTCTTTACGGGCCGTAGCACAGCTTGGTAGTGCGCTTGAATGGGGTTCAAGAGGTCGCTGGTTCGAATCCAGTCGGCCCGATTTTTTCTGGAGGATCGGAAAGGGCGTGCTGCCGACGGGAGTGCGCGCAGGCTCGAGATCGCCCCCCTCCGCAATGAGCGCCCTGAGGGCACCCTGAAAATCAGGGACGCGATCCGTGGTCATGGTTCAGGACGGTGGATGGTCCCGACCACGCCTTGCTTTCCAGCAGGCCATATCCCCAGTACGTCGCTCTGGGTTCCAGAAGATCCGTCCGGTCAACCAACAGGGGATCGGCCGCGAGTTCAGCCCGCCGGTTCAAGGGAACCAGAAACCATCGGACCCGGGTCGCCATCTCGTGAAACTTTTCCACCGGTGCAGAACGTTCTTCGCCATGCCATGACTGGTTGAGATAGAAGGCAACACTCATGCCTTGCGACCCGCCTCCCGCCACGGGACCTTTTTGATCGTTCAAGACCTTTCTCAAGTGCAGGCTGAGACTGTTCTCCTTTCGCTCCTTGGAAACGGGGCGTATTGCGAAAACAACCCTCAATGCGGGGGAAAACACGAAAGAGAGGACGACCGCCGCCAGCACCCAGCGCCGGTTTTTTTCCGAATAATGTTGTGGCATCTGCCTCACCAGCCATCCGGCCAGCCCGAAGGTTCCGGCTATAAAATAAGGAATACTGGGGTCAAGATACCTCTCCGGTCCGGCAAAGGTGAGAAGATAAGGCCACAGGTAAATGACACAGATCAGCGCTCCCCACTGCCAGCGATAATAGAGCAGGGGCAATGAGGTCCATGGTTTCGAAACCAGCCAAACGCCGAGCAGTGAGCTGATGCACAACGCGAAAAGATCTATCTCGGAGAGCCTGTAGAGCATGATACGCGTATTGACGTTAATGATGCCCAGTTGAATGCGCATGTCGCGCGCACTGTCGAAAGGGCTCCAGTAATGATAAGGCAGCACGCTCGGTTCTTCCCATTGAGTGACCCGGCCCGGGTCGGGATCGTGAAACCGGTAATAGGTCGACTCGTGTTCTTCGACTCCCGGATAACTGATGGCATGGGCAATCCGGCCCGAAGTCGAAAAGGTAACCCGATCGTACTTTTGTGACAGGACAACGATCCAGACGGAGGAAACCGCCAGGAAAGCAAGGTAAACCATCGCGAGGGATCTCCAGCGGATCGTCACGCCGCCTCGGGCCCCGTCTGCATACCGCAACAGGAGATGAAAGACGAGGATACCTGCCAGGCCGGCCGGCAAAGCAATGGATTTGGCCAGATAGGCACATCCCCAACAAATCCCCGAGAGCATGGCGACACGAACATCCCGACCGTAGGTGGGCCCCAACATCAACCCGGCGGCCAGGGCAAGCCAGCCCGCCACTAGCATATCCGTGGAGCGCGTATGGGTCTGGCCAATGATATAAAGGACAAGAACCATGCTGGCCGCCAGAAGCTCGCCTTTCGAGAGCCCCAGTCGCCGCATCAGCCGTCGGCTGGTTGCATAAAAAAATGCACCGGACAACAGGACGACGGCCTGCTCCGCAAATTCCAGATCAAGCCCCGCTTTGTAAAAAGGAACGATGAGCCAACTGGTCATGGGGCCCCAATAACCGTTAACGGCCAGATCCCATCTCCCGATGGCATAATAAAAAGCAGCCCGCATGTAGCCGAGGCTATCGGGGTTGATCAAATTCATCGTCTGCCACGCACTGAGCGCCATGCCCGCCAACAGGACAAACCAGAGGAGCCGTTCAACCCACCGTTCAGGAAAGCGCGGCGGTTTGTTTGAAGTGAAAAAGACGTTCATGAAGATGGCGCGGCTTACGTTGACAAGTTTTTGAATGGCGTCGGTATTATCCTTCGGCAGGGCATTCGGTTTAAAACATTTCAGGTGATGAAACACATTCCTGGAACAGACCAGATCAAGCTCACCGGCTGCGTTGACCGGATCAGCTTCGCTTCAACGCCACGATATTGACTAGAAAACTTGAGAAAAACGTTTGGAATCCCAATGCGATCAAAAGGATGGCAGGGATCAATAACTTCATCGTTTTTGCATAATCGAGGTTTCCAAAATCATGCTCTCTCCATTGCCAGATACCGCACCCCACCAGGACCATTCCAGCCATCATCATCACTCCACCGGAGATAATGCCTTTCTCAAGAGCGAACCACTTTCTGAAGGCGTGGGTCTTGCGATCCATCGGCAGGAATCCTTCATGAATGGCGAAGGACTTCGTGATGACGGAAAAAAACGCCAACTGGTGGCCGAGCAAAATGCAGAGCGTGGCGACCAGAAGAGTGTGTCCTTCAAAGGTAATCCCTCCGATCGTGAGGCTCGGCAGGGCGAGCAGGTAGCCAAGAAAGCCGACGCCGATCAGGGCGATGCTCGGGTAGAGAAATAGCCAGCGCGGGCTGTAGATCAGGAAAAAACGGAGCGTTCGCCACCCATCCCTGAAAGTGCGCAGGTGAGGGCGGCCCGTGATGCGTCCATCGGGATGAAGGGTGATCGGGATATTCGCAATACGCCCCTTATGAAAGGTGGCCTGAATAATCATCTCCGTGGCGAATTCCATGCCGCTGCATCCAAGCCCCAGCTTTTCATAAAACTCCCTGTCAAAGCCACGATAACCGCAATAAATGTCATGAATCGGCGCGTGAAACATCTTGCGGACCAGCCAGGACAAAGCCGGGTTGCCAAGCCAGCGGTGCAAAAACGGCATGGCTCCCGGCATCACCGTCCCGCCGCCGGAAGGCAGCCGACACCCTTGCACAAGATCATAACCTTCGCGAAGTTTCTCAACAAACTGCTGAAGGATGCTAAAGTCATAGCTGTCGTCGGCATCCCCCATGATGACCCACTTTCCGCGAGCACTGGCGATCCCCGCCCGCAAGGCGTTACCATAACCCCTGGCCTCGGCTTCGACGATTCGCGCCCCCGCCTTTTCGGCGATCGCCTGGGAACCGTCGCGGCTGCCGTTATCTGATACAATCACTTCGCCGCAAATACCGTGCTGGCGCATGGCGGTGATTGCCTTGGTCACACAGGTGCCAATGGTTTCCGATTCATTCAGACACGGAATGACTACCGACAATTCCAGGGGAGAAGAAACAGGTGCCATGAAGAAAGGTGATTACAAAAGTGCAGCTCAAGTATCTCCTTTTGAGAAAGAGCGTCCATTCTTTTTTTATAGGGCCTTTTGGGAACCATGGGAGCCGCAAGCTTTCCGCGTGAAAACGAGCGCGGTTGACAACGGCAAACGCGCCCTGCAATCTTTAAGCTTAAAGCTATGGTTTCACCCGGTCGCGATGACAATTCCTGCAACGATCCCCTGCACGAGTTCCTGGCGTCGTACGAACGGCGCTTTTCGCTGGCGGTGGCGGCGATGCCGGTCCGTCGACCGTGGATGGCCCCGGAGCGGGAGGAGATCCTTTCGATCGCCAGGCGGTGTCTCGGCATCCGCGAGGAGTGGATTCCGTCGATTACGACGGAGGTGACGGCGGTTTCGGTGCAACGCGGGTTTTCCGTGGAACGGCTCCGGTCGGTTTCGTGGGCCGGTTGCCATGGGGCGGCTCATCTTTACCTTCCGGACCGGTCCGACGCGGAAGGACCGCTCCCGGTCGCCCTTCTGGCGTGCGGGCATGGCAAGGGAGGCAAACAGGCGGCTTCGTACCGGCGGATGGCGGAGCATCTCGCCCGGCACGGGATCGCGGTGCTCGTTGCCGACAACATCGGCCAGGGGGAGCGGGCTGCGATGGGGCACGCCTCGCCGGTGGGGGTGTTTGAATGCGGGCTTTCGCTTCAGGGGTTGATCGTGATGGAGACGATCGGCTGGCTCCAATGGCTGCGCGGGCAGGAGCGCTTTGATGCCGCGCGGATCGCCGCGATCGGCAACTCCGGCGGCGGGCTTCTGACCCTTTTTCTGGGGGCGCTGCGGCGCGATGAACTGGCGATCGTTTCATCGTCGGGCTACCCTTCCACTTTCGAGTTTGTCGCGCGCAAGGAGAAGAAACATTGCCATTGCAATCTTTTGCCACACATCGTCGGCGAACTGGAGATGTGGCAGCTCTATGGCTGCATCGCCCCCAGGCCGCTCTTTCTGTTTCAAGGCGCGGGCGACCCGCTCTTTCCCGCCGATCTCTTTTTTCAGACGGCGCGGAAGGTCGCTACCGCCTACCGGCAGCGCGGCGCGGCCGACCGGTTCCAGGCGCGTCTCTTTGAAGGAGCGCATTCCTGGGATCGCACACGGCGTTCCGCCTTGTGCGAATTCCTCTGTCATGCGTTCAAGGTTCCTTTTGAAGAGGCAAAGATCGTGGAAGCCGACGACGCGCCGCCCCTTGGGGATTGCTTCCAGAGCTGGCCTGCCGATGCAAAGACGGCGGATCAAATCGCCGCCGATCTCTCCGGCCGGACACCCGCTGCCACGCAGCTTGCAGAAGTCTTCAAGCCCGAGGGCCTCCCTTCGACCCCGATGGAACACCCCTTCCTGAGGGGCGACGTGCGACAGATCGCCGCTCAGTTCGAGGCGTTCCTAAAAAGATGAGTCGATGGCCTGTATGGGCTCTACTCCGTCGGCAAAAGCAGGCGGCTTTGGCCTCCCGGGAGCTTTTCCACGCGGATCTGGACCGGAATCCGCTCCTTGAGCAGTTCCACATGCGAAATGACGCCGACGGTCTTGTTTGCCAGCCGCAGGGTGTCGAGCGCGGCGATGGCGGTGTCGAGGGTGTCGGCGTCGAGCGAGCCGAACCCTTCGTCGATGAAGAGGGAGTCGATCCGGACATTGCGCCCGGCGAGGTCCGAAAGCCCGAGCGCCAGCGCGAGACTGACGAGAAAGGTTTCCCCTCCGGAAAGGCTCGCCATCGGCCGGGTGGTATCGGCCTGGTGCTGGTCGACGATCTCGAGGCTTACCCCCCCTCCCGCCATTCGCTGCACCCGGTAACGATCGTTCAACCGGCGCAGGTGGCGGTTGGCGTGCCGCAGCAGGAGATCGAGCGAAAGCCCCTGAGCGAAACGGGTGAATTTCACGCCGGTGGAGGAACCGATCAAATCCCGCAGCCGCAGCCAGACGCCGAGTTCCGCCTGCCGGCGTTCGTGCTCCTTGAGCGCCGCTTCGCGCGAACGGCGGTTGGCTTCATCCTGCCGGAGCGCATTCTCCAGCGTGGTCCGCTCGCGGATCGTTTCCGTCAACCGCTCGCCGAGCGCCTTCAGCTCGCCCTCCAGCGTCGCGAGCGCCGTCCCTTCGGGGAGAACGCCGGTGGTGCGCAGCCGTTCCAGTTCCTCTTCCACGGCGGCAAGCTGGGTGGCGATCTCCCGGGAGCGGTTGGCGAGCCGTTCCCGCAAGGCTTCGAGCGTGGCGACTTCATCGGGCCGCAGCCGCGTCTCCCGGAGCGCCTCCGGCGTAGCAAACGGGGAGCCGCCGAGCGCGCGATCAGCCTCGCTGCGGGCCTCGGCAAGCGCGGCAAGGGTCGCCTGCACGGTGGCGCGGCGCTCCTCCTCGCGCGCGATGGTGGCGGCGAGATCGTGCCGAACCGCTTCGAGCGAAACGACCGCTTCATCAAGGTTCTGCCACGGGGGCGCGGGGAGCGCGGCACCGGTTTCCGGCCCGGGCGCCAACGCCGCTTCGGGAACTTCACGGCGCATCTCCTCCGCCTGCTGCCGGAGCGTCTCCTGTTCGTTGCGGCCGTTCTCCGCCTGCTGGCGAAGCTGCGCCAGTTCGCGGGTCAGTTCGTTTTGCCGGGCGAGCCGTTCGCGGTAACCCCGGTGCCGGGCCTGCGCGGTCTCCAGCGTCGCCGGTTCGTCGCCGGGAGCCGGAAGCGAAAGGGAAAACGGGGCGAGCGTTTCGGTGATCGCCGCCGCTTCCTGCGCGAGTTGCGTCTCCAAGGCGGCGGTCCGTTCCTCCTCGGCGGCCCGGCGCGTTTCCAACTGCCCGAGCCCCTCCCGGGCGGTGCCGATGGCGTCCCCCAGCCGCTTGACCCCGGCGGTCGCCTCGACGGCGGCGACCTCGGCCTGGTTGATCGCGGTTTCCGCCTCGCGGATGGAGCGGGTCAACGCTTCGTTGGTCTCCCGGGCGCGCCGGTTCTTGTCGAGCGCGACGGTCAGCGATTCCAGCGTGTAAATCCGCAGCGAACGGGCGAGCTGCTCAAAAAGTTCGTGCTCCGCCATCTGTTCGCGCCGGAGTTCGCCGCGCCGTTTTTGCAGGAGGCGCAGCGCCTCTTCGGTACGGGCGAGATGGGCGGTCGCCAGTTCGGCCTCCTTGGCGGTGGCGTTGTTGCCGGAAATGGCGGCGGCGAGGTGGCGGCGGGCCTCCTCGATCTGGAGGGAAACCGGCAGGTCCGGTGCGGCGAGCGGGTGTTCCTTCGCGCCGCAGAGCGGGCATGGCTCGCCGGGGACCAGCGTGGTCCGCTGCGTTTCGTAACCGGCCATCTTCTCCAGTATGGCGAGGTTCTTGCGGGCCAGTTCCAGCAGGTGCGCCTGCGTGTGGGCTTCGCTCTGGGTCGCCTTTTTCTGGATGCGCGCCACCTCCAGCTCCGTCAAAAGCCCGGCTTCGGTGTTGGAAAGCTGAAGCGCTTCGGCGGCTCCGGCATCCCGTTTCTGGAGCGCCTCGCGCAGTTGCACCAGTTGGGCGCGCCGTTTTTCGAGCGTCTCCAGCATGGTGAAGACCGCATCCGGCTGCCGACCGCCGAGCAGGGTGTCGAGCGCGGTCCGCGCTTCCAGAAGCGCCTGCGCCTTTGCCTGCGCGAGCCCGGTCGCCCGCGTGTGGCGCTCCTCCTGTTCGCGCAGGGCGGCCTGCGCCCCGGCGTGCTCCCTGGCGAGGCGGTCGCGGGCGGCGGCCGCTTCGGCCAACCGGCGACGATGGGAGGCGAGCGTGGTGAGCCGCCCCGAGAGAAGGGTCAGCCACTCGGCGCAGAGCGCTTCGTCGCATCCGTGCTCGCGAAGCCAGGTTTCCAGGGCAAGCGCCTCGCGCTCCCCGGTTTCGATCGACTGGTGCGCCTGCGCGAGCCGGGCTTCACTTTCACGCACCTTCCCCTGCGCAAACCGAACCGCGGCGGCAGCGGTGGCGGCGAGGCGCTGCCGGACCGTTTGCGTCGCGGCGGCAGCCCCGGCGATCGCTTCCTGCTGGGCGGCGAGCTGTTTTTCGAGCGATTCCAGCGGCCCGAGCAGCGGGTAAAACGGTTCGCCCTCGCGGTGGCGGGCGAGCCGGGCGAGTTCCGCGCGCGCGGCCTCCTCCTGCCGGGCGGCCTCCCCCCGTTCCCCCTGGAGCCGGGCCTTGCGTTCCTGCAAACGAAGCTGCTGCTGCGCCGCGGCAAAGGCCTGCGCCACGGCGTCGCGCTGCGTGGCGATGGCGGCCCCGGTTTCGTTCAACCGGGCGACGGCGCCCCCCTTCTCCTCCCGCTCTTCCGGGGTGAGGAGCGCGATCAGTTCCAGCGCGTGCCGCTCCTTTTCGAGTTCCTTTTCACGGGCGGTCGCTTCGTGGTAGGCGAGCGCACCGAGTTCGGAATAAATGGTGGTGCCGGTGAGGCTTTCGAGCAGGTCGGCCTGTTCGTTTTCGCTCGCTTTAAGAAACCGGGCAAACTCCCCCTGCGCCAGCAACACCGAGCGGAGGAAGCGCTCATAGGTCAACCCGGTGACGGAGGCGACCAGCCGGTCGGATTCGGTGAGGTTCTGGGTGAGCGGGGTCCCGTCCGCGTCATAAATCCGGCGGGTGGCGGGCTGCACCTTTCCGTCGGGCCGGTTGCGGGCGCGGCGCAACTGCCATTCCGCGCGGTAAACGGTGCCGTCGCTGACCGCGAAGAGCACCTCCGCCTGGCTGAACCCGGCATGGCGGCTCATCATGTTTTCCGGGTTCGGGGCCTGGTCGTAGCGCGCCGCCTTTCCGTAAAGGGCGAGGGTGATCGCGTCGAGGATCGTCGACTTCCCCGAACCGGTCGGACCGCTGATCGCAAAGATGCCGGTCTGCGCAAGCGGACCGTGTTGCAGGTCGATATCGCCGGACGGCAGCGAGTTGAGGTTCTGGAACCGGATGCGGAGGATCTTCATTGATAGGAGGAGTCGAGGTAGACAACCGGAAGGCGGTCGTCGTTCACTCCGTTCCTTCTTTTCTCTTTTCTTTTCCCGGATCAGGAAAAGAAAGAGGTGATTTTCAAGGGTTGGCTTTCAGGGTGGAAACCAGGGTGCGCAGGGCGGCGGCACCTTCGATCCTTCCCAGCACTTCGTCCAGCGAGGCGAGCGCTGCGGGGATGTGGGTGAGAAAGTCGGGCCGCTCCTGCGTATGGCCGAGGAAGCCGTACGCTCCGAGCGCCTGCATCAACCGCTGCATGGCGCACCAGTCGTAAACGGTGCGGAAATCGGCCGGAACGGCGAAGCCCGCCTCCGCGCAGAGGAGGATGTAGTCGCCCAGCAGGCTGTCGCGCTCCTCCGGGGTGAACGGGACGTAGGGATCGTACAAAAGCGAGGCGAGGTCGTACTGCGGCAGGCCGGGGCGCATCCCCTGAAAATCGATCAGGACCACCGGGCGTTCGCCCCCTTCCTTGCGGATCAGGATGTTCTGCGACTGGAAATCGCGGTGTACCAGCACGCGCGGCAACGCGGCGAGCCGTTCGGCAATGGCGTCGAGCACGGGCCGGGCGGCGGCGGCTTCGGTTTCCTCAAGGCGGACCCCGAAATGCCGCTCCAGGCAGTATTGGAAAAAGTAGTTTTGCTCCCAGCGGTAGAGATCGGCGTCGAACGCCTGCTGGAAGGTCGGCCGGTTTTCCTTGAGCGTCGGCAGAATGACGTGCCCCCGGGTATGGAGCCCGACGGCTTCACGCAGGGTGGCGCGGTAAAGTTCCCGGCGCTCCTCCCACGGCGCATGCCGGAAGTGCCAGAGGTCGAGTTCGCCGAGGTCTTCCATCCAGATCAACCCCTCTTCGCTGTCGTGATGGTAAAAGGCCGGGGTGCTGACATCGGCCGCCTCCAGGAAGGCGGCGATGTGGCAGTAGTGCCGGTTTTCCTCCCGCTGGTCGGTGTAGCGGACGAGGATGAGCGACCCCTCCCCGGCGACGGCGATCCGGTAAAACTTGCGGCCCGAGCCTCCCTTTTCGAGCGGTTCGATGCGGACCCGTTCGCGGTCGAAACGGGGAAAGCGGGAGGTGGTCCTCTCAAGGATGGCTTCGGGAATCATGGGAAAGGGGATCGGGGGTGGCGGCGTGGCGGGCGGAGGCAATCGGGGTCGGGAGCGTCGGGTCGGGTCAGGAGCGTCGGCGGGCGATCAGAAATCGGCATCGCAATGGGTGCCGCTGAGCGACCGGCGGTCGGTGACGATGCAGCGGGTCAGGCGACTTCCCCTGGCGATGGTGACGCCATGCCACAAGACGCAATCGTGCAAAACAACGTCTTCGCCAATGGTGGCCCCGGGACCGACAAAGGTCGAGCCGGAAATGCGCGCCCCGGGCGCTATTTTGGCATCGGGATGAACCGTCGGGAGCGACGGGTCGCGCCCGAGCAGGAGCCGGTGGGCATCGAGGTACGCTTCGCGGGTGCCGAGATCGTGCCAGAGACCGTCGTCGATAACGATCGCCCCGAGCCGCGCCCCCGTTTCGATCATCTTCAGAAAGACCGGGACGACCGGGTGCGCACCGGTGGCCAGCCGCTGGAAAAAGGCGGGGGAAATCAGATAAATTCCCGTAAAAAGATGCGTGCCCGGGGCGCGGCCAAGCTGCTGGCGGATGTCGGCAACCCGGCCCGCCGGATACCCGCCCTCTGCCGGAGCGCCAAAATCGAGCGCGAGATGGAGCGGCCCCCCGTGGCTACGGGCGACGAGGGTCACTTCATTGCCCGAGTCGCGGTGGTGGGCGATCGCCGGCTCCAGCGGCAGGTCGCTCAAAATGTCGCCGTTGTAGACGATAAACGGCTCTCCGGAAAGGAGGTCTTCGACATTTTTGATGCCGCCCCCGGTCTCGAGCAGCACCGGTTCGTGCCGGAAGGCGAGGGGGACGCCGCGATAGTGCCCCTCGGGAAAAACCTCTCCGTAACGCTGTGCGCAATGGTGGGTATTGACGACGATTTCGCTGATCCCGGCGGCGATCAGGTGGTCGAGCGCGTTAAAAACCAACGGTTTCCCGGCGACCGGCACCAGCGGTTTGGGGGTCTCGCGGGTAAGCTGCCCGAGCCTCGTCCCCAGCCCGGCTCCCGGAACAAACGCACGGCGGGGCGACGCCATCGGACTCATTACCTTTCGGTCAACTGAACGTCGTCGAGGTAAAAGACACCGCTGCCCGGGGTCAGGTTGGCGCGGATTTCCAGGACGGCGCGGTAGGCGGGGTCCTTGGTCCAGTTCTGCTTGTCGGGCTCGTTCAATTCCCGGCGTTTCTGGAACTTCATGCTGAGATTGCGCGTCGCGGTTCCCCAGTTGCCGCTGACGGAGAAATTCCCGGTTTCGACCACATTGTCGTGAATCCGGTCGCGCTCCATGACAACCCCGCCGCGCACGTTGCGCGACTTCACGCGCGATTCCTTGCCTTCACCGAAGCCGCCCCACGAGAGAATCCACTTCGCGTTGTTGACCCCCTTGCCGCGGTGCTTGAGGCTCAGGACATAGTCGGTGCCCGGCTTGATCATGTTCCGCTTGGAGGAGCCGTCGAGCACCTTGCGGATCAGGACGGTGTTGGTGTCGGTATTGACGCTCGCCATGACGGCGTTGTAGGGCCGCCACCACCAGGTGGAGGCCGGGTTGAGAAAGGCGTTGGGCTTGACGATGGCCGCCACCGGCACCTTGTCGCTGGGCGGGATCATGATCTGCGTATAACGCATGATCTTGTTGAGCGGGGCGAAGTAGCCGACCTTCAGGGCGCTCTTGCCTTCGGGTATGGGGGCGGCCCCGGCATCCTCCTCTTCGGTCACGACGGTGGTGTAGCCGTAGAGGTTCCCGCGTTCACGGCCGAAGTCGATGCTCCAGTCGGTGGCGTTGCGGGTCGTGTTGCGGTTCCAGACATCGGTCCCCTTGATGTCGTTGAGCGCGTCAAACTTCGGCTGCTCCTTGGTCCCGGTGTTGAGCGCCATCGCGATCCGTCCGTTGCTCTTGCCGATGATGATGTCAAAAAGCCCGTCGCCGTTGAAGTCGGCCACGGCCGGGGCGACCGCCCCGGAGTTGCGGCTCCGGCCAAAGCTGACTTCGGACGAAAACTTGAGTTCCTTCTCCTTGGCCCACGGCCCGTCGCTCAGGTAGACGCTGACGACCCCCTTGCGGTCGCCGACGATCAGGTCGGGCTGCCCGTCGCCGTTGTAGTCGACCACGGCGGGAATCAACTGTTCCTTGCCGTCGCCATAGGCGAGGTAGTGGCGCGCGTCCTCGGAAAACCGGGGGACGCTGGCGCTTCCCTGGTTGAGCAGCAGGTGGACGGCATTGGCGGAGTAGCTCCCTTCGCCGACGAGGAGGTCGGGCTTGCCGTCGCGGTCCCAGTCGAGGACGGCGGGGGCGAAAAGGTTCCCCCAGATGACGTTGTTCTTGGTGGTGCGGATCTGAGCCTCGTCGATCAGCCGCGGCTGGCGGAATTCCGGCATCTGCGGGTTCCCGGCATTCTTGAGGAGGAAGACTTCGCCGCCGTAGTTGGCGAGGTAAATGTCGTTGGTGCCGCTGTTGTTGCTGTCAAAAACGGCGATCTTGTAGCTGTGGCGGAAGGTCCGGATTTCGTGGCGGCTCCAGTTGAACCGGGAGAAATAGACGGGGACGATCTCCGCATGGGTGAACTTCGGCGCCTCCTTGGTCCCGCTGTTGAAATGGATGCGGATGTAGCCGTCCGAATCGCACGAGATGATGTCAACCAGCCCGTCGGCATTCATGTCGGCTGCGGCGACCGAGATCGGCATGGCGAGGTTGTCGACCGTGCCGCGTTCGGTAATCGCGAAGGAACTCCCCCGTTTTCCGGCGAGAAAATTGCTGCTGTCGACACCGTCCCAGAAGTTTTCCTCCGCATACGACTTTTCGAAACCGCCGTTGATGATGAGGTTGTTGGCGGCAGGGGCGGGAGCCTGGGCCCGGGCAAGGAGCGAACCCGAGAGGAAGAGGGCTGCGGCAAAAAAGGAGGTGGATAGTTTCATCATCTGGGGAAACGAAGGGGCAAGCCTTCGCTCGGAGGGTGGCAAAAATCAGATATTCAGCGTTGACCTTATGAAGCGCGGGGGGAGTTTGTGAAGCTGTTTTTCTTGGACCTTTCTCGGACCTTAAGAAGCATTGCCACGAAAAAAGAAACTTCTCAAGTCCACAATGCTGTGCGAACCATCCTTTTTGGAGTACGATCATGATGTTTTTTAACTCTTCCGACCAACCTGCGGGCGGGGTGATCCCCTCGCGCCACGAAGTCGCCCCGGCGGATACCTGGGACCTCACCGCTCTCTACCCCGACGACGCCGCCTGGCAGGCCGCCTTTGGCGAACTCCAGCAGGCCTGGCCCGCCGTGACAAAATATGCCGGGCGGGTGGGGGAATCGGCGGCGACGCTGCTCGCGCTCCTCGAAGAGGAAAAACGGCTCAACCTCACGATCGAACGGCTCTACCACTACGCCATGCTGCGGGTGGCGGAGGATGCCTCCGACGCGGCCAACCTCCAGCGCGAGGGACTGCTGCAGAACCTCCTGACGCGGATCAGCGAGGCGACCGCGTTTGTCGCCCCGGAGATCCAGGCGATCGACGACGAACGCTTCGAGGCGTACCTTTCCACGGAGGAACTCGCCCCGTGGCGCACCGCCCTGCGCAAGCTGCGCCGCCTCAAGGCCCATACCTTGAGCGGCCCCGAAGAGCGACTGCTCGCCCTCGGCGCGACCGCGGTGCGCGGGCATCGCGACACGTTTGACCAGTTGACCAACGTCGACATGCGTTTCGGCACCCTCAAGGACGAAAACGGGCAGGAGAAGGAACTCAGCCAGAGTTCGTTCTCCTCATTCCTCGTCAAGCGCGACCCGGCGCTGCGCAAGGCGGCGTTCCACCAGTTTTACCACCAGTTCGCCGGGCACCAGTACACGCTCGCCTCGACGCTCGCGCACTCGGTCCGCAGCGACGTTTTCCGCGCGCGTGCCCGCAATTACCCTTCGGCCCGGGAAGCCGCCCTCTTTTCCGACGACGTGCCGGTGAGCGTCTACGACAACCTGATCGCCGCCGTCCGCGCGAATCTCAAGCCGCTCTACCGTTACTACGAACTGCGGCGCAAGGTGCTGGGGCTCAAGGAGATCCACCACTACGACACCTATGTGCCGATGGTCGCCTCGATCGAAACCCATACCCCATTTGACCAGGCAAGCGACCTGGTGCTGACCGCGCTCGCCCCGCTGGGAAGCGAGTATACCGACACGCTTGCAACCGGCTTGCGCAACGGGCGGTGGTGCGACCGGTATGAAAACAAGGGAAAACGCTCCGGGGCCTTCTCCTCCAGCAGTTACGGCAACCCGCCCTACATCCTGATGAACTACAAGGAGGATGTCTTCTCCGACATCTACACCCTTGCCCACGAAGCGGGGCACTCGATGCACTCGTGGTACTCGCAGCGCGAGCAGACCTTCCAGGATTACGATTACCCGATCTTCCTCGCCGAGGTCGCCTCGACCTTCAACGAGGAGCTTCTGACGCACCACCTGCTGGAAAAGACCAGCGACCCGAAGATGCGCGCCTACCTGCTCAACCGGCAGATCGACGACATCCGGGGGACCGTCTACCGGCAGACGATGTTCGCCGAGTTTGAAAAAATCATCCACGAACTCGAGGAAAAGGGCGAGGCGTTGACGCTCGATCTCTTCCGGAACGTCTACCGGGGCCTGCTGGAGGCGTACTTCGGCCCCGACTTCACCCTCGACCCCGCGCTGGAACTCGAATGCCTGCGCATCCCGCACTTCTACAGCGCCTTCTATGTCTACAAATACGCGACCGGGATGTCGGCCGCGGTCACCCTCTCCCAGCAGGTGCTCGCCAGCGGGGAGACCGGCCCGTACCTCGGCTTCCTCAAGAGCGGCGGCTCGCGCTTCCCGCTCCCGACGCTCGCGGCGGCAGGGGTCGACATGTCGCAACCCGCGCCCGTGGAAGCGACCCTGCAGCTTTTTGCCCGGAGAGTGAACGAACTGGAGGCGCTTCTGACGGAGTAACGTTGACCGCGCTCTTTTCTTCCCCGATCCTGACGGACGTGACCCCTTTCCAACGCACACTGCTGGCCGCCCAGGGCTACTTTGAGTTGAAGATGTACCGGGAGGCGATCCGCGAACTCAACACGCTCGACCCGAAGGAACAGCTTCAGGAGGAGGTGCTCGAAACCCGGCTCCAGATCCTCATGAAGGCGCACCGGTGGCGGCAGGCGGCGCGGGTGGGGGAGACCTATTGCGCGCTTTTTCCCAATGTCGCCTCGGGGTTTATCCATACCGCCTTCTGCCTGCACGAACTCGGGCGCACCCGCGCGGCAAAGAACGTCCTGCTCGAAGGCCCGGCGGCGCTCGTCAAGGAGGCGACCTACCACTACAACCTCGCCTGTTACGAGTGCGTGCTCGGCAATATGGAGGCGGCGCGGGCGCACCTGGAAACCAGCCTCTCCATGGACAAGGAGTTGAAGGCGTGCGCGAAGGAAGACCCCGATCTCAAGCCGCTTTTCCCATGAACCTTGATGGTCGCCTGACCCGCGTGGAGGCGTTTTTCCACGAAAACTTCGAAACGCGCGGGGAACTCGGCGCGTCGGTCTCGATCTGGCACGAAGGGCGCGAAGTCCTTTCGCTCGGGGCCGGGTTCACCGACCGCAAGCGGACGACGCCGTGGACGACGGAAACGGCGGTGCTCGTCTGGTCGGCCACCAAAGGCCCCGCCGCAGCGAGCGTGCTCCATGCGCTGGAACGGCAGGGGGAGACGCTGGCGACCCCGGTCCGGGCGATCTGGCCGGAGTTTGCCGATGCGGGCAAGGAAGCGTTGAACGTCGGCGACCTGCTCGGCCACCGCGCGGGCGTCGCCGCGCTCGACGTGCCGGTCGATGCCCTCGACTACGACGCCGTCGTTTCGGCGCTCGCCGCGCAGCCGCCCAACTGGCCGCCGGGGGAAGGGCACGGCTACCACCCGCGAACGTTCGGTTTCCTGCTCGACGAACTGGTCCGCCGGCTGGAGGGGATGCCGCTCGGGGCGTACTGGCGGCAATGGTTCGCCACGCCGCTCGGGCTCGATTTCCGGATCGGCCTGCCGCCCGAAGAGGGGCAAAATGTCGCGCCGGTCCAGGCCGCCCGGGTTCCCGCCGGGGGCGCTGCTCCGGTGGAGGGGGAGGATGTCGCCTTTTTCGAAGCGATGGCGCAACCCGGCTCGCTCACCGCCCGCGCCTTTCGCTCCCCGGAGGGAGCGCAGGGGGTCGCCGCCATGAACACCCCGGAACTGCGCGCCGCCGGGTTCCCCGGTTTCGGGGGGATCGGGACCGCCCGGGGGCTCGCGCGCTTTTACGCCCTTCTTGCGGAAGGCGGGGCGCTGGAGGGCCTTCGCCTTTTTGAGCGCCAGCCGTGGTACGACCACGAGCCGATCACGCGCGAAGACCGCATCCTCCTGCGCCCGACCGCTTTCGAGGCCGGGTTCATGCGCGACCCGCTCGGCCCCGACGGGCGCAAGCTGCGGCAACTTTTCGGCCCGTCGCCCCGGGCGTTCGGCCAACCGGGCGCGGGCGGCTCCCACGCCTTTGCCGATCCGCAAAACCGGCTCGCCTTCGCCTACGTGATGAACCAGATGGAGCGGGGCGTCCTGCCGGGGGAAAAGGCGCTCGGGCTCGTCCACGCTCTTTATGATGAACCTTGAAATGGCAACCTCGTGCTTTCGCAAACTCTCCCCGGCGCGGGGATGGCTCCTGCTGCTTCTGGCGGCCTTGGCTTTAAGCGCCTGCCAGACGACGCCCCGGCGCGTGTTCGATCCCGGGGCGGGCATTCCCTTTGAATACGAAGAGGGATTGATCCTCGTGGAGGTCGACGCCGGGCGGCATGTGCTCCATTTCGCCGTCGATACCGGGGCCGGTTCCACGGTCTTGAGCGCGCAGGCGGCGTGGAAACTCCGGTTGAAGGGGGGCGACGAAGTGCCGGTCTACGGCGTTGGGACGCGGGGCGTGGCGCGGCGGGTGAGCGGGTTTGACGGGTCGCTCGGCGGCATCCCCCTTCGCAGCGAACTCTTCGCCCTCAACCTGCGGCGCAAGGAGGGGCGGCGACCGCTTGACGGGTTGATCGGGCAGGATTTCTTCAAGGGCCGGATCGTCGAGATCGACTACGCGGCGCGGCGGCTTTTCATCCGCGACCACCCTCCCTCGACCGCTTCGGCCGTGGTGCTGCCGATCCGCTACCGGCACGATGCGATGTGCGTCCCCGTCGGCGTCAACGACCGCAAGCCGGAATGGACGCGGCTCGATACCGGGTGCGTCACGGCGCTCGAGTGGGGCCTCGGGATCGGGCGTGATCACGTCACCTCCGGCGCGCGGCGCGACATGGCCGCCGTCGTCAACCTCGGGCGCGACCGGCATGAGGGGGTCCTGATCGGGTGGCATCCGCAGCGGCTCTTTCCCGAGGAGGCCGGGCTGCTCGGCAACGGGCTTCTTTCGCACTACCGGGTGACGATCGACGAACCGCGGATGCGGCTTATTTTGACGCGGCCCTAAAAAAAGTTTAATGGAGTGTCCATGCCGGACGCCGACCGATCTCCCGCCTTTCCCGCCAACTGGTGGGCCACACCGCAGGCCCACGGGTTGACTGCGCTCATCGCCTTTGCCGCCGGGGTGTTCGCGGCCTGGCTGCTGATGGGCGGGCTGACGCCCCGGCAGGCGGAAACCGGCCCGCACGCAAGCGCTCCTTCCTCCGCCCCGGCCCATGCCGTGGCGGGCGGCGGAGGGGCGACCTCTCCGAGCGTCTCCCACACCCCGCAGGCGACCCCTTCGGGCCTGACGGCGGAGCGCGCGCTCGCTGCCGGGAACGCCTACTACGACCAGCGCCGCTGGATGGACGCGATCACCCAATATGAATACGCCATCGCCAACGGGATCGACAACCCGAACGTCCGGACCGACCTCGCCAACTGCCTCCGGTTCATCGGGTTGCCCGAGCGGGCGCTGGAGCAGTACCGGCACGCGCAGGAAGAGGATATCGGCCATGAACAGAGCCTTTTCAACATGGCGACCCTTTACACCGAAGTGCTGCGCGATATCCCCAAAGCGATCGAAATCTGGCGGCTCTACCTTCAACGCTTTCCCCAGAGCGTCCATACCCCGAGGGTGCGGCAGTTCCTGACGCAAAACCCGCAGTTTTCAGCCGCCCTGGAGGAGACCGGCGTCGAGGCCGCCCCGGCGGAAGCGCTCCCCCCGGCCGGGCCGACGCTCCAGTCCGCCCCGGCGCACCCGCCCCTTCCCTCCTCGCAGCCGGAGCTTTCCGAAAAGAAGAAAAACGAGATGATGGAGTGGATGAAACAGGGGGAACCGGCCGCCACTGCTACGCCGTAATTTAGGGACCGCTTTGATTGAATGTGAAGCGGTGTCCAACGCCACGGTCGGCGCGGAGGCCGACCCTCCAGCAAGCCAGCGCTGTTGGCGGGTTCATGGGCGGACCTCCACGCCCGCCGCAGGGGTTTGAGACCCCCGGGGCGAGGTCTGATTCAAGGCCCAACGGGCCGCCATTCCTCAGCCCGGCCCAGCGGGCCGGGTGGATGTCCCGATCCATGGTGCGGTCTGAAGGACCGCGATTTTCTATGAGGGTATCACGCCCCGTTGGGGCGTTGGATAGGGGGCGCGACCGGTACCCAGGCCGTTGGCCTGGGCTGAGGAATTTTGGGCCGTTGGCCCAAGGTTTGTGAGGAGAGGCGGTCTCTTCACACGGGCGCGGAAGCGCCCTGGAGGGCGAGCCTCCGCGTCCGCCGCGGCGTTTGAGATCGCCGCCGGAATAGAGGTGAACCCAGGTCCAACGATGCGGAGGTCGCTCCGGCACCCGGTCAATGAGCGGATTGGCTACTTCAACCGCTCTTCGAGGCTTTCAATGAACGCCCCGGGCGTCGAGGTCGGCGTGATCCGGGCGGGGCCCTTGGTCTTCGGGCTGATCAAAAGGAGCGTCGGGTATCCCTCGACCCGGTATTGTTCGGCGAGGAGCACGTTTTCCTGGAGTTTTTCCATCGTCATCGGTTCGGCGGCCCGCAGCGGCGCGGGCGGCGGGGCGAGTTCCGTCTGCCCGGGAGGCGGGAACTCCAGCTTGAGCAGGACCAGGTTTTTCGCCGCATACTCCTTGAACTCCTTCCGGCTGAAGACCCGTTTTTCGAGCTGGATGCACGGCGGGCACCAGTTGGTGCCGGTAAAGTTGATCAACAACGGCTTTTTTTCTTCCGCCGCTTTGGTCACGGCTTCCTTGTAATCGGTCAGCCATTCGTCAGCCCGGGCGGTGCCGAGGGTGGCCAGCAGGGCTGCGAGAAGGATCAGGCGTCGTATCATCGGGCAAGGTAGGCCCCTTTTCGGGGAAGGAAAGCGGTTTCTTCCCTTGCCCGGCAAGCCGTGGCGGCAACCGTTCCCATCAGAAACCCGTGTGACAGATGCTTCACGCTGTGCAAAGTTAGAGCAGTTTCAATGAACCTCCAAAGAGAGCGGCGGCGCGGAACGATCCGCCGCGGGCCGCCTCCTTCCATCGCCGGTTTCCTTAGATCGAACTTTTTTTCCCACTGTTGCTCCCATGTCCGTTACTCATTCTTCTTCGTCCGCCGCCAACCCGAGATGGGCCACGATCCAGGCCCTCGCGCAATGGCAGACCGGCTCCCGTTTTGCCGACGAAGTACTACACGACGCGATGGCGGCCCATCGTTTCGGCTCGTTTGAACGCGCTTTTCTCACCGAAACCTTTTATGGCATTCTGCGCCACCAGAGCGCGCTCGATTTCCTGATCTCCCAACTGCGCGAAACGCCGCTCGACCCGCTCACCCGGCAGGTGCTGCGCCTCGGGTTTTACCAGATTTTCCGGATGCGCATCCCGCACCACGCGGCGGTCAACGAAACGGTGAACCTCGCCGGGCGTGCCAAGGGGCTCGTCAACGCGCTCCTGCGCCGGAGCATCCGTGAAAAGGAGGCGCTTCTGGAGCGGCTGGCGGCCATGCCGCTGGCGGTCCGCGCTTCGCACCCGCAGGCGTTGGTGGACCGTTGGGAGGCCGCCTTCGGCCCCGGGGCGGCCGAGGCGCTCTGCGAATGGAACAACACCCCTGCGGAAATGTACGCGCGAAGCAACCGGCTCAAGGTAACCGCGGGCGAATTGCAGACGAGCCTCGCCGACGCGCAGCCGACCCCGCTTCACCCGCAGATGCTCAAGCTGCGCCACCTGCCGCACGCCGCAATCGCCCACGGCCTCTGTTACATCCAGGACCCGAGCACGCTGCTGGCCGTCGAGCTTCTCGGCGCGCAACCGGGCGAAACCGTGCTCGACGCCTGCGCCGCACCGGGCGGAAAGGCGAGCGCGATCGCCGAAGCGATGGAAAACCGGGGGGTGTTGCAGGTCTGCGACAACGCCTCCCACCGGCTGGAGCGGCTTTCGGGAAACCTGCGGCGGCTCGGCGTTTCGGTCGCCCGCCCGGTGCGCATCGACTGGCTCACGGAAAGCTCTCCCTTCCCCGAAGCGCATTTCGACCGCATCCTGGCCGATGTCCCGTGTTCCAACACCGGGGTGATCCGCCGCCGGGTCGATGTCCGGTGGCGCTTGAGCGACGACGACTTCGCCACCATGCCCGAACGCCAGCGCGAGATCGTCTTCCGCCTGGTGCCGCTCCTCAAACCGGGCGGCACCTTCGTCTACAGCACCTGCTCGCTCGAAGCCGAGGAAAACGATGAAGTGGTCAAAGCGATCCTGCAACGCTTCCCGGAACTGGAGCTTCTGGAAACCCGGCGCTCCGTCCCGTTCCGCGACGGGATGGATGGAGCCTTCGCGGTGAAGCTGCACAAGCGGGTTTGACCGGCCGGGAGCCTTGACTTTCGCCTCATTTGAGGCCAAGTTAAGTCTCGAATGATCCGGACTTCACCCAGGCCCAAAACACCGTCCCAAAAAAATTGGCGGATGGTGGCTTCCTACCTGAAACGCTCCGACAAGCCATCGGAGCGCCTTCCCCCGACCGCCATGGTGGTCCGCAAGATCAGGGAAGGGCTTCCGATGGAAGAGTTTGAGGCCCTTCGGAGCGGTCTCGACGTTCCTGCGGAGCACCTTTTCCCGATGCTCGGCCTTTCCAAGGCGACCTACCATCGCCGCAAACAGACGGGACGGCTTGACCCGAATGAATCGGACCGCCTCATCCGGTACGCCCGGTTGACGGGAAAGGCGGTGGAGGTGCTGGAAGGTTTTGAGAATGCCCGCCGCTGGCTGGCCGCACCTCAAATCGCGCTTGGGGGGGCGGTTCCCCTTGAATTTGCCCGGACCGAAGTCGGCGCGCGCGAGGTGGAGGACCTGCTCAACCGGATGGAGTACGGGGTCTATTCATGACCGGCACCCGGACGCTCTGGCGCATGGTAAAAGCGAGACATGCGGCCACGGCCTTCAGCGGCGAGGGAGCCGCCATCGCCGGGGGCCGCTGGAACTCCCGGGGCATCCGCATGGTTTACACGAGCGCCTTCCAATCGCTGGCGGTTCTGGAGACGCTGGTTCATTTCAATCCCCAGATACCGTTGGCCTACGTTCTTTTCCGCGTGGAACTGGAGGCTTCGCTCGTCGAAAAGCTCACCCCCCTTCCCGATGGCTGGCAGGAGATGCCGGTCTCCCGTTCTTCGCAACAGGCGGGGGACCGATGGATCGCGGAACAACGCTCCGTAGCCCTGGAGGTGCCAAGCACGCTGGTTCCTGATGAATCAAACCTCCTGCTCAACCCGGCTCATCCCGATTTCGGGAAGGTAACGATCGGCCCGCCCGAACCGTTTGCATTCGATGCCCGACTGATCCCATAAGAGCTTTTCTTATCCGGGGGAACGAGGCAAACTTTTCGCCGATGGCAGAACCCTCGCAAACATCCCGGCGGCTGCGGCGTTGTCCCTGGGCGGCGAACGAACCGAACCTTCTTTACCACGATCAGGAATGGGGGGTGCCGGTGCACGACGACCGGCGGCTCTTTGAATTCCTGATTCTGGAAGGGGCGCAGGCCGGGTTGAGTTGGACGACGATTTTGAACAAACGGGCCGCTTACCGCGAGGCGTTCGATGAGTTTGACCCGGCCAAAGTCGCGCTCTATGGGCCGGACAAGGAAGCGGCGCTTCTCAAGAACGAAGGAATTGTGCGCAATCGGTTGAAGATCGCTTCGGCGGTGAAAAACGCCCGCGCTTTTCTGGAGGTGCAGAAGGAGTTTGGGAGTTTCGATGCCTACCTGTGGGCGTTTGTCGAAGGGCGTCCCCTGCAAAACCATTTTTCCCTGCCAACGGAGATTCCCGCTCGCACCGCGATCTCGGATACCCTTGGCCGCGATCTGAAAAAACGAGGCTTTAACTTTGTAGGAACCACCATCTGCTACGCCTTCATGCAGGCGGTGGGAATGGTCAACGATCACCTCGTTTCATGCCCTCGACACCAGGAATTGAGCGGGAAAGCTGACAGAAACAAGCGGTAAACCGATCAGCAGGATCTGTCAGGAGTTGCCGGCGGACCCCTGCGCATGGAAAAGGACGACCGTGGTTGATGACCGGAGCCAGAGAACAAGGCGCAGCGACGTCCAACGCCGCGGTCGACGCGGAGGTCGACCCTCCAACACGCAAGCGCCGGGTTCCGGCGTTCGTCGTGGGCTCCGCGTCCTTGGCAAACAATGGAAGCATTGACAGATCATCCCCTTTGGCGACAATGGAGGGGTTCGCTCATCAAGAGATGAAGACGCCGTGGATTTTCAAATTTTGCCCGACGCGGTATTTGCCCCTGCTGGAGAAGTTGGCATTTGCCATCGGGAGTATTGGTCTGGCGGCTTTTCACCTCGGAGGGATGGTGGCCATCATGTTTGGACCCCTGGTGTTTGCCATCCTGCAACCTGATGCCCCCATCTCGCAGCCGGTGTTATGGCTGCGCCAATATGCAGGCAAGGATGAGTTTTTGCTGATTTATAGTTTTATCCAGATCCCTATTACAGTCATCCTGTTTTATAGCATGCAGCTTCTGGACTACCTGCGCATACGCAATTTACTCGCCCTGCATGGCGATTCGCAAACAGATGCCACGAAGACCAAACGAGCGGAGACTGGTCAAGCAGGCGGCATCTGATGTCTGACTTGTGACCTTCGCCGTTCCCAGCGGGTTGGCCCGATTTCCGTTATACAGCTTTATGAAAATCATCCCGGAATGGCCGCCCTCCGACCCATGGAGATTTTGGGTTCATTTTTTCTTCGGGCTTATCTTCGGCGCGGCGATCGGGTGGGGCGCTTATGCCCATTCACCTTTTGTGAGTGTGAACGATAGCTGGACTCCGCTGCTCCTGCATGTCGGGGGAGGGGCTCTCCTGATCGCTTGGGTAGCCGGATTTTATGGGGACAAGTTCTGGGAAGAATTGACCAACCGGTGGCTTCCCTGAAAACCCCGCTTACGCCGGTTTTTTCCAGTCACGCCACTCAAGCCCGAACCGGTCGCACAGCCAGCGGTACGCCGCTTCCAGGGATGCCTCCGTCGGTCGGTGTCCGGAGGCGTGGTTGATCCCGGCAAAGCATTCCCCGGCATCGTAAAGCCGGGCGACCGGTTGCGCCGCCCGGAAATAACGCCAGGCCTCGGCGGTATCGGTCTCCCCTGCGATCAGGAAAAAGGAACGGGGGGCGAGGAGCGCCAGCAATTCGTGGTGTGCCATGCCCTCCTCTTCCTCCGGTCGCCGCGAGCCGAGATACCAGGGAGCGTGCCAGTTCGTGGAGCGCCACGGCAGCCCGAAGTCGGAGCCGATCACGGCATGCACCCGCCGGTCGAGCGCTCCGGTGTAAAACGCCATCTTGCCTCCCAGCGAATGCCCCATCATCAACACCCGCGAGCGGTCGATGCCCGGCTCTTCGAGCAACAGGTCGAGCGCGAGCGAGGTGTCGTGCACCAGCTTGCCGAGTCCCGTCCACTCCGGATGCCGCCGGGCGATCTCCGCAGCGGCAACCGGCCAACGCCACGTCGTGTTGCCGCTTCTCTCCGCTTCCAGACACGCCTCCGCCGACTCTTCCGGGATGGTATTAAACGCATAGGCTTCGACACACGCCACCACCCATCCCAGCCGCACCAGATGCCGCCCAAACGGCAACAACGGTTGACCCCCGCCGCGCAACGGGACACCTTCCTTTGAGGGGGACGGGAGGCCGGCCATGGTCTCAGGCTGATAAAACGGGACCACGGCGCATGGCCGCAGCGCGCCGCCCCCGTTTTCCGCCGGATGAAGCACGAGCACCTTCTGGAAATGCCCGGGACCGGTCGCCTGGCGGTACTCGATCACGCGAAACTCCGGCTCCCGCCATTGCGCCACCTTCTCCACCCGGCGCTCAAACCCGCTCGCGAAAAAAGCGGGCCGCCCCAGCAGGGCGCGCCACCGCGCCTCCACCCCGGGCCGAAACACCTGCTCCCAGCGCTCCAGCGATATTGCCTCCTCCTCCGTCCAGAGAGGTCGCAGCGGCGGCAGTTCATCGGAACATCCCCCGCCTGCTTCTCCGGGGGCTGCGGATAGACGGTCGTGATTCATCCCGCCGACCCTACCCGGCCGGAACCGGCCTGACAAGGCGGACCGATGTAAAACGGGGAGGCGACCCTCCGGCGACCATGCATCATTCCGCCCTGCGGCTCAAATCGGCGTAAACGGCGCGTTGATCATCGTTTTTCGCAGGGTCGACCGGCTCCGGCGTTGGCGCGAGCGTGGTCTCTCCCGGGACGAGGTGCACCGGCACGAGGACGTTGGGGCGCGGCTCGGCGTCCGCGTGGGAGAGGAGCATCGCCATGCGGGCGATGGAGGAGCCGAACTGGTGCCGTTCGGAGGTGATCACCGTCGGGCGGGGAACCATGTAGGAGATCTGCGAATAGCCGCCGATCCCGATGATCTGGATCTCTTCGGGGATGCGCAGGCCGAGATCGACGACGGCGCGCATCGCCCCCAGGGTGGCGTAGCTCGACCCGGCGAGGATCGCGTCGCAGCGCCCCCCTTTCATGAAGAAGCGTTTGACGGCACTGAAGGTGTTTTCAGCGTGCAGCCCCCCTTCGGCGTAGAAAAGCTCCATGTCGCGGTACCGGCTGATGGCGATCTCGGCGGAAGCCTGCCGCACGAAAAGGTGGGGGACCGGTTCATCCTCGCGCCCCGTGTAAAGGATGCGCCGCAGGTCGAGCCGGGCGCACTCCGCCACGGCGATCTGCGCCGCCCCGTAATAATCCGGGCAGACGCAGTTGTGACGCCGCCCCTGCAGGGTGCCGATGATCGCCGCGCGCTCCAGCAGCGGGCCGAAGGGATGGTCGGACCCGATCTCCTTCTCCTGCTCCCGCGGTTCGAGGATCAACCCGTCCCAGCGGCGGCAAAGCTCGTCGATTTTTTGCAGGTCGGGGTTGCGCCTCGGGCCGACGCACTGGATGTCGAGCCAATAGCCGGCGTTGAGCAGTTCCAGGTGCGCCGCCCGGGCAAGGGAAAGGCGGTGTTCGATGAGCGCCACCTCGATCGAGACGAGCGAGGAACTCCAGATCGGGAAGCCGATGATCCGCGTCGCGGAAGGAAGCTCGGGCGGCGTCCGCACGTACGAACGCCCCGAGAGACGGGCTAGTTTTCCCTCCATTTCGAGCCAGTCGAGCGCGCGCCGGATGGTGAGCCGGGTGACGCCAAAGTCGCGCGCCATCTCCACCTGGGTTTTGGTGAGCCGATTGCCGTTGGCCTCGTACTCCCGGAGGATGGCGGAGGCGATCTGCTTGTACTTGGAGTCGGTGCTCCGGTCGCGTGGGGCGTTCATCGGTTTGAGTAAGTTGAAAACCTATCGGAAGGTTTTGGAAAAAGCGAACAAAGACTCAAATGAATATGCTTTTTTCATTTTCGACTTGCACAATGTACTCATTTGAGTATTCATTTGAACCAATGAGCCGTTCCCCTGTTCCATCCTTCAGCCTGAAGAGCGCCGAAAAGCGGTCGGCGTTTTCGTTGACCGAGCTTCTGGTGGGGATCGCGGTGATCAGCGCGCTGGCCGTGCTGGCGCTCGTCGCGGTTCAGAGCGCGCGGGTCGCCACCGACCGCGCCCGGTGCGTTCACCAGTTGCGGCAGGCGGGGATCGCGGTGATGGCTTACACGGCGAACCGCAACCAGGTGCTCCAGACCTTCGCGGGCGGCGTGCCGGAACTCGAAATCTGGGGCAACCAGTTGCTGCGCGAGCGGCTGATCACGAAGGAAGGGAAGGGCCTGCTCCGCTGCCCCTCCAGCCCGGCCGGTTACGATGTCGACAACGTGAACTGGTACTGGAGCGCTTACGGTATCAACGTCTCCAACACCACTTACGGCAGCCTCATCACCGGCCGCAAGCCGGGGGAGTCGATCTACCGCCTCCCGCTCCCGGCGGTTCCCGAGCCGAGCCGTTTCGTGCTCCTGGCCGACAGCGGCGGGGCCGGGAGGAACGCTGCGGGGGTGCGCACCCAGACGTTCCGCCTCCACAACCTGCCGCGCTATGAATCGGGAGTGATCGCCCGGCACCGGGGTCACGCCAATGTCTATTTCCTCGACGGCCATGTCGAATCGGTCCCCGAAGCCCGCTTCGCCGACCTTGATGTTCCTTACCATGATACGACCGACCGCTTTCGCCCCCGGGTGCCGTAAAGGCCCACTCCCTCCCGTTCCAGCCCTTTTCCTGCCTTTTTTTGCCCTGATGACCCTTCTGACTTTCTCTTCCGCCGCCCCTTCCGCATTTGCCAACGAGGGGGAGCCCCCGGAACGGACGCGCGCCCGGCTCATTTCCGGCCCCGTGAAGGTCGACGGCGACGTGGAAAAGGAAGCCTACCCCTCCGGCCCGTGGGAAGGGCGGTTTGTACAGGCGGGGCGGTGGAACCATGAGTATGACTCCACCGACCAGCTCGGAATCGCCCGGCACCAGAGCCGCTTCCGCGTCGCGACCGACGGCGCGCGCCTCTACCTTCTCGCGCAACTGGAGGAGCCGGGCGGCAAGGTGGTCGCCACAGCCCGTCAACCCTCCGACCCGGTCGGCCGCGACGACAGCCTGGAGATCTATTTGCAGGCGAACGACGACGAAGCCGACTTTTTCTGCGTGATCGTGACCGCCGGCGGCGTCGTGGTCGGCAAGGAGTACGGGCAGGGCGGGCTCGTCCGCGCCGAATGGAAGACGCAGACGCAAGCCGCCGTGAAACTTCTCCCGGACCGCTGGGAGGTGGAGGCGGCGATCCCCCTGCATGAATTGCAGCTCGACCCGGCGCTCGACACCTGGCGTTTGCAGGTGGTCCGCAAGCGGGCGGCGCGCGAGGAAGGGGCGGAGATGGAGATCTCCTCGTGGTCGCCCTCGCCAAGGAGCGTCGACCTGCCCGAAGGGTTCGGCTTCCTGGCGATGCCGGAGTTTGACCGGAGCATCTTCGGCTGGAAACTCAAAGGAAAACCGGCGGTCGCCCTGACCCGCAACGGCCGCCCCGTGCTGGAGCAGGAGGTGACGATCGAAAACCGGACCGGCAAGGCGCAGACCGTGGAACTCCACTCGTTGGTCGAAACCGCCGCCCCGGGGGAGACCGCGCCGCGGTCGATCCGCAAGATCACCCTCCAGGAAGGGCAGCAGAAGAGCCTTCAGGTGGAGCTTGCCTCCGAAGCAACCCTCCCGAAAGAAGGGAGCATCCTCCACCGGCTCGCCCTGCCGAAATCACCCGACCGGGTGCTGGCGGAGTGGCGCATTCCCGAACTGCCCGAATACCTTTATGGCGAGTTGACATTGCTTGAGCCCGGCTACCGCAACGCCATCTTTGCCACGCAGAAGATCGCCACCCTGCGCGCGCGGCTGCGCCGGATCGACATCAGCATCCCGTTTGCCCCGGAAGTGACGCTCCTGCCGGAGGGGGAGGGGGAACCGATCGCCGGAAAGGTGGAACCGGTCGGGGAGAATGAATGGGCGATCACCGTCCCCGGCATCGCCGCCCTTCCCGAAGGGCGCTACACGCTGGAGGTGAAGGTCGACGCGGAGCGCCGCCTGACGCAGCCGGTCCGCAAGCTGCCGTACCGGGCGGGAGAGATCTGGATCGACGCCCGGGGGATCGTCCACCGCGACGGGAAACCGTTCCCCGCCTACGGCTTCCACTACGGCCGGTGGCGCGAACTGGAGCGGACCCTGCCACCGGAACTTTCCATCAATCTCTTTTTCCCGGTGGTCGAGCCGCGCGCCTCGCAGGAGGAGATCAGCGAAGGGACGGCCAACCTCGCCCGGCAAGGGATCTATTCCGGGCTCTGGAGCCCCGGCCCCTCCAGGGAAAGCCGGGAGGAGGGGACGCTGACCGAAGCCGACCGGGAGAAATACCGGGCGCTCGCGACAGCGTTTGCCGACCGGCCCGAAGTGGTTCTCTATTACCTCTCGGACGAACCGGAGATCAACGGCGTCCCGCCCGCCCTGCTGGAGGAAATCAGCGCGATCTACCGGGAGGAAGACCCGTGGCGGCCGACCGTGGTCACCAACAACACCGTGCTCGGCGTGCGGCAGTACCAGTACGGGGTCGACATCAGCAACCCCGACCCGTACCCGGTTTTCCGCAACCGCCGCGGTTCAAGCCGCCGCCTGAACGTCGGGGCGCGCTATCTCGACGAAATCACCGTTGGCGAACCGTCCCACCGGGCGCGGTGGGTCACGCCGGAAGCGTTCTGGTTCTACCGTGTGGCGGAAAGCCGCCCGCCGAGCGCCCGCGAAATGCGCAGCCAGCAGGTGATTTCCCTCATCCACGGGGCGACCGGCATCACCTGGTACCGGGAACAGGCGTACTGGGACAGCCCCGGCATCCAGAGCAGCCTCCCGTACCTTGCACGGGAATACCATGCGCTCTTCCCGTGGCTGGTGGAGGGGGAGCAGGAAATCCTCCCTTCCGAGGAGACGCTGGAAGTCGGCTGGTGGACCCGGGGTGGGGAAGCGCTGCTCCTGGTGGTCAACGCAGAGTGGAAGGAGCGTGAAGTGAGTTTGAACGATCCCCGTTTCAAGGGGGTCGCGCAATGGAAAGCACTCGGCGGAGGCAGCGCCCCGGCGGGAGGAGGCGAGACCCTCCGGCTCACCCTCAAGCCGTATGAAAGCCGGATTTTCGCGAGCGCCAACGCCGCCTTCCCTGACGACCTTGACTGGAAGGCCGTGGAAACGGCGGAGCAGCGGGTGATCGAAGCCTCGATCCGCCCCGGCAACATCGCCCATCGCTCGACCGGCACGACGGTACGGGGGATCAAGGTGCCGCCGCGCAGCGAAGCTTCGCTGATCGCCGTGATCGACGGGATGAAAGACCCGCGCGGGTTCGGCTTCCGATACCCGGAATTTTCCCGCGGCATGGGGTTGGAGCTGGACTTCGGCCAAGTCCGCAAGCCCCGGCGCGTCCGGCTGATCGGCACCAACATCCGCAGCGGCCGGGTGCTCATCTCCACCGGGCAGGAGTGGAAGGAAGCCGCCCGGTTCACCGCCGGGGAACCTGCGGCGACGATCGACGTGCCGCTCGAAGGCGGGCCGACCCGGGGCCTGCGCCTCGTCGTCGATGCCGTGCAGCGCGGCGACGGTTTTCTCCAGATCCACGAAATCGAAGCCGATGAATAATGCTTTTTCCCGACTTGAAAACCCCGCCTGCCCTCTTATGAAAACAACACCCCTCCTCCTCCTGCGTGGCCTCCTGATGGCTCTGGCCATGCTAGCCACCGCAGTCCATGGAAACGCCGGGACGCTCATCGACTTCACCGGAAGCGCTTCCCTTTCAGCGAAAAACGCGCTGTTCAACCAGAACTTTTACCGGACGTACGGCACTTCCACTGAATTCACCAACCGGACCGATGCGGGAATCCGCGCCGACGCCAGCCTGCGCGGTATTTACGGCTTCTCAAGAACCGATCCCGAAGGCCCGTATGGCCCCGCCAATACCGGTTATCTCGACGAGTCGTTGATCGTCCGGTTTGTCTCGCCCGGCACGTTGAGCACGTCATCGGGAGGGATCGGGCTTTACACCCGCATCCGCCCGGAGGACAACCTCGGCATTTACGGGCTGGTGCGGATCACCGGTACGAATTCGGTGGTGATGACCCTTCGTTTCGGGGCGGATAGCGGAGAAAACAGCACCACCTCCAACACCGGCACCGTCTTTTTCAACCAGACGCTGACCCCCACCCTCAGCCTGAGCACCGGCACCTCTTATGTGATGCGGCTTGATCAGACAGCCGGGCCGGACCCCGCCTTCACCTTGAGCCTTTTCAACGAATCAGGGACGCTGCTGGCAACTTCCGGCGGCATCGCTCTCTCCAGCGTCGCCACACCCGAACAGGTGCTGCTTTACAGCGGACCGGGAGCCATCGGCATCCATTATTATGCCGGGAGTCACGCCCCCCGGCTTTCACAGATCGAGATCATTCCCGAGCCGCACCTTGGCTGGCTGATGCTCGGCGCGGGAGCGTTCTTTCTGCTTCTGCATCGCCGGAGACGCCCGATGGGTCGCCGTGGAATCTCTGATCTGACCGGTTTTTAACCCGTCCCGTCCTCCCCTTACGGGTTGACGATTCCGGCTGCGGTTGACCAAGATCATCGGCTGATGATTTCCCCGCAGTCGAGAACGTTGCTCCTTGGGTGGGAAGGTGCCGATTGGAAGATCCTCCGCCCCATGGGCGAAAAGGGGTTTCTGCCTGCCCTCTCGGCATTGGTGGACCGGGGGACGGCGGGAGAACTCCACAGCACGCCGCCCTATGTTTCGGCGATGCTCTGGGCGGGGCTGGTCACCGGAGAGCGCGCCGGAAAACATGGGATCTGTGGAGCCCGGGAAGTCGACGGGCAGGGCCGGACGCAGCCCATTTCCAGCGGGAGCCGGTGCGTGCCCGCACTTTGGGATTTTTTTTCAGCGGCGGGCCGTCAGACGCACCTGATCGGAGGGGCCGGTTTCGCGCCGTTCCCGGCAGGGGTCGTCAACGGTCTTTATGTTTCAGAGCCGTTTTTTGACAGGGACTCGCCCTCGCTTCCGGCGGGAAGCGTCCAGCCTGCGGCGCTGGCTGCGGAACTGGAGGGGTTGCGGGTCGGCATTCGCGATCTGGACCCCGGCATCCTCAAACTCCTGGTTCCCGGCCTGACGCAAGCCGAGGCCGATCGCGACCCGCGCATCCTCCGCCTGGCAAAGTTGGTCGCGGAGCTTTATTCGGTTCACAACGTGGCCGTCAGTTGGCTGGAGACGGAGCCGTGGGATTTTGCTGCGGTTCACTTTCGCTTTTTCGGGGAAATCGTGCGGGAATTTGGCGTTTTTCTTCCTCCGCGCCGCGCCAATGTTTCCCGGGGAGCCTTCGAGCGTTTTTCCGGAGTGGTGGAAGGAGCCTGCCGCCTGCTCGACCTGCTCCTTGCCGATTTGCTGCGCGTCGTCGGGAAGGAGACGCGCCTCTTTCTGGTTTCCGAGCGTGGATGTTTCCCGGGCAACCCGGCGGGAAATCCCCATTCGGTGGAAGGAATTCTGGGCCTTGAGCGACCGACCGGCATTTTCGTCGCGGCGGGGCCGGGGATTCGAAAGGGGAACCTTTTCGTCGGGCCGCGCCTGCTGGATGTCGCGCCGACGATCCTGCATGCGGCGGGATTGGCCCCCGGGGCCGGGATGGCGGGGCGCGTGGTGCACGAGATTTTTGAGCCGCACGCCCTCGCGAGCAAAGCCCCCTCCCCGGCGGGATGGGACGAACGCGCGTGCCTTTTGCCGCTACGCCCCGGGGTCGCACCCTCCGGCCTTGAAAAGGTTTCCGGGAAGGGCGAACCGGTCGCCGCCGAGGCGGTTCGCTTTCAAAACCGGTGGCATCTCGGCATGGAACTGCTGCACGCGGGGCTGGCGGAGGAGGCGCTCCCTTATCTGGAGGAAGCCTCATGGGCGCTGCCGGAGAGCGCGCCGCATCTTTTCTGGCTGGCTCATTGCCAGGCCCGGCTCGGCCTCGCGGAGGAAGCCCGGCGGACGGCAAAGGCGCTCGACGACTTTGGCGAAACTGTTCCGGCGCTTCATCGGCTTCAAGGATGGGTGGCGCTCGAACTCGGGGAGGAGGACCGCGCGCTGAAGCACTTCGACCGCGCCATGGCGCAGGCGGCGATCCTGCACGATGTCCCGACCCTTACGGCATGGGCGTTGCAGCGCAAGGGGCGGTGGCTGGAGGCTCTGGAGCTTTTACAGGCGGAAGCGCCGCGATATGCCACGGCGATGACGTGGCATTGCATCGCGCATGGCGCGCTGAAAGCAAAACGCCCCCGGATGGCGGTCGATGCCGCCCGGCAACTGGTGCGATCCGCCCCGGATCAGTTTCAATCCCACCGGTTGCTGGCGGAAGCCCTGGCGCTCGCGGGCGAGCGGGCTGCGGCCTGGAACGCCCTCAAGGAAGCTCAACGGCTCGGGCCCGGTTGCGCCGAGGTGATCGCCACCGGCCGACGCCTTTTCCCGGACCGGGCGGCCCTTCTGCGCGAGTGGGCCCAAAACGCCGAACCGGAGCCGCTCCCCCCGGCTTCCGGCGTGGAAGCGCTCCGCATGGAAGCGAACCGGCGGCGCGAGGCTTTCATGAGCAGGCGCAGCAAAGGAGCCGACGGGGAAATCGCCTCCGAAATTCTGAAAACCGGCAGCCTCCCGGGGATCGCCGCACGCTATCGTCCTCCCTCTTCCTGCGAGATGGAGCGTTTTGCCGCCGTGCTCGGGAGCGGAAGCGGAGAGGCGGCCCCGGGAAGCGGGCGACGCCACTGCCGCGTCTGGGAGATTTCCCCTCCCTCCCGCTTTGCCGGAGCGGCGCTCTGGTCGAAATTTGAAATGCAGGAAGGGATTGCCGTGGCGGAAATCCGTTTCCGGCTGCGCCCGAACTTTCAGGCCCCGGAGACGGCGGCGGCTTTGCTCCGTCCGCTTTTTGAGGAAATCCGGCAGGCGGGATGTCGCGCCGCACGGGTTATCTTACCCGAGCGCGCGAACTGGGAAGCGATCCTGGCCCGCTTTGGACTCCATTGGACCGCGCAGGACGAATACTGGAAGACCGACGCCATTTTTTCGCACGACAAGATTTTGCAGACGGCGAAGCAATGGAAGAAACGCTTGCCTCCCGGCTGGAGGGCAAGACCGCTGGAGGCGACGGACTGGGAATTCGTCAAGGAAGCGAGCGGTTCGGCCCGTTTCTTTTCGGGCGCTCATCTGGAAGAAATCCGGCGAACGCTGGACGACGACATCTCCAGCCTGGTCGAGGCACCTTCCGGCCCGGCGGGGGTTCTGCTCGCGACCCGCTCCGGCATGACCGCTGTCATCGAGTTTCTGGGAGCCGTCGATCCGGCGCTGGCTCCTTTTGTCTCCCAGATGGCCCTCGCGCGTCTGCTGCGTCGGGACCGGCCGGATCTCTTTGATGAAGTCATTTTCACCAACAATCCCGGCAAGGGTGATGCCGTGCGACGAATGATGCGCCGGTTTGACGCCTCCCTGCTTTATACCTATCACCACTTTTTCGGCGAACTCCATTGATTCCCGCATAGCGCGGCGGATGGTACTTTGGTAGCAGTTCCACAGAAATAGAAATCTGTTTTACCGCCTTTCATGGCAAGAGAAAGCCGGGGCACCATTTTTAAGCCTGATTCATTCAGCTTATTCCGTCTTTCTGTCATATGCCATGGCTTATGGTAGTTTGGTAGCAGTTCCACAGGGCGGGATAGATAACAAGGAAAAACCATTGCTCTATTTTTTTAATCCATTAGCCTGCGCCGCATGAATCATACCTACCCTGGTGCAAAATGGATCATGTTGGCGGGGGGATTGATGACGGCCTCTGCCGCTTCTGAGGCCGCCGTGATCACAACCACTTTCAACGACGTCGTCTTGGATAATATGTCCAAGTTTCTGGTCTTTAATGTCGTTGAAAGAACGGCTGGCATCCAGGATTCGAAAAATTCCTCGGGAGGCGGAACATTTAATATTTATATCGATAGGGTGAAGCCGTACATCTCCGGGGGAGCGGCAGATGGGATCATGAGTGAATTTGGAAGTCCCATTCAGGCGCTAAGACTAGACGAAGGCGATATTGTTGGTCCTTCCGACCCGTCTTTTCGATACGATTCCGCCCCCCGGATTCAGAATTGGACGAGTGACAACCCCACCGGCTACCTCGGTTTAATGTTTAAAGTGGATGGAGAAACGCACTACGGATGGGCTCTGATAACGGAGACTGGAACCGACCAGTATGAACTCCATAGCGTTGCCTATGAAGATATAGCGGGGCAGTCGATCACGATCGGCGCCGTTCCAGAGCCTTCTTCCATCGCGTTGATGGCCCTGAGCGCCGGTTCCGTTGCGGCCTTTGAACTGCGCCGGAGAAGACGCAAAAGCAGGGAAGCCGTTGCCGGCAAAGCGGCGGCGTAAGCACCCTGCCGTTTCCTCCGGGGTCGGTGACCGCAAAAAAATTTCCCGCTTTTACGCCATCACGCTCGCGGCGACTTCCTCCGCTGCCTCCGACCCCAGCAGCCGGGTGATCAGTGCGAGGCCGAAATCGAGCGCCGTCCCCGCGCCGCGCGAGGTGATGAGATCGCCCTCTTCCACCACCCGTTCGTCGCCGAGTGCGCCGGGGAGGGCGTTGTGAACGGAGAAATGGGCGGTGAAGCGGCGGCCTTCCAGCAGACCGGCGTCCGCGAGCACCAGCGGCGCGGCGCAGATGGCGGCAACCGGGCGGCTTGAACCGATGAACGTGCGCGCGAGCCGGGCGGCGGCTCCGTGGCGGCGGAGGTTTTCCACCCCCGGGCCGCCGGGGAGGAGCAGGAGGTCGTACCCCTCCAGCGCCTCACCCCGGATGGAGAGGATGGCGTCGAGCGTGGCGTCGGCCTTGAGAGTCAGGCCGTTGCGACCGGTCACCAGCGAGGCGTCTTCCACCGCGGCAAGGGTGACTTCGACCCCCGCGCGGCGCAGGAGATCGACCGGGGTGATCGCCTCGATCTCTTCGAAACCGGGCGCGAGCAGGCAGAGGACGCGTTTTTTGGAATTCATCAGGCGGGTGGGAAAAGTTCGTTGATCCGCTCAAGGGTGGCCGGGTCCATTTTGATCAGCGGCGGCCAGTCGCGCTTGAACCCTTCACCAGGGAGCTTGCGCGTGGCGTCGATCCCGAGCTTGGTGCCGATCCCGACTTCCCGCGTGGCATGATCGAGGACATCGGCAGGGCCTTTGGTGAAGATCGAGTCAAACTGCGGATCGGTGTTCGAACAAAGGTGGAAGAGGACTTCGCTCGTGTTCTGGACATCGACATCGTGATCGACCACGACGAGGTATTTGGTGAACATCATCTGCCCCATCCCCCAGAGGCCGTGCATGATCTTGTACGCCTGCATCGGGTAGGTCTTTTTGATGCTGACAAAGACGAGGTTGTGGAAAACCCCTTCGGCGGGGAGCGCGAGATCGACGATCTCCGGGAAGTTCATCTTGAAGATCGGCAGGAAAAGCTTGAGCGATGCCGCGCCCATGTAGAAATCCTCCATCGGCGGGATGCCGACGATCGTCGCCGGGTAGACGGCCCGCTCCCGGTGGGTGATCGCGGTGATATGGAAGACCGGGTACGGCTCGGGAAGGGTATAGTAGCCGGTGTGATCGCCAAACGGCCCTTCCGAGCGGAGCGGTTCCGCCGGGTCGACGTACCCTTCGATGACGATATCGGCATCGGCGGGAACCATGAGGTCGTTGGTCTCGCACTTGATGAGCGGGATCGACTGGCGGCGCAGGTAACCGGCGAGCAGGAACTCGTCAAGCCCGTCGGGAAGCGGGGCGGTGGCGCAGAAGGGATATGCCGGGTCGCCCCCGATGACGACGGCGACCGGCATCCGCGTGCCGGTTTCGTAATAGCGGCGGCCATGGCGCGCGCCGACTTTCTGGAGTTGCCAGTGCATCCCGGTCGAGCCTTTGTCGTAGACCTGCATCCGGTACATGCCGACGTTGCGCTCGCCCGTGTCCGGGTCTTGCGTGATGACGCACGGCAGGGTGATGAACCGCCCGCCGTCGAGCGGCCAGCATTTGAGGATCGGCAGATTGAGCAGCGTCGGCGGCTTCGGATCGGTCCCGTTGCGCCAGTCGGGGGCGTCGGGCCACGCTTCGGAGCGGGTGGCAGGGGGGTCGAACCGGTGGATCACCTCCTTGCAGGCGCCGTGCGCGGCGGTGGTCGGGCGGGCGTGCCGGAGTTCGATGGCGGTGCGCAGGAGGGTGACGGCCTCTTTAAGCGAAGTCGGCGGGCGGGCTTTGAGGAGCGAGCCGAGTTCGTCGGCCACGGCGTCGACTGATTCCGCCCCGAGCGCCATCGCCATCCGTTTCCACGACCCCATCGTGTTGATCGCCACGGGAAAGGGAGAGACGACGCCGTTGACGGTCGGCTGCTCGAAAAGGAGCGCCTTGCCGCCGCCGGGCTGCTTCATCTCGCGATCGGCGATCGCCGTGATCTCCAGTTCGGTCGCCACCGGAAAGGGAATCCTTTTAAGTTCCCCGGCGCGATCGAGCGCGGCAATAAAGTCTGAGTAGGAGGTGTAGGCCATGATGCGGCTTGATCAAACACCAGTTTGCCGGTGTTGGCCAAGGAAATGAACAGGTTGACGCCATGCCGGTTTTTGGAGGATATTGAGAGCCTACCAATTTACATCTTTAACTGCGAAGGCAGAGTTCGAATCGAGAACGTAGGAACTTTTCGTGGATCGAACGCTTTGCTGACCGCGCCGGGAATCGGCGCGGCTCGGTGGCGTTGATCCACGGGCTTCCTACGGCCTTCGATTCGGCGCGCTGGGTCGCGCCCTTACTTTTGCCACGCCGGAAGGAGTCCTTGAATGGCAACTACCTACGATTTTACCGATGCGCGGCTGGTTTGAATTTGCCGAAACACAGATTCTGTTTGGGTTGATCTGCGTGTGCCTCATTTTTCTCATCATCATGATCGGGGAGTTGCTTCACTACGTGAGCGACGGCGCGATCCCGCAGTTCGTTGAATGGCAACCGGCGCAGCGTGAAGCCCGGGCTCCTTCGTTGATTAAATACGTGGGAGAGGAAGATGAAGAAGAGGCCGGGCCTGTTTCAGTCGGATGGAACTGACGACACGCCGCCCGCTCCGCACGACTCGCGCACGACGAGCCGCCCGGGGATCTTGCGGATGAGCGGGGCGTCGGGGGCGACTTCGCCGCGCAGGATGGCGAAGAGGAGTTCCAGCGTTTCGACGGCGGCTTCCGGGTGGAGGGTGTCGACCGTGGTCAACGCCGGGCAGTAGTAGCGCGTGTCGGCTTCGTTGTTGACGCCGACGATCGCCATCGGCCCGGGCACGCCGATTCCGGCCTCGAAGCAGGCGCGCATCGCCCCGAAGGCAAAACGGTCGCTGGTGCAGACGAGCGCGTCGGGTCTCACCCCTGCGTCAAAAAGGCGCTTGGCGGCGCGGTAGCCGAGGTCGGCATGCGTGGAACCGTGCCACGGGTTTTCCACCACGATCAACCCCGCCGGGCGGTCGGGCCCGGTTTCGGCAAAGGCGAGCCTCTCCTCTTCCACCGTGCCGCCGGCTTCGCGGATGACGGCGGAAAACCCCTCCATCCTTTCGTGGGTCGGCCAGTAGCGCTCCGCCGATTCGGGGTGGCGGATGTGGGGGGTCAGCAAGGCGAGCCGACGACGGCGGCTGGCGTGGATCAGGTGCCCGGTCAGCTCGCGGACGCTGTTGATGATGTCGGAGCGGACCTGCGGCAACCCGGGGAGGTGCGCTCCGTTGAAGGCGACGCACGGCACGCGCGCGCGGCGCATCGGCTCGAGTTCCTCCGGCCCGACCCCGGCCTGAAGCATGACGAGGATCACCCCCTCCACCCGCGCATCGAGGAAGACATTCACCGCTTCGGTGACGCTCGGGTACCAGAGCGCGTTGTGCGACATGACGCGGTAGCCGCGGCGGCGCAGTTCCACGGCGAGGTCGCTCGTGCGGCGCATGCTTGCCTCGGAATAGCCGAACTCCAGGAGGCCGATGAGCCGGGTGCGGCCGCTGCGCATCGCCTGCGCGCCGGGGTGCGGGCGGTAGTTGAGCGCTTCGGCCAGTTCGTGGATGCGCCGGGCGGTCTCTTCGCTGACGCGGGTGCGCGTCCGGCTGCTGCCGCGCAAAACGGCGGAGACCGCCGTCACATGCACGCCCGCCAGTTCCGCAATGTCGCGCAGGCGGACAGGGCGGCTGGGATCGGGGCGTTTTCCGGGAGAGGCGTGGGACACGGCGGGGGCGATTCTCCGCGCGCCGCGCCGGGCGTCGAGAAAAAAAAGGTTTGACGCCCCTTTGATCTATCGTTAGATTGAACGCCATTCCTACTGACCCATGTCTACTTCCGCTCTCCTTTCCTCGCCCGCCCCCGCGCCTCTTGATCGTGCTCCGCGCCCGCTTCGCTACGCCCTTTGCGGGTTGAGCAGCCGGGGCATCCACCACTTTTTACTGCCGCTCCTGGGGCGTTCCCCCTTGCCGGGGGATGACTACCGGGCGCTGGGCGAGGTGGTCGGTGTGTTCGATCTCGACGCCGAGCGGGTCGATGCCTTCAACCGGAAGCAGGGGACGGAAATCGCCCATTTCGCGCCGGAGCAGGGGGTGGAGGAGATGATCCGCGAAACCCGGCCCGATGTGTTGCTGGTGGCGGGGCCGGATCATACCCACTGCGAACACGCGCTGGCCGGGCTGCGCCATGGGCTGCGGGTGGTGGTGGAGAAACCGCTGGCGATCCGGTGCGAGGAGGTCCGCGCCATGCTGAAGGCCGAAGCCGAAGGGGCAGGGGAGATCATCGTCACCCACAACTACCGGTATGCCTCCCTGAGCCGTCATCTCAAGCGCTTCCTGCTCACCGGTCGCCTCGGCCGGGTGACGAGCGTGGAGATGACCTACAACCTCGACACCGAACACGGCTCGAGTTTCTTTTTCCGCTGGAACCGCGAACGGGCGAAATCGGGCGGGTTGAGCATCCACAAGGCGGTCCATCATTTCGATCTGGTGAGCTGGCTCATCGGCGAGCCGCCGGAGACGGTTTTCGCCTTCGGGCGGCGACATTTCTACGGGGCCAACGGGGCGCTCCGCCCGCGCGGCCCGAACGGCGAGCCGCTTTCCCCCGAAGCGACGCGGCAGGCGTGCCCCTACTTCCGCCATCACCATGCCCCCAAGGGCGCGGGCGCGAACGGTCGCCTCAAGCCGAGCTGGGACGGGCTCGGCCTCCCGTACAATGCGCAATACCAGGGGGATGCCTATATCTACGACGACGCCATCGACATCGAGGATACCTATAGCGCGGTGATCGCCTATCGCGGCGGTGCGACGCTGACTTACGCCTCAAACTATTCCGCCCCGTGGAAGGGGTACACGCTGGCGATCAACGGCACCGGCGGGCGGCTGGAAGCGACCAACCGCACCGAACCGGCCCGCACGCCGCACCCGACCCTGAAGATCCACCCGCCCGTGGATGAACTGGTCTTCTACCCGCTTTTTGGCGGGCGCGAGCTTTACCAATACCCGAAGGGCGAGGGGAGCCACGGCGGGGGAGATCCCCTGATTCGCCGCGATCTTTTCCTCGGCCCCGACGAAGAGAGCCGCCGCCTCTCTCTTCCCAGCAACAGCTACGACGGCGCGCTCGCCATTGCCACGGGCGAAGCCGTCTGGCGCTCCGGCGCGGAAGGGCGACCTTTCACGATCCGCGAGCTTCTCGACGATGTTCATCAACCCTGATCCCCAGCGTACCCCTCATGAAAACCACCCTTGCCACCCTCGCCGTTGCCGCGTGGCTCCCGCTCTCCGCGATCGGAGCCACGATCATCGAATACAATGCCAACACCGGCTCCACCGCCCAGAACCCGGGCGTGCAGGGGTGGACGGAATCGATCGGCTCAGGCTCCCCCGCTCCCGAAGGCGCTGGAACGGAGACGATTGGCGGCACCGACTGGCGTTACTGGAGCATCTCCAACGCGGGATCGACCTTTTCGGCGACCTACCGCTTCAACCTCGCCGCCGGTGACTTCAATGATCCCGAAGGCTGGACCGCCACGGCCAAAGTGCGGGTGGAGAGCGCTTATGAATCGCTGACGGCGACCTACCTCCAGGTGCGCGACGGCGAGAGCCAGTGGCAGATCCTCCTGACGCGCGACACGACCCAATCCCAGATCAGCTATTGGGGGGTCGACACCGATCCGAACCAGCGGCGCAAGGTGCTCGCCAACTACGATCTCGCGGCAGACTATATCATCCTCCAGCTTCACTACGACCCGGCCACCGAACAGGTCGGCGTCTATGTCAATGGAGTTGCGATCGGCAGCCCGCTTTCCCGTGCGGAAGTCCCGGAAGTGAGCCAAACCTTCATCAGCTTCGGCGACAGCGATAACAGCCCCCGGGCGGTTCGGACTTATACCTACTGGAATCAGGTGAGCTTTGAAACCGGCTATGCCGTGATCCCCGAGCCGGGGCTTTCAGGGTTGATGTTTGGCGGTGCAGCGGCTCTCTTTCTTCTGGCGCAATCCCGTCGCCGCGCCTGATCCATTCCCCCCCGTTGTTCATGATGCGCCTCCCGCCCCAACGCACGCGCGGTTTTTCGCTGGTCGATCTGCTGGTGGTGCTGGCGGTGGTCGCCACGCTCCTTTTCCTGCTGGCCCCCGCCTTTTCGGCGGCCCGGGAGCACCGTTCGCAGGCGCGTTGCGTCGCCAACCTGCGGCAGATCGGCGTCGGGCTCGCGCTCTATGTGCAGGACCACCGGGTCTACCCCTACCACATCACCGGCAGCACCCGGTGGCACGACGGTTCTTCCGATCCCGCCTCGTTTTTCGCCGGGCCGTATGTCGGCTCGGTCCCGCGCCTGCAACAGGGGGCCAAGCAGCCGACTCCCTCCGCCCGGGGCGGCCTTTTTGATTGTCCCGCCTTCGGGGCGAAGGAGAAGGAGGGACTCGGCCCCGAAGGGTGGATCAACGATTTTTTTGACTACGGCCAGAATTATTCCCTCTGCGGCCGCACGCCCGCCGGCATCCGGCAGCCCGGGAAGACGGTGGCGGTGGTGGAAGGGGGGCACTATGGCCGGGTGAAGGCGGACCGGACCAAGGGGCTGACCTACACGCCGAAGGAGGCGCTCAACCCGGGCGGCACGTCGTGGAACCAGGAGCCGACGATCCTTCGCTACCCCCACCATGGGAAGGCCAACTTCCTCTTTCTGGACGGCCACGTCGCCCTCCATGCTCCCGATGAACTGAACGAAAACTGGTTTTTTGAACGATGATGCGCTCCTTTCTCCTTCTCCCCGCCTTTGCGGCGATCCTCCTTCCCGGGCCGCTCCGCGCCGCCGAATCGCTCCCCGAAGATCTGCTCGACGAAATGGATCAACAGGCGGTCAAGGCCACGACCGCGGCGCTCACCCTGATCGCCCCCGACGCGCCGCCGCCGGTGATCCTGGTCGCCCCCGATGCCAGCGCCTCCGTCCGGTACGCCGCCGAAGAGCTGGCCGCGCACCTGCAAAAAATGACGGGAAGGAAACTTGAAATGACGACCAGCGGCAAGGCGGAGCAGGGGCGGCCTTTCATTGCGGTCGGCCCCGGAGCGCTGGAGGGCGGCCCCGCAGCGCCCGAAGGGGTGGAGGCTTCGTTGATCGAGGTGCGGCCCGAAGGGGTCTTCATCCTCGGCGGCGCGGAGCCCCCGATCACCGGGCCGGACGGGACGACCTGCCTGCGCGATCGCGGGACGCTCTACGGCGTCTACGACTTTCTGGAAAACCTCGGCGTCCGCTGGTACCGGCCCGAGCCGTGGGGATGGCATCTCCCGCAGTTGGAAAGAGTGGAACTCCCGCTCGGCCGGAGGGAAGGGAAGACGCCGGGGTTTGAAGGGCGTACGGCGATCCGCATCGGCCCGCGCTGGGACGGGGCAACGCCGGAATCGCTGCGCCAACTCGAGGATTGGGCCTCCCGCCAGCGCCTCAATATCCAGACCTCCAAGGAGCCACGCTACGGCGGCTGGCTCGGGGTCAATCTCGGCCATGCCCACGCGCGACTGGTCAGCCCCTCCAGATACCTCGCCAAACACCCGGAATACTTTGCCCTGGTCCATGGAAAGCGGGGCAACCCCGGCTCCGGGCGGCTCCCGCAGCTCTGCCTCGGCAACCCGGAGTTGCAGCAGGTCTTCGCCGAGGCGGTGCTCCAGGCGGCCAAAGAAAAACCGTATGAACTCTGCATCGCCACCGACCCGGAAGATGGCACCCACCCCGACCGGCGCATGTGCGCGTGCGAACTTTGCAAGGCGATGGACGACCCGGCCCGGCCGGAGGTGATGTCCAACCGGGTCTTCGCCTTCACCAATCTCGTCGCCCGGCGGGTGGCGCAGGAGAACCCTAAAGTTCAGCTCGGCCTCTACGCCTACAGCATGCACACCGAAGTGCCGACGCGGGTGGAGAAGATCGAGCCGAACGTCCTCGTCGGTCTCGCCAACATCAACAGCCAGTGGTCGGACTGGAGCAAGCCGCTCGCCGATCCGCAGGCTCCCGGCAACGCGGCGTTTCTCCGGTTGATCCGCGACTGGAAAGGAGTGCTCCAGAGCCCGCCGTGGATTCGGGAATACAGCACCTACGGCTGGCCCGGGCCGATGCCGATGACGCGGCTCCTTCAGGACCGGGTGCGCACCTATCGCGCCATGGGGGTCAAGGGACTCATCTGGCCGGGGGAACAGAGTTTCGGCCCGCAGTTGCCGCTCCTCTACTTCAAGGCGCGCCTCCAGTGGGACCCTGATCTTGATCTGGAGAAGGAACTCGCCCTCTTTTACGAAAACTACTACGGCCCGGCGCGCGAACCGATGGCCGCCTACCATCAAGTCTGGATGGAGGCGCTGGAGAACTCCCACCTCGGCGGCACCGGGCCGGAGACCGGGGTCTCCAGCGGCGGACGCGGCATGCACCTGCTCTGCACCCCGGCGCTGATCGCAAAACTAAGCCCCCTGATCGACGAGGCGCAGGCGAAGGTGAAGGGAAAGGCCCCTTACGAACAGCGGTTGCGCGGGACGGCGGCCGGGTTTGAAACGGCCCGCCGGGTCGGCGCGATACTCCAGGCAAAACTCGGCGACGGGGAAACGACGCCGGTGCCCCACCTGCCCGAACACCGCTACCTCAAAAGCGATGCCGCCCAACGGCTCTGGGAGGAGTTTACCGCGTGGCTCGGCGAACAGAACCGCCGGGAACTGACCGTCGAGTTTCGCCAAAAGGAGGGGCAGCCGACCGCGACGACGCTCCTCTACCTCAAGCGCGACCTGCTGGAAAACGGTCGCTTCCGCAGCCTGGCCCCCGATGAACGCACCCTGCTGGAACGTTCCGGCTTCAACCAACCGATTGCCACGCCATGATCGACATCGGCTCCCGACTGGAACTCCTCGTTGATCTCGCCCTGATCGACCGGCACACCGCCGGTTGCCGTCACGTTCTCCACCACCCGACGCCGCGCGAACTGGTGGAGGGGATCGGCGACGACGAAGGGCGCATCTACCGGTACATGACCGTTTTCCGGGACGGGGATCATTTCCGCATGTATTACGCCTGCCCCAAAATCACCCATGAAGGGGGCGAAAAACGGCGCTGGCCCGAGCGCATCTGTCTCGCCACCAGCCGCGACGGCCTCCGGTGGGAACGGGCCGATCTCGACCTCTTTCCAGTGCCGGAGTTGAAGGTCAACCCGGTGGTCTGGATCGAGGACGGGCGGGAACGGTTTGGCGTCGGCGGTTTTTCCCCCTTTCGCGATAACAACCCCGCCTGCCCGCCGGAGGAGCGTTACAAGGCGATCGCCGAGGCCGGGCCCGCAGGCAAGGCGGCGCTGGGGCGCAACGGTCTTTTTGCCCTCGCTTCGCCCGACGGCATCCATTGGCACAACCTTTCGCGCGAGCTGGTGATGACCGGCGGCCCTGGGCTCGGCGCGTTCGATTCGCAGAACCTCGCCTTCTGGGACTCCGTGCGGGGCGAGTACCGGCTCTACCGGCGCGAGGTTTTTCGCGAAGGGCCGCACCTTGCCTTTCGCGATGTGCTGACCGCCACTTCTCCCGATTTCCTCCGCTGGAGCGAGCCGCAACGCCTCCGCTACCCCGGCGCGTTGCCCGAGCAGCTTTACACCAACAACATCCAGCCCTACCCGCGGGCGCCACACCTCTTTGTCGGTTTCCCCGTCCGGTATGTGATGCGCCCCTGGTCGGACGCCATGGCCGCCCTGCCGGAGCGGGAACGGCGGGAGCAACTGATCCGCGAAAGCGGCGCGGAGCCGAATGCCGACGACCCGACCGGCGCAGGCGGGGTGCGGATCGGCACCTCGCTGACCGATGTCCTCTTCATGGCAAGCCGCGACGGGTTGAACTTCCACCGCGCCCCGACCGCTTTTCTCCGGCCCGGCCTCCGGATGAAGGATAACTGGTTTTATCCCGACAACTATCCCGCCTGGGGGATGCTGGCCACCCCTTCCGCCATTGAAGGCGCGCCGGAGGAGCTTTCGTTCTACGTCTCCGAAGGGGGGCGTCGCCCGGTGCCCAACCAGTGCCGCCGGTACACGCTGCGGATGGACGGGTTTGCGTCGCTTCAGGCGGATGCGTTCGGGGGCGAGGCGGTCACGCACCCGCTCCGGTTCCGGGGGCGGCAGCTTTTCGTCAACTTTTCCGCATCGGCGGCGGGATCGGTCCGCGTGGAACTGCTCGACGCCGCCGGGTGGCCGCTCCCCGGTTTTGTCTCGGAGTTGCTCGGCGACGACCTGGAACGCCCCGTCCGCTGGGAGAATGGGGCCGACCTCTCCGCCCTCGAAGGAGAGCCGGTCCGCCTCCGGTGGCAGCTTCACGAAGCCGATCTTTTCGCCTTCCGGTTTGGGAATGGGTGATGAAAGCAGGCGGGGGTCTCCGAAAACCCTCGCGCCCCCTCACGCGATCCGGTCACCGCTTCTGCGGCTGCTGGCCCTGGATGCTTGATTCGATCGTCTTGGTGGCGTAGCGGAGCCGGACCTTTCCGTCCTTGATCGCGACGACCTGGACGTTGACCCGGTTGGGGCCGTTGGTGACGGCGATCAGGTCGCCTTCTCCATACGTTTTGCCATTGATGACGGCGAGGGGGATTTTCCCGATCGAAATGGAACTGACGACAAAGCGCGAGGGGACCAGGAACGAGGTGTCGATGGTCTGCACCGGAGCCGCCGCCGCCCCGACGGTCGCGGTCGCCTGTTTACTCCACCCGACTGGCCAGAAGGGGTTGCGACCGGTGGAAGGGGCTTCGTAGGAAGAGCGGTTTTCGATCTGAAGATCCTCGGCGGTCTGGGCGGCGAGCCACCCGTTGCCGGGAAGCAGGAGAAGGCAAAACAGGGCTGTTTTTTTCATGGCGGAGGGCAGCGCCTACTTCACGACGGTGGTAAACCGGAAGCGGACGCGCTGGGCTTCGATATGGGTCGGGAGGGTGTCGATCTGAAGCTGCGTAATCTGTGCCAGCCCCTCCTGATTCTCAAACTGGGCGAGCGACTTGCCGAGCGCGGGGAGGGGGATCCGGGCGATCTCGACATCCCACTGCGAGCGTTTGTAGTCGGTAAACTGCGGGTCGGCCTGCTCGTTGACGAGCCGCGAGGTGACCCGCGGCACGCCGTTGGGCCGGAAACATTGATCGAGCCGTTCGGGAAGCCAGACCACGCTGGAGCCGCCGGGGACGGTGCTGTCGATGATCTCGTGCAACACCTTGGCGCGGGCGGCGTTGGTGTCGCTCTCCGCGATCGCCTTGGTGCGGGTGATCAGGCTCTCGGCCTTGGAGATGAGCGGAGTGAGCTTGGTGATCTTTTGTTGGGCATCGGCCTCCTTTTTGGCCAGCGGCCCGAGCAGGATCGAAAAATAGACGTAAAAGCCAAGGCCCACGGCCACGGCGATCAAGGCATAACGCTTGGTGGTCTCATTCATGATATGGGGAAAGGGAAAGTCAACGTCAGGACAGAAGGGTCAAGGCTTCCTTGCCAGCGGTTCCTTTGGGGCCGGGGCGGGAGCGGCCGGTTTGAAGGCGAGCCGGATGCGGAAGCGCGCCGTGCGAAGCTGCTGGCCTTCGTGTTCGATCACCTGCTGGGTCTCTTCGAGCGAGTGGGCGTCAAAGCGCGCGGAAACCTCGCTGTAAAAAGCGCCGAGTTCCTTTTCCAGACCGACGCGAAACGCCTCGGCCTCGACCCGGGGCTGTTCCCCGGCGGCGATTCCCGAAAGGAAAAGCTCCGCCTTGCGGCTGCCGGGGTCCCATTCGCCCGAGAGCGAGGTGACCTGCACGTGCGGCGGGACGCTTTGCGTCAACCGCTCCAGAAAGGGAGCCCAGTAGAAACGGTTGTCCAACCGGGCGATCAGGACTTCGTTGATCGCCTTCTGCTGCGTGAGCGTCACGGCGTCCTTCTCGGCCTTTTTCATCTTAGGCTGGAGAGAAGACCATTGCCGCTCCATGGCGGACTGCTTTTTGGTCAGTTGGCCGACGGCGTTCATCCGGTAAACGTAGAAGCCGATCAGGAAAAGGGCGATGACGGCGAGGCCAAGCCCGGCGAGTTTGGCCGGGTCCCGCGCCCGCTGGTGGGCTTCGGTATGGATCTCGTGGAAAAGATTGACGTGGAAAGCCATAATCAGGTGGAAAGTTATTTGGAACGCCCCCGGATCAATTCCGCCGCAGCGCCGCAGGCCGACCCGAGCAGCGGGATCGCCTCGGCAAACGCCTCCCTCTGCGAAGCGGGGAGCGCGATCTCGCACTGCCCGAACGGGTTCCAGAGGTCGCACGGCAGTTGAAGTTCTTCGGTCAGGAGCTTGAGGATCGTGGGCGAACGGGCCAGCCCCCCGGAGACGGAGATGCGCGGGATGGTCGCTTCATGCCGGGTCTCGACGTAGTTGATCGAGGCGGCAATGGAACGGACCAGATCGGAAAGGGAGAGCCGGGCGTTTTCCACGGTCAGGACTTCCTCGATGGCGAGGTGCTGGAAAATCTCCTCCTGACTCGCCGCGCCGTGGCAGATCAGCTCTTCGACGAACGATTCCCCGCCGAAATCAAACGTGCGGACCATGATCAGTTCCCGCGCCGCGCCGACGCTGACGGTGGTCGAGCGGTGGCCGATGTCGACCAGAACAAACGCCTGACTCGCGAAGGTCTCCGGGTCGCTGAACTCAAACGCGTTGAGGAGCGCGACCGGGTCAAGCTGCAAAAGCTGCGTCGGGATCTTGTTGCGCTGGCAGGCCTGCCGGAGCAGCGCCACGTGGCTGCGCGGCAACCCGCCGACCAGGTAGTTTTCCACCGGCGTCGCCCCCGGTTCTCCCGGTTCCCGGGGTTCGGCGGAGGGGACGAGGTCGCAGTCGAGCACCATCTCCTTGCAGTTCTGGTTGAGCAGCGTCGCTCCGTTGAGCCGCAACGCTTCGCGAAGGAGCGCCGGTTCCATTTTCGGCTGCTGGACGATCCGGACAAACGAACCGGCTCCCGAAAGGGTCAGGCCATACGCCTTCGCCTTGCCGCCGAGCGCGCCGAGCAACGCGCCGAGGTGTGCGCCCAGGGCTTCCGGCGTGGTCGGCTCCTCGTCGAGTTCGCGGAGGGCGAAGTGGGTCAGCGCGCATCGGTTCTGCCTTCGCTGCTGGAGCAGGACCGCCTTGATGGAATGGCGGCCCAGGTCGATGCCGATGGCGGAGGAAAAAGGTTTGGCCATGTCGAGGTGCTCGGTTGAAAATCAGGGTCGAAAAAAAGGGGGGTCTCCAACGATCCGGGAGACGACATTAGGAAGTTGCGGGCGATAGCGCAAACGAGAAGTTGCGAACCTCCCCCGGGCGCACGGCGGCGCTCTCCGCCGCAGGGGCGCTCTTCTGCGGGCGGGCGCGCCCGTCGTTGCCCAAAAAGAACAAAAAGACGAAAAGCGCAAGGACCAGCAGGGTGATCACGACCGCGACGGTGATCAGGAGCCCCCGGTGGCGGACCGGGAAGCCCTCTCCGCTGTGCTGCCGGGCCAGGCGGGCGGCCTCCAGCTCGGCCAGGATTTTTTCAGGATCAATTTCGCTCATCGCGATCTTCAGCTTTGGGGGTTCTGGAAAAAGCCTTTCCTCCGGAGCGGGAGAAAGGCACTCTCACCCGGAATTATGGAACGCCGTGCCCCACTTGCCAACCCGGTTTTGCGCGCCTTCTGCGCTCCGTTTGTCATTTTTCTGCTTTTCTTCCCGGTCATCGACCTTCTCAGGAAGCTCGGCTCCTCCCACTGGTGGCTCGCCGATCCGCAGTACTGGGTCTTCCCGCTCCAGACGGTGGTCTGCGCGGTGCTGATCTGGCGCGGCTGGCGTCATTACCGTCTGAAGTGGTCAAAAAGCGGGGGCGACTGGGCATGGACGATTCTGATAGCAGTTCTCGTTCTCGCGATCTGGATTTCGCCGCAGCAATGGCTCGGTTTCGCGCCGCGGCTCGAAGGGTTTGATCCCACGGTTTTTGAACCCGGCTCCGCGGCGTACCGGGGTTCGCTGCTGATGCGGTTTTTGCGGCTGGTGGTGATCGTCCCGATTCTGGAGGAGGTCTTCTGGCGCGGGTTTCTCCTCCGTTACCTGATCGACGAGGATTTTGAGAAAGTCCCCTTCGGCTCGTTTTCGTGGCTCTCCTTTGTGGCGGTGAGCGTCGCCTTCGCGCTCGTCCACCAACCGGCGGACTGGGTGGCGGCGCTCCTGACCGGCGCCCTCTACAACGCGATCGCGATCCGCACCAAAAGCCTTTCGCTCTGCATCGTGGCCCACGCGATCACCAACCTCCTGCTCGGCTTCTACATCATGAAGACCGGCCAATGGGGCTTCTGGTAGGCGCGGGTGGACCGTTTCCTGCTGCATTTTCCTGCCGCCATGCACAACTCGTTCCTGCAAAAACTGATCCTGGTCATCCTCGCCGGTGCGGCGACGGCGGGGGTCTACGAGTTTTACAAGACGTTCGTGGTGGGGGGAATGGAATCGGTCAACCCCGGTTACAGCGAGTCGGCCCGGCACCGGCCGACCCCGAAACCGACCCCCCGGCGGTTTTAGAGGGGAAGTCGTTTTTCTTCCTTTTTGGTTGTTTTCGGGAGCCCGCCGCGTGCACCCTTCCTCCTTCATCCCATGAAGATCGGATTCGCTCAACTCAACCCGACGGTCGGCGACCTCCGGGGCAATTTTCAGGCACTGGCCGACGCTTACCGGACGTTGGCGGCACGCGGGGCGCAACTGGTGATCGCCCCCGAACTGGCGTTGACCGGCTACCCGCCGCAGGATCTGGTGTTCAAGTCGCGCTTTGTCCCCCGGGTGCTCGAAGCGCTGGAGGAGCTTCACCAGACCATCGGCGAAGTCCCGCTGATTGTCGGTTACGTCGACCGCAACGACGGCCCGGGCCGCCCGTTTCGCAATGCCGCCGCCATTCTGGAAAAAGGCCGCCCGATCCGCAAAATTTTCAAGACGCTCCTGCCGACCTACGATGTCTTTGCCGAAGACCGCTACTTTCAACCGGCGGAATCGGTCGCGCCGGTAAAGATCGCGGGGGTAAGCGTCGGGGTGACGATCTGCGAAGATATCTGGAGCGAAAAATACCTCCCCCGGCGGCTCTACCAGCTCGACCCGGTCGGCAATCTCGTCCGCGCCGGGGCGGAACTGATCGTCAACATCAGCGCATCGCCCTTCTGCGCCGGGAAGGAGGCGGGGCGGCGGGAGATGCTCTCCTCGCTCGCCGCGCAACACCGGGTGCCGGTTCTTTACTGCAACGCCGTCGGCGGCAACGACCAGTTGATCTTCGACGGCGCATCGCTTGCGTTCGGGGGCGACGGGCGGCTGCTCGCCCAGTTGCCGGGCCTGCGCGAGGCGCTGGAGATCGTCGACACCGAAGGGCCGGAGATCGCCTGGCGCAAGCCCGACCCCGAAGCCCAGCTTTACGGCGCGCTCTGCCTCGGGCTGCGCGATTACCTTCGCAAGTGCGGGTTCAAGAGCGTGGTGCTCGGCCTGAGCGGGGGGATCGACTCGGCAGTCGTCGCCGCGATCGCCGCCGACACGCTCGGCCCCGAAAACGTCACCGGCGTGGCGATGCCGACCCGGTTTTCCTCGCAGGGAAGCATCGACGACGCGCTCGCGCTGGCGAAGAATCTCGGCATCCGCTGCCCGGTCGTCTCCATTCAGGAGCCGTTTGACGCCTTCCGCACCCTTTACTCGCAACACTTCGGCAGCCCCGGCGACGGGGCGCTGACGACGGAGGAAAACATGCAGCCCCGGCTGCGCGGGATGCTTCTGATGGCGCTCTCCAACCAGTTCGGCCACCTCGTTTTAAGCACCGGCAACAAGAGCGAACTGGCGGTCGGCTATTGCACCCTTTACGGCGACATGGCGGGCGGGCTCGCGCTTTTGAGCGATGTGCTGAAAACCGAGGTCTACGCGCTGGCCCGTTACATCAACCGGGAGCGGGAGATCATCCCCCTTTCCACGATCGAAAAAGCCCCGAGCGCCGAGTTGCGCCCCGGGCAGGTCGATCAGGACACACTCCCGCCGTACGAACTGCTCGACCAGATCCTCCACCTCTACATCGAGGAAAACCAGACCGCGCGCGACATCATCGCCCGCGGCTTTGACGAAGCGACCGTCCGCTGGGTCGCCCGACGGGTCGACCTCAACGAATACAAGCGCGAACAGGCCGCCCCGGGGTTGAAAGTCACCAGCGTTGCCTTCGGCATCGGGCGACGGATGCCGATCGCGCAACGGTTTGTGGATTGATCACCCCGTGGCTCAGTTTTTCGCGGGCGCGGAAGGCCCGTCCTGCCAGCTTGCGTCAAGAAAGGTCACGAGCCGGTGTTTGGGTATCCCTTTTTCCTGCCCGTAGATTTGTTTGATGAGGATATCGACCGCCACGCGGCCGACTTCAAACGGATGCTGGTTGAGCCCGGCCAGCTCCGCCGAGTCGGCAGGGGTGTCGATCCGGTTGGAAACCGCATACGCCACATCGTGCGGCACACGGTAGCCGGTCTGTGCCAGTAGCTGCTGGTAACGTCGCTGCCCGGCGTCCACGAGGGCGTCGGGTCGATGGCGCTCCATCCAGCTACGGAATCGCCCGGGCGTCATTTCCGAAGGCGAGGCGGGGAGCAGCGCCGGAATCCGCGCCCGCGGCGAGAGCTGGCGCTGGTAAATCTCGTACGCCGCAAGGTAGCGGTGCCCGATCCGTGCGCTGGAGGACTCAAACGTCGCCAGCCCAATCCGCCGGTAGCCAAGCGCCGAGAGCCGCTGGAGCGCCAGTTCCATCGCCGCGTAATGATTGACCTGCACGCGGTGCAAGTGCGGCTCCTTGAGCGACGCGCCCCACGTCACGCACGGGAAGGACTCCCAATCGAGCGAAAACGCGGCATCCTTCGGCACCTGATCAAAGATCAACCCGCAGTAGTTGTTGTAGAGAAGGACGTCGGTGAGCCGTCTCCCGGAAAGCCCGGTACGCACGGCCTCCACCAGCCCGAAGCCGAAGCCAAGCTCCGCGCACCGCTCGCGGGCTCCGTCGTAGTAGTTCTTCTGGTAGCTACTGAGCGGCTGCCGGGAAATGCCCTCGCGGCTGCCGTTGATGTAAGCGATGGATGGCGGGACCTTCGACTCCTTGCGGTGGCGGACTTCGCGCATGAACGCGGTGACCAGCGGGTTGGGCCCATAGCCAAGCTCGCCCGCCGCCCGCTCAATCCGCAGCCGCGTCGCTTCCGGGATGCTGGGGTGCCGTCGCAAGGCATAAGAGACCGACATCACGGAAACGCCTGCGGCCCGCGCCACGTCGCGCATGGTCGGTTTCTTCCTCATCTCCCGGAAAGCTATCCCTTCCTACTGTACATGTAAAGTTACAAACGCTTTGTGCCGTACGGCGGCAGTCCATAACATCCCGGCTCATGAGCTTTCCCTCCCGAACGAAACGCAGGGCATTCACGCTGCTCGAAATGCTGGTGGCGATCGGGGTGCTGGCGGTTCTCGTGGCGCTCCTGTTCGGCGTGGCTGCGGGGAGCCGCGGGGTGATGGATGCCACCCGCTGCCTGACCAACCTGCGCACGGTAGGCGCGGCCATGATAAACTACGGCAGCGAGAACAACGGGATCATCCATCATGTCTATGCAGGCTCCTTTACGGCCGGCTCAGCGCTCAACGACGAAGCGGTCCTCTGGCCCAATCTTTTGCGGCGCACCGGTTACTTTACCCGCGACGAAGTGGCCGCCCTGCTTTGCCGGGCGGCACCCGTCAACCCCGACAACGTTACCGCGAGCCACTACGGCTTCTACATGGCCGGTCCCTACGGAACGCACGTGCGCGACGAGTTCAAGAGCGGCGTCTCCTATCGGCTGCGCATGAGCCAGGTACCCCGACCCGGCGCGTGCATTCTCTTTGCCGACAGCCGCGACGCCGCCGGGCACCAGTTTGTCAGGATCTACCAGAGGCCGCTCTTCGAAAAAGGAGGTGTCCAGATACGTCACCGCGGCCGGGCCCACCTTTTCTTCCTCGACGGCCACGTGGAACGCGCCGACCCCGCCCGCCTCGCGGAGCTTGGAGTCCCCGGCTACTACAACGCTGAAGGACAACCGATCCCGCTTCCTCCAACCTCCAACCCCTGACCCCAAAACAAGACCCATGACACGCATCCTGTTCTCCCGTCTTTTCACCCTCTGCCTCGCGGCGACCCTCCTGCCTGTTGCAACCCCCGCGCACGGCGCGCCGATCATCGCCCGCTTCACCCACGGCGGCTCCAGCGCTTCCACCGTGACCTCGGAAGTCGACGCCTGGAGCGGAAAAACCGGCGATGGCTGGACCAGCATCTGGAATCGCAGTTCCACGACGACGGAGGTGATCTCCGCCGCGAGTCCCATCTGGGGCGCCAACCCGCGCCTTCAGATTACCCCCAGCTCGGCCACCAGCACCTCCGGCCACGTCAACCGGATCTACGACCCCGCTTATGTAACCCCTGCCGCGAACGCTCCGATCGTGATCTCCTTTGACCTGAGCATCGACGACCTGGGAGACTTTCTCAACACGGCGTCCAATCATTTCTTTCTCGCCCAGTCCAACAGCGCTTCCACCAACTATACATCGAATACCAACTGGCTCATCTATGGCTACGGCGGAACCGATCCGGAGAGCGCCGTCGCCGAGAGCGGGCCTCTCGCCACGGCCATGCAGGGCCAATGGAATCTCATGACCGGCGGGAACTCAACCAATAGCTACATCCCCACCGGGGTCGCCCTGGCCGAAGGGGTGCTCTACTCTTTTACCCTCACCCTCGATCGGGTCAACCAAAGCTATTCCGTTTTGCTAACCGACGGGACCACCACCTTCCAGAGCGATCCGCTCTCCTTCTACAACACCAACGGCAACTTCCTGACCCGGCTTGTTTTCAGCCAGAACTACCAGCTCAACCAGAACGCGATCTATTCGATTGGCAATATCAGGATCGTGCCGGAGCCGTCCTCCCTTGCTCTGATAGCCGGGGCCGTCGCCGGCATCGCCGCCCTGCACCGGCGGCGACACAAAGGGCTGCGCTAGGGCGTGTTTACGAATTTTGAAGGATGAATAAAAGAACGATTTTTGAGGCAAAAATGGGGCTTTCGAGGAAGGCCGAATCGAGATTCGGACGCCCGAGGAAACCCATTTTGGGCCAAAAAGCGGCTTTTA
>Ga0182739_1000213_pt1 | contig 99503 bp, 81 predicted proteins | sample eDN5th30CBELigBY_FD_128873 | JGI IMG/M metagenome (GOLD analysis project Ga0182739, IMG submission 128873) | Enriched backyard soil microbial communities from Emeryville, California, USA - eDNA 5th pass 30_C BE-Lig BY (version 2) (version 2) | ecosystem: Environmental > Terrestrial > Soil >...
CTTCATGGCATTTCACTCCTTATCTCAAAGTCTTAGATAAGAAGTAATTCGACATTAAGAGGGTCAATTCCTTTAAAATTTCAAAGTAGGGGCAATTTATTTTTCAGCTACCTAAGTAGTAACTTAAAAACAACATATGCAGTTAATAGAATATTGATAATAAATTGGAGGCAAATTGTTCCTTTTCAATAAAAATACCACACTATTGTGTGGTATGTAACCTAAAAGTTATAGAGAGTGAATGGACTATGAGAGAATTTCCAGTAGATCAGATGGCTTTTCAAGCTTATATTTAGCAGGAATGTGCTCAGGAAATTTACATCCCCACAATGCTAGGCCGAAGTCTACGCCGGCATCTCTCGCACATTGATAATCATAGATCGTGTCTCCTATATAAATTGAAGAGGAAGGATCAGCCTTGGAAATCTCTAAAAATTTGAGAAGTGGTTCTGGATTAGGTTTATGCTTCTTCGTGTCATCTGCACAAACGATATAGGTCAAATATTGCATTAGCCCAAACGGTTCAAAGTCATCCTTAAGCTCTTGCGTCGTTTTCGATGTAACAATCCCTTGGCCTACACCCTTTTTCTTAAGTGTATCCAGCAAACTTTCGATTCCGCTGTAAACATGAATCTTATCATAAAACTCCTTCATAAAGAAATTCCATCGATCATTTGCCCTATCGATATCCACGATACCTAGCTTGGGCAAGGAATCTGCACCTGGAATCCCTAATACGAAGGACAATTCTGATTGTTCAACCTCCTTGTTGTAATCTATTTTCAGCATCTTCTGAAGTGATCCTAAAACGGCAGTTTCGGTATTAATCAGTGTTCCGTCAACATCAAAGATAATCGTTTTATACATAGTGTGCTGTCCTCCTGTAATGTTGTAAGCTGCTATTCATTCCATAACCTAGTAACTTCTATCAGCTCTGAGTCCTCGAAGGTCAATTTATATAGATCTGGCTTTGATAATTTCCGCAAAAACTGAAAGCCGTATGTTGAATCAAAATAATTCATCATCAACGTCATGATCATTCCATGTGTGCCGATAGCGATCTTTTTACCGGCATTGGCTTTTAGTATAGCCGATATGATGGATATTGCTCTAAACTGGCAATCAGCATTGGATTCACCGCCAGGCATTGTATGAGAAAAGTCATTGAAGCTTTCCTGAATAGCTAACCATAGCTGCTCATCCCCAATCATTTGATCGGAAAAGTGCTTTTCCCTTAACTCCTCAAACACTGTAATTTCTAGCCCTAAGTATTGTGCAGCCCCCTCAATACTTAGAATCGCTCGACGATAGGGGCTAGAGATGAGCACATCGATCCCTTCACCTTTTAGCATTTCTGTTATTTTCTCAGCATCAGCCATGCCCTTAGCCGTTAGCCCTCTTGTTCTTTCCGTACCTTCGTCGTACGGTGATTGTGCATGCCTCACCATATAAATTGTTGTCTTCATGCAGACCTCCGAGTTTCTCTATCCTTTATTCATAGATCCTATAATTATCTCTAAGTTCTTCCTTATATACCGTCTTAGTACTACTTAACGCATCTTTTATTCTATCTACCGTGAAGCTAGACATCGGTTTAGGCAGATCATTGATATCATAAAATCCGTACTGGTCAATTTCCTTTTGATCTACTTTAATTTCACCAATATACGTAGACGCTTTAAATGTAAAGATGTATCGATTTCTATGCGGCTGATAATAGAGGCCCGACAATTCGATGTGCTCAGTCGTAATATTGACCTCTTCTTGCAGCTCTCTTCTCGCTGCTTGCCATGCACTTTCTCCATCCTCTACCATACCTCCCGGCAGACCCCACACCTGTCTACCGTAGGTTTGATGTACTAACAACACACGATTCATCTGATCGACTAAAATTATTCCAGCTGCATCTTGTCCTCTGTCCATAATATACCTTCCCTCACTTCTTTATGTAATGGACTCCGCTCCATCTGCTTTCTATTCTTCTATTTGAAAAATGGAATCGACAACGATTTTCAATTGAACTCATGCTCGGTTCCTTCTTTCAATAAGTTTGTCTTAAACTTACCATATTATTGTAAAATAATCATCAACGACTCATCATAAAAAAACTCCTTAACACTGTGAATATTAATCACAATTGTTAAGGAGTGAATAGACTAACGACTTATCTCAATTGAAGCAGCTTATATAACACCTTCGCAGCTTCTTCACGAGTAGCTGCAGCATTCGGTGCAAAGATACGACCCTCGCCATTATCCGCTGGCTTACCCTCGATAATTGCTGCTCGTGTAATCTTCTGTACCGCTAAGCGTGCTATGCTGCTAATGTCCTCTTCATCTTGGAACGAAATGGCTTCTGAGCTTAACGGTAACTGGATATTCATTTGCTTCGCAAAACGAACAAGCATCATTGCCATTTCCTCACGTGTCACAATAGCATTAGGCGCAAATTTTCCGTTACCCATACCACTTACAATACCATTGCTAGCAGCCCACTCAACAGCAGCTGCATAATAGGCACCGTTGCTAACATCGGTAAATTGTGTTGATGCTTGATTAGTTAGCGAGGCTTCTGCTATACGAGCCAAGATTAAGGTAAAATCCGCTCTTGTTAAAAGCTTTTGCGGAGCAAATTGATTGTCACCGACTCCTAGCAGCAGTTCCCTTGCTGATAAATACGTGATCGCTTGCTGTGCAAAGCTATTATTGATATCCAAGAATGCTGCCTTGTTATAGCCAACTGCATAATATGAAAAATGTGTTGTCTTGAAAATTAACTTTCCTTGCTCTTCATCATAATAGCTGTTCGCTATAACCTGGATCTCTCCGTCAGAGGTCACATGATAAGCAACAATTGCCGAGACATCTTCATCGCTCTGTGGTGTATAGGCAAGCTCAACAGTTGCTTTACCTTCGTTCCAGCTATCTAACGATTGATTACCCGCTTCAAGCCTCAGCTCGAACAATGGACGCCCGCTTATGCTTGCTAGCTCTGCGGAATGACTGCCCCCATCATTGCTTTGCAGCAAGGCTTCAGACTCTAATTTATTCACTTGCTTGATCTGAATGCCAATCTCATTGTCACCCGATGCAGCAAGGGCTGCGATAACATTGCTATCTAATGTTATACGTGCTCCTTCCCCTTCCACAACTAGCTGCTTCATGCCTTCTGCTAACCATTGCTGCAATTGCACAGCACTCGTATTAGCTTTCGCAGTCCCTTCTGTCGCCGTTGCAATTAATACGACTGTATCGTTTCCGTTATTGCTACCGTTATTGCTACCACTGTTACCTTGCTCACCCGCATGCTCCCCATGATCAGGTGTTGGCGGTACATCATCAGTATTGCTGCTGCGTGAAGTAACCGTTACAGTTGCCTCTGCTAAACCGTAACCATCCTCACTCATCGCTGTAATGACTGCATGCCCTCTGGAGATCGGCGTCACATTCCCTTGCTCATCAACCTTAGCCACCTTCTCATTGGAGCTTGACCAGCTGACGCCCGTTTGCCCAGCCTCTACTAGCGGTTCTACAGTAGCATTTAGCTTAACTGCTGCTCCACCAGCCACTAAGGAAATTTGCTTGCGATCCAATGAAACCTTAGTCACCTCTAATTGATATACTCCAACCTTTCCGCCAACCTCATAGGCTACAAGCAGCAACGGCAAGCCTGTCGGACTGTCTGCTGCAGATATAAACTCCAACCCCTCTGGACCAGTATCTGTATCCAAATTCACCTTACCTTCATCATTCAAATACTGACGAGTGTTCGTGTAGTTCGCAAACAGCGGCTCGCTTGGATTCGATACATCATAGGTCATAAATCCGCCTACTCGCTCCAATCCGATGAAAGCTAATACATGATTGCCAACTACTCCTGTTTTAATATCCTCTGGCTCAGGTCCCTTCTTCACGCTTCGTTCATCCAGCTTCACCTTGCTATTACTAACATTGTAGAAATCAGGAACACGCTGACCTGTAATGACTTCGAAGTCACTGCCACTATCGTAAACAGGCGTTAACGCCTGATCTTCTTCCAGCAATGAGTCTCCATCCCAAATCGAGAACGAACGCGCTCCATACAAATAGATGCTATCATTGCCCCAATCTGTCGCTACTTCTAGCGCATCATAATCTGATTTGTCTTGAAGAAACTGTGCTGCAGGAGAGTCTGGACTTAATTGCCCTTTTACAGCACCAACCGTACTATTGTTATAGCGTGCTGTATCACCCTCTGACCATTCAGTCGCATCACCTTCATTAGCAGTAAATATGTATGTCTTCCCGTTAATGCTTTGTGCAGCAATTCCATCGGGCATAAAGATGCCGTAGAAAGGTGCGGTTTCTACTTTAGCAGCGCCATCGTTTCGGAGATCTATCGCATTGTCAGGCAAGCTATGATCCTTCAAGCCTAGCCCTTTAAGCGATAACAGCTTCGCTTGCTTAATATCGATCATAGCAATCGCATTGTTTTCCTGAAGCGATACGTAAGCATATTGTTGATCTTGCGAGATAGCAATATACTCAGGTTCCAAGTCTAACGCTGCATCTTCCTTAGCTCCCTTTTCGGTGATGTGGCCGCCTGCTCCACGGATATGAACATGATCATCGATTATAGAGCCATCTGTAAAATACAGCTGCTGTGAACTGCCCGTAGCCGTATTAACAATCGTTACGCTACCTTTAGGGTCATTTACACCGTCACGCGCTTCCGCTTCATCTGCTGTAAGCACATAGTGACCATCCGCAGTTACCGTAATCATATCAGGCTGTGCCCCAGCTCGATAATGCGAGATATATTCCCCGTCGTAGTCCAATGCTAATATCATGCCATCCTTCATATGATCTGCTTCCTGGACAGCGACATAAATTCGCTTGTAAACACGGTCAATTGCAACACTTGTCAAATCCCCGAATGTAAAGCCATCTCGTTCTGCCAGCGATTTAACGTCAATACTATCTTCTTTGCTCAGCACCCCGTTTGCTTGCTGGAGTGACACAATATCGATGCTTGGAGGATTCGTGGAACCATTCACAAGATAAAATTTATTATTATCCTTATTGTATTTGACGATCTCCGCAACACCGCCATCCTTATTGTTGACCCCAACAGAATACTCGGCTATTTTAGTGATTGGAAATAGATCTTGAATCAGCTCTTGCTTGGGCATGACTGTCAATGTAAACTGCTTGCTATTATCGGCAGCACTTGCTGCAGCATCGGTTGCTGTGACCGTAATCGTGTACGTTGTCTCCTCTGAAAGCTCTTGAGCTGTACCTGTAATCCTTCCATTCACCAGCTCCAGCCCTTCGGGCAGTCCGTCGACTGCCCACGAATAAGGCTTTACACCACCCGAAGCTGTCAGTTCAAATTCAATAGCTTGACCTCCATAAACCACTAGCGGCGCAATTGTATCAACCAACAATTCATTGCCCCAAGCGCCATCCTTCGTGGAGCGCGGCTTTTTCTCCGAAATAACATCGACGGAAGCTTTGTTATACGGGACAATTTCAAAATCCGTCTCATTATTATCTGTATCTATAAATCCAATTCGACGCAATGCTTTTTGCTTAGACGGGCCATTCGCATCACCATAGCGAAAAGCTGTTTCATAGCCATCAATATTGTTTTCTTCGATACTTTCATAATTGTTGGCAGCCGCCCCAACCATATCGACATAGCCGGCAACTGGAGTGCTATCAAATGACGCTGACCACGGATTAACAATGTGATCCGGTTCATTAAGATTACTTGTATTGCTCAGCAATACGAGCTTCATGCCTTTATTACTTATGTATAAATCCCATTCTTGATCGGCAAGCTCTTGCTCGGACAAATCAAGTCTTTTACTTTCACTTGTCGTCGGATTCGCTAACACAAGAAACGAGGAATACGCCGGAATGACGCCCTCTAGCTCAAGCATTTGCCAATCATTGGTTGGTCCCGTTAGTACACCAGCAGGTCGATCGGCATATTGCAAGGACCAGCCTGTCAGATCAACATCAGTAGCTGTCGGATTATATAGCTCAATAAAGCCATGTGTTACAGGTGTAGAGCTATCAACCGTTAATCCCCCACCATATACTTGATTAATGATGACATGTGGGATGGTGTGATCGTATTGCCCATCTTGTCCATAAGGTGCTCCGATAGCTGGGCTTGCCGCTTGCTCCTCTCCCCATGCGACATTACCTATCACACTGCTCAATGCTAACTGACTTGCAATCAATAGAGTTAATAGCTTCTTAGCAGGTTTCTTCAACTTCTACTCACTCCTCAGCTTGTATTTAACTATCTGGAGTATAGAGAGGTTTTGTTTGCGTGACGTTAAGTTCTTATTAAAATCTCGTAAATGCGTGAATTACTGTGCAACAAAAAAAGACCCTCAGCAGTCATCTGACAACTGAAAGTCTTATGGGGTTAAGCCTTATATACTTCGTTATTGCTTAATTAATTGCATAAATTCTGCTCGCAAAGCAGCATCCTGCTTGTACAATCCACGAGTAGCTGTTGTAATTGTTTTGCTGCCGGGCTTTTTAACGCCACGGGCACACATGCACAGATGCTCACCTTCAACGACTACAATAACACCTTGCGGTGCTAATTCTTCTTCAAGGACATTGGCGATTTGTGAAGTGATGCGCTCCTGAACCTGCAGGCGACGAGTAATCGCTTCAACTAATCGAGCTAGTTTGCTTAATCCTACGATTTTACCGCTAGGCAAGTAGCCAATGTGCACCTTTCCGAAAAATGGAGCCATATGATGCTCACACTGACTATAGTAAACAATATCTTTTACGATAACCAACTCTTCATGGTTCTCGTCAAAAACAGTGCCGAGTACTTCTCGAGGATCAACGTCATAGCCAGCAAATATTTCCTCATACATGCGTGTCACGCGAGCAGGTGTTTCAAGCAAGCCCTCACGCTCTACATCTTCGCCTATTAGCTTTAATATTTCCTTGATATGTGCTTCGATTTGCTCTCGGTTGCTGGAAACCAGCGAATTGACGTAATCCTTCTTACCCGCCATCTTTCCTACCGCTCCCTTCTAAACGCTTCACATTACTTTGAAGCGCACCTCGTAAGCATTGATGTTCATGCCTAGACTAGGTCAGTATAGCTCTTATAGTAATCCCTCTGCGCTGTTATTTACGAGGGAATTTTCCGTTTTTCATCATTTTTTGTGCTTGCTGCATTTGCTTGCTGTTAACGTTAAGTCCCATAGACTTAGCCATTTTTTGCATTGTTTCTGGATTCATGCTCTCAAGCTGCTTGCGCATTAATTCAGGATTATTCTGCATATTTTCAAGCTGCTTACGCAGATAAAATACTCCGATAATGAATCCACCAATCAACCCAACAACAAGTGTAACAATTGGAATTACAATATCATACCACGCCATCGTTTCACCCAAACCTTTCGATACTATGTTAGTCTTGACATCCCTGTATAATACCATGAACAAGGGCTTTAGGCAATTGTAAAAATGCGCTTACTTGCTGTATTCGCAGCCAGCGAAAGCATTCGTGCAACCACTTTTATTCATGGAATCTATTCTAACTTTCCCTCCGCTGCCACATCAGCTTCAGTGCTTGCCGCTATATGCTCTGTTTCTTCAGATTCATACGATTGTAGAGCAAGCTTAATTGCCGACAACGTCTCCTCGTCCTGCTCACTTGCCAGTGCAGCTACTAGAGCAGCCTTCGCTTCCACTGTTCCGATTCTACCTAATGCCCAAGCTGCTGTTGCTCGCAGCACCTCGCGGGAATCCTTACGCAGCACATCGATCAATGCTGGCACGGCCGTTGCATCCTTAAAGTTACCAAGTGCGATAACTGCATTACGCTGAATTGGCTTTTTACCTCGCCATGAACCAGACATATGACCATACTTCGCCTTAAATTCCTTATTACTCATTGATAACAAAGGAAGTAGCAACGGCTTAACCAATTCCGGATCTGGCAGCATATCCTCATGATGGTTCCAGTTCTTCCCGCGATTGATTGGACAGACGATTTGACAAGTATCACAGCCATATAGGCGATTGCCGATTTTTTGCATTTGTGTATCGGTCAGCATACTTTTCGTCTGAGTTAAATACGAAACACACGCTTGTGCATTCAGCTCCCCTGGACCGACAAGTGCACCCGTCGGACAAGCATCAATGCATTTGGTGCATTCGCCGCACAGATCGGTGATAGGCTCATCAGGCGGCAACGGTAAATTCGTAATCATTTCGCCCAAATAAATCCATGTTCCGAGCTCAGGGTTAATAATGAAGCTATTTTTCGCGCTAAAGCCGATGCCTGCACGCTCAGCGACCGCACGGTCCGACAGCTCTCCTGTATCAACCATGCTTTTAGCTCGCAGCTCTGGCACCCGCTCCTGAAGCCACTGCTCTAGCCGATTTAGTCGATCACGCAGCACATTGTGGTAATCGTTCCCCCATGACGTTCTAGAGAAGATCCCTCGACGTGCGCCCTCTACGGATTTTGGCGCGTTTTCCAGCTTAGAGGAATAAGCCACAGCAATTGCTATAATGCTTTTCGGCCCATCAAACAATAGGGAAGGATCGGTACGTTGATCCAAATCATCCGTCGGCTCAAACCCAGACTCTCGACCAAGCTCGCGATGCCGGATTAAACGCTCCTTCAATACAACAAAAGGATCGGGAGATGCTACACCGATCGCATCAATCCCCAAATCCTTAGCGGCTAGTTTCATTTCTTGTTTTAATTTTAACCATTGATCCATCGTTTATAATCCTTTAATAGCTGCACGAGCCAACTCATCGCAACGATTGTTAAACTCGTTGTCGCTATGTCCTTTTACTTTCACATAATTAACCTGATGCTTACTCATTAAGCTCCACAGCTGCTTCCATAAATCTTGGTTTTCCACAGGCTCTTTCTTGCTATTCACCCAGCCATTGCGCAGCCAGCCGTAAATCCAGCCCTTCTGAAAGCAATTGACCACATAAGCGGAATCGCTATATACGGTAGCTTTGCAAGGCTCCTTCAATATTTCCAGCGCCTTAATGACCGCCATAATTTCCATCCGATTATTGGTCGTTGCCCGTTCACCGCCACTTAGCTCCTTACGATGCTGTCCGTAGAACAGAATTGCACCGTAACCGCCAGGACCAGGATTACCCGAACAAGCACCGTCTGTATAAATCATTACTTCTTTCACAGTCACTTAGCACCTCTTAAAACCATTCGAAATTGGAAAGCGGCCATATGATCCCATCAATGCGTCCCAGTATCTCGTCCTCATCAATTGGGCCAAAGCTGCGACTATCATTGCTCATCATCAGCTTACGGTTGTCACCCATTACAAAATATTGTCCTTCAGGTACGACAAGGTCCGTTGTATCCTGACCTTCGATGACTGAATCCGTGTACTCCTCTTCAACTAGCTGATCGTTAAGGTATAGCTCACCATTTTTAATGACGACATGATCGCCACCTACGCCGATGACACGTTTAACAAAGTATTTGTTGTCTGGTTCATCCTCACGTCGAGGGTTATTCAGTACAACGATGTCTCCTCTTTTTGGAGAGCCGATCAAATAAATAATTTTATTAGAAAATAGCCATTCCTTATCCTGCAATGTTGGTTCCATCGATTTGCCGCTGACGATTGCAGGTGAGAATAAAAATGTTTGAACTAAAAAAACAATAACGAAAGATATGGCGATTGTTTTAATCCAATCCCATAATTCGGCTAACATAAAATTCTATTCCTCCTTAAACACTTCTACCCATTTGTTGTAATAATGTTTGACAGGCTGTTCATGAAAAGGAGCCTCTCCCTGTTCGATACGAGCTAGTAGCTCATGCAGCCCTGCTTGCACTTTCTCCTCTACAATGTGAGAATAATGATAGCGCTGCTTATGCTCCTCGTATTCATCCTCGTCAACAACCAGACATCTGCCATCCAGCGTTAACAGCACATCAAGATCATAGTCAATGTAAGTTACTGTACCATCGGTATAATATGGCGGTGAAGCGATATTACAATAATAACGCACACCACTCTCCTCAAGCAAAGCTACAACATTGTACCAGCAGCCTGGAATGAAAAAGGATACGGCAGGCACACGACTTGTCCATTGCTTGCCATTCGCCTCCACGATTGGCGTCTGCTGATTCACAATGACGATCATACCTTCTTGCTGATGAGGCTCTAGCAGTTCGGCATGCGGAACTAACCAATTTTGCTGCCAGACACGATGAACATGACCATCATGCTTAAAACTTTTAATGACGCACTGCTCAAATTGATTCATCCTACATGCCTCCCTTCATGTTTTTCCTATTATTATAACCTATTCGACTAGGCGCTGTCAGTTTTTGAAAATCAATTGTTATATGGTGATAAAAGAGATATCTTCTTTTTATTCAAAAAAACTAACAGCACGCTCATCCACAATAGATGAACGTGCTGTTAGTTTTAACTATTTCATACATTCTCTCATAATTAACGTTGGATTGCTTTTTTACTAAAGGCTACTGCCAATATAATGATTAAACCCTTTACAACATTTTGTTGGCTTACATCTAGTCCCATAATAATTAATCCATTATTGATCATTCCAATCATTAACGAACCAATAACACTTCCTATAACAGTAGCTGTCCCTCCAAATAAACTGGTTCCACCTAAGATAACAGCAGCAATTACTGACATCTCATCCCCTTCACCAAACGTATACCTTCCCGAACTCATTCTTCCTGCATATAACATACCTGCCAATGCCGCTGCTGCACCTGAAGCAGTCATTACCAAAAGCTTTACTCGATTAATATTGATTCCTGTAAATCGAGCAGCATTTTCGTTACCACCTGTTGCTAATGTTTTTCTTCCAAATGGCGCTTTTTTCAAAATAACATGTCCAATCACTGCAATAACAAGCATCCAAAAGAACAGAATTGGAATACCACCAATACTACCTCCACCAAAAAGAAAATTATAGGTGTCATTTAATATTGGAACTGGCGCTGTATGAGTAATCCACATGGCAACCCCGCTTATTATTATCATCATACCGAGTGTAACTAAAAATGACGGAATACTAAGCCTCGTCACTAACAATCCATTTATTAAACCAATGACAACACCAGTACTTAAACCAATAAGAGAACTGAAAATGATCGGTATGCCAGCTTGCAGACTCAATGCACATATTAATGCTGATAAGGCTGCAATTGATCCGATAGACAAATCAATCTGAGCAGCTCCAATGACAAAAGTCATCGCAACTGCCATAATTGCAATAATTGCTGTCTGTCTAATGATATTTAGTAAATTGTTTGTAGTTAAAAAGCCTTGATCCTGTAAGGTTACAGCAAAAAATATAAATACAACAACAAAAGCAATATATACCATATATTTACGCCAATCAATAGATAGTAGCTGTTTAACGGGCAGCTTAGAAACTTTGGATTGCATGCTCTAGCTCCTCCTCAGAAGTAATGTTTTTTCTATCATGCTGAGCAGTTATTTCTCCCTTTTGCATGATGAGAATTCTATCGCTGACAGCAAGCAGCTCTACAAGCTCTGATGAGATTACCAAGACTGCCTTGTCTAAATTCGCAAACTCTCGAATTATTTTAACGATTTCAATCTTAGCGTTAATATCAACTCCAATTGTAGGCTCGTCTAAGATTAAAATATTAGGATTAGTAGCCAACCATTTTGCTATAACTATTTTTTGTTGATTTCCTCCAGACAATAAACCACTTAATTTATTTATACTGTCTGTCTTAATAGCTAGCTTATTCACATATTCTGTTGCAATTTCATTACTTTGTTTCGTATTTATAAACAAACCTTTTGTTAGTGATTGCAAAATGGAAAGCGATATATTTTCTCGTATGCTATGCTCCAGTATAAGTCCTTGTGTTCGCCTATCCTCGGGTACTAGAGCAACTCCTGCTTCAATTGCCTGTTGCGGACTTTTATAATCCTTTCGTTGCCCTCGAACATAAATCTCTCCTTGTTGATAAGGATCCAGTCCGAACAATCCGCGTGCCAATTCTGTTCTACCACTTCCCATTAAACCAGCTAATCCTACAATTTCGCCTGGCTTAATCGTAAAGCTTACATTTTTTACTTTATTACCGATGCTTAGATTTTTCACTTCAAATAAAGGCATGGCATTATGATCGTAAGTACGCTCCACCCATTGAAAAGCATCGCCTACACGATTTCCTACAATATGTTCGATTAACTGATCCATTTCAAGCTCAGCTATCTTATTCGTTAAGCGATTACTTCCATCACGTAGTACAGTTACTCGATCACAAACTTGAAAGATTTCATCCATTCGATGAGAAATATATATGATTGCAATTCCTTTCGCTTTCAATCTATTCATAAGTTGGAATAACAATTCTGTTTCATTTTTACTTAAGGAGGAAGTGGGTTCATCCATAATAAGTATTTTTGTTTCAACTGTAAGCGCTTTAGCAATCTCAGTAATCTGCCAATACCCTACTCCTAATTGACTCACCTCAGTATCCGGATCTATGTCAATTTGAAGATCTTGCAATATTTCCTTCGTCTTCTCTCTTATTTGTTGCTGATCAATTAGTCCTAACTTTGTTTTCGGTTCTTTGTTTAGATAAACATTCTCTGCCACTGTTAATGTTGGTACTAATGAAAATTCCTGAAATATCATAGAAATACCATGTTCATTGGCTTGCTGCGTGCTATTAATTTGAACAGGCTTATAGTCAATGTATATTTCGCCTTCATCTAATTGATAGACACCGGTTAATATCTTCATCAGTGTAGATTTCCCGGCACCATTGCCACCCATTAAAGCGTGAATTTCACCCGCTTGCAATTCGAAGTCAACACTGTGAAGTACTCCTATCCCGTTAAAGCTTTTGGATATGTTCTTCATTCTCAGCACATTTTGTTTCATGCTGTCCACCCTCTATCCTGAGAAGGAGCTATCCTATACGATAGCCCCTTCTATTGTAGTGTAATTTTTCTTAGTCGTTTGCAATCTTGATCCATTGATGAGATTCAGAAGACTTTAGAATAGCTTCGCTAATTTGTGCAATTCGATAGCCATCAATAAAGCTTGGTGAAATTTCACGATCCTCAACAATCGATTGAATAAAATCATGCATTTCAATTATTTTTGTCTCTCCATACCCAATACCTAGTGCTGGAATCGGCCATAGCGCCTCTCCATACGGCGTTGCAGGACCAGTATATACTGTACGATAACCACGACGATCAGCAGGATCATTTGCGAAACAAACTTGAAGCTCATCGCGATTCTCATAATTAAAGTAAAGTGAGCCTTTCGTACCGTGAATTTCAAATGTTAAGAAGTTATTACGGCCCCATCCATTACGTGTAGCCTCTATACTTCCAATTGCTCCATTCTCAAAGCGCAATAACGAAATAAATTCATCATCTACATCAACTGGGCGCTTCTCAACATTTTCATCAAGCTTTACCGTTCCTAATTTATCAACACCAAAAGCTTGAACTGGTCTTTCCTTAATCCATGTTTTTGTTTCTGCCATAACTTCGCTAATCTCACCAACTAGATAACGAGCAAAATCAATAACATGAGTACCGATATCACCAACTGCACCTGAACCACTAAGAGATTTTTGAAAGCGCCATGATAGCGGTGAGTTCGGATCAGCGGACCAATCTTGTAGATACGTACCACGGAAATTAAGAATATCTCCGATAGACCCTTCTTCAATATATTTTTTTGCTAAGGCAACGGCAGGTGTACGACGATAGTTGAAAGCTACCATATGCTTAACGCCTGCTGCTTCGACTGCCTCAAGCATACGTTTCGATTCTTCTGCTGTATTCGCAAGTGGTTTTTCACAAATAACATGCTTTCCTGCCTTCGCTGCTGCAATAGCTATCTCTGCATGAGAATTATTTGGTGTAACAATATCAATAACATCAATTTCTGGGTCATTGATTACATCAAGCCAGTTATCTGTAAATCGTTCAAATCCTAATCGTATTGAAGCTTGTTCAGCTGCTTCTAGCGTTAAATCACAAACCACTTTTCTTACTGGAATGGCTGGTGCTGGCCAGAAAAACATCGGCATAGCTGCCATAGATAGAGAATGTGCTTTACCCATAAATCCTGCACCAATTAGTCCAATATTGATCTTTCTCATGTTGCTCCCACCTTCAATATAAATTTATAATCGTTGTTTATACCATGATTACATGCTGTTATGATTATTATTGCTTGTATGCACTCTTAACCGATTCTGGTGCATCCTGATGATATACAAGCTGCCAAGCATCAATTACATTATCATGTGTAACATCTAAAGCAGGTACAGCTACATATGGAGGAGCTTCTTTTTCTAGTATGGAGTAACCAGCTAGAATCGCTTCTGCAACACCTTGATCATATGGCAACTGCGCCCCCAAGCCTTGAATGATTCCATTTTTAGCAATTTCGATGGCTACATTGGTTCCTAGGTCAATCGTTGTCATTACTAGATCACGTCCGCTAGACTTAACTGCTGCTAATGCTCCCTCAGCAGGTACATCCCATACAACGAACATTCCATCTAACTTAGCATTTCTAGTCAACAATGCTGCTGCAACTGTTTCCCCTTGGTTTTGATCTGCAATTCCTCCACGATCAACAATGTTAATATTCGGATAATTTTCTGTAATTGTTGCTTCGAATGCCTCGACACGTTGCTTGGTAACAAAGAAATCTGCATCATGATAAATAACTGCAATATCACCTTCACCATTCAATTTATCTGCCAAAATATGAGCCGCTTCGATACCATTACCATAATTATCTGCAGATACAACGCTCACATAATCTTTACCTGCTTCAAGTCCAAACGGCGCATTATCCATAAATACAATTTTTACACCTTGCTCGGCAGCTTGCTTATACACTGCTGCTGTAGATATTGCATCAACAGGAATACTTACAAGAATATCAGGCTTCTTAGCAAGAATGGTTTCAATATCTGCGACTTGCTTTTCTGATTTAAATTGTGCATCCGTTACAGCAACAACTTCGACACCCATTTTTGCAAATGTATCTTGTAAACCTTGAATTTGTGCAGTTGACCAGTCATTACCTGCATAATGCATTGCTATTGCTGCAGTTAGCTTCTTATCCTTAATTTGTTTAATTTCTTCAACAGTTAGCTCTAAAGATTTTGCTGATACGGCTAACTCTCCATTCGGACCTTTACTCAATATTTCTTTCTGTGGTAAGTCTTGATTAACTGTAATTGACTCAGTGACTGCCGTATCTACTGCAGCGCTGCTACTGGCATTATTACTAGTGCTAGCATTATTAGTACTGCTAGTTTTATCGTTTCCTGAGTTGCTGCAAGCCGCTAACAGCAACATAACCACGAATAACATCATTAACGATGGTTTAATTTTTTTCATGTCATAATCCCCTTTATTTTTATTGATTTTATTTCGTTTGAAGTAGCTTTTGTAGGTATGAATAACTTAACTGTGCTCCTGCCTTAGGATCAGGATAACTATCAAGCTCAGTCGTAATCCAACCTGAATATCCATTTTTCATAAGGATATCCAGCATGGCCTCAAAGTTTTGTTGACCCTGTCCTAGTGGGACAAACTCACTCCCCTTCAAATCCTTAAAGTGAATATAAGGAATTCGATCTTTATAGGTTTCAACTACTTTCACTGGATCACAACCTCCAGCTTCCAAATGAGCTGTGTCTGGACATAAGCTAATACTCGTTAGGGACATAATACGCTGTAATTGTTCCCAATTTTGTACAATCGTACCAAGATGCGGATGATAGGTCGCTTTTAGCCCCAACTCCGCTGCTAGTTGATCAAGCTTATTTAAGGCATCAGCTAATCGCTCATAGTCACTATCTTGAATTCCCGCTGCGCGAATCGCCCCGCCACCAATGACTAACTGCTCTGCTCCTAACGAAGCAGCAAACTGAGCAACTCTTCTAATCTTATAAAACTCATCTTCTAAAATATCTGGATAAATTAAATTTCCACCTGTATAAACACCTATAAACGACATATTATACTTCGTACACAATGCTTTAAATTGTTCTGGATTACTTTCATAAGACATTAAATTACCTTCAAATAATTCAAAGCCACTATAGCCCGCTGCAGCAATTTGAGCAATTGCCTCTTCCGTTGAACCATTCGCCCAGTAATAGGCTTCTTTAACAGAAGTAACACCCCCTGCTGCCCCGATAACTCCACCCCATGTATTCGTCTGATATCCAAGCTTAACCATAGTCATTCTCCCTCTTTCGGTCAATTAACTACCTTTTTAATAAACTAATTGCTCTTCAATGATTTAAGTATAAAAGTATTGAAAAGGTTATCATATGCGAAAAATTTAACTCGATAGGGGGAACTTTTTAGCTTAAAGTATCCATTATGTTTTTAAAATAAAAAACAAGTTCCTCGGCCTACCCGAGAAACTTGCACTTGAATATATTATTGAATTTTTACAGTTATATTATGGGGATCGTAGCTTTAATAACTCATCTTGAGCTTCTTCTAGTGCTTGCTCAGCTGAAATATTACTATTGAAATAACTCGATATCGCAGCACCAATGATTTCGACCATTTGACTGTAATATTTCATTCTTGGTCGCAATTGAGCTCCTTCAATTGAAGCTTGTAGAACATCATAATAATTACGATTTTGCTCTACCATTAATTTATCGGAAGCTAAAAAGGCTGATTGACGTGTTACTTGATTTTTGTATTTTAGTGCATTAATTTGTTCACTACTACTTGATAAATATTGCATTAACCGATACGCTCTTTGCTTCTGTTCACTATATTTGTTAATGGCAAGTCCCCAAGTAACAAGATACGGGCCTGAACCCTTTTCATTTTGAAATGGAAACATAAAATAGTTTAGTTTACCTGTACGGATGTCTGATGAGAGTTCCATCTTGTGAAAGTTCATTCCCATTGCGGCTTGTCCAGACTTAAATGCAATGGCTGCTTCTTCCCAACCAAAATTCAAAATATCAGAAGAAGAATCTGCGCTAACCCTCACCCACTTTTCGTAAAGCTGAAGTGCATCAATTGCTTGTTCTGACAATAAATTAGGAAGCATATCTTCTGTATACAGACTTCCACCTAAAGCATTTAACACTGAAGTGTACTCAATAAAACTTGCTTCTGCTTCACCCGCCATAAATGTAGAACCGTACGCAATTCCACGATTTATAGAGCTATCTAGTTCCGTAGTAAAGAAGGAATTAAGCTCCTCAAACTTTTCAAGTGTATAGGGTAATGCTAATTCATCGCCATAGCGGGTGGAATACGCTTCTCTAATCAGTCGATCCTTAAATAAATCCTCTCGATATGTCCCCATTAACACACTGCTAGCCATCGGTAGTGTATAGTATTCAAATCCTCTTGATATATTCTCCTCAATTGTACCTAATTCATCAGGTGCAAGCATTAAAGATATCTGTTCCTGATTAAACAAAGATCCGTCTGAAACGATTTTTGCTAAAAAATCATCGAGCATAGGATCTTCATACTCATCATTAAGCAAATAAGATGATAAAGGTTCCAAATGATTAATTATTAACGGAATCCAAGCAGCATTAAGCAAAATCAAATCAAATGTATCACTTTGCTGAATTAATTCATTATACACTTTAGCTTGTATGTTACCATGACTAAATGTTTGTACCTCAATACTTTCTCCAGTTAACTGCTCATACCGTTGAATAGACTCAACTAATGCCTCTGATCCTAATTCTGCTGAACCAAACAAAATTTTTATCGGAGCTTGCTTAGTGTCTTGTTCTGGAAATACGACCGTAGAGTCAGACCATGAACAGCTTGCTAACAGCATACCAAAAGCTATCCATATCAATATTGTCCTCATACAGTCATCCTCCAGTTACTATTAATTGATATCTACCCAAGACTGATTTTCCGCGCTTTTTAAAATAGCATCCAGTAGCTTCATTGATTGATGTCCATCAGTAAATGTTGCATACCTAGTCGGATGCTCCTTGTTTAATATACGAAAATAAAATTGATCCATCATATTTTTCTGTGCATCTGGCCATCCTTCAATATGCCCTCCAGGATAATGACTATAACCTTTGGCTACGCCTGACAGCAACAATGGATCGGATAGTAATTCTGTATTGCACTCATTACGATTCCCAACCCACAGCTGAGCAGGATTCTCTTGGTTCCACGCTAATGACGACTCACTTCCATTGATCTCCAGATACAAATGATTTTTTCGCCCAGCACTGACCTGTGAAACAATAAAGCTGCCAGAAACACCATTACTCATGCGAAATAAAATGGTACCACAATCCTCGTTTGTGACTTCATAAGATTCGTACTCCATAGTTTCTTGCTGCTTGGTAAAGGTTTGAATAGAGTGCTTAGGCTTACGTCTTGTTGGCATTACGGTTACAAGATCTGCAAATACCTTGACGATGCGTGCTTGGGTAATATACTCAATTAAATCAAGCCCATGTGAACCAATATCTGCTACCGCACGTAACGATTTACCTTGCTCACTGTCAATTCTCCAATTATAGTCAGTGTCATATAGTAGCCAATCTTGCAAGTAACCACCATGTATATGATATAGCTTACCTATCTCTTGCTTAGCAATTTTTTCTCTCATATGTTGAATCAATGGATAATTTCGATAAACAAAATTTACACCGTGGACGATATTTTTATTTTGCAGGAGGGTTAATAAATACTCACTCTCCTCACTGTTAAGACCAAGCGGTTTCTCAGATAAAATGTGTTTTCCTGCAAGAATAGCATACTCATTAACTTCTACATGAAGTGCATTTGGTGTGCAATTATGAATGACCTCTACCTCATTTAGCGCAATCATTTCTTTGTAATCACCAAATGCATATTCAATATTCCACTGTTCAGCTGCTTTCTGGGCAGAACGTAAACTGCTTCCTGCAATAGCTATCACTTCTGCATAGCCGAGTCGGCGTATAGCTTCAATATGCGCCCCACTAATAAATCCAGTACCTACAATCCCAACTTTTATCTTTTTCATCTTTTCTCCTCCAATCATGGCCGGTAGAACATTACCTTAGCATTATTGTAGTTGAGTAGGAATCCAAAGCGTAGATGAAAGATTTAGTCTATAACGGTGAAGATTTTAACGCTGTATCATTTTTTGTTTTCTCAATTCTGATGGGGTAACTCCAAACTCTCGTTTGAAAATGTTACGAAAATAGCGCTCATCCGAATATCCGATACTGAACATAATCTCAACAATTTTCATATCTGATTGAAGGAGTAGCTGATGAGCACGTTCCATTTTCTTTCGTGTAACATATTTACTAAAGTTCATACCATAATGTTGTTTGAACATCCGACTTAACGTAACAGGATGAATATTAACCGCTTCTGCAACCTGGTCAAGGTTCATTTCACCCGTGTCATCCCTGTCGATAATATGCTGTACTCGTTCAAGCCAGCTTTGTGATAATTGGCTCTGCTTCAGTTCTTGTATATATTGCTTGGTTTTTATACTGCCACGTATAACACCGCGCATTTGTGTCTCTAGTTGAGACCATGTTTCGAAATCTTCTACCCAATTGAGCCAATATTGAATACGATCCTGTTCAATCATTACAATTGAAGGATGTATCAAACTTTCATCAATTGCAGTCAATAATAAAGCGCATTCATATCTAAGCTCCCGCAAAGGTAAATTCGCTGTATGATCAAACCAACTTTCTAATAGCTTTTCAATCTCAGTCAGTTGTTCCTGTAATATGACATTGATTAATCTCATTCTCAATGATTTGGACTCTTTCAATGTTTGCAAAATCACACTGTTTGATCTAGATAGGGATCGCCCCTCATAAAAAATTTCAGCCTCACGTTTATCAATGAGAGAATTAATATAAGTTAATGCTTCTTCTCGCAAATGAAATCCGTGATGATGATGGTTCAAGCTTTTTGTAATAGCGATCCTCCAGCCAGCATCGGTAACGAATTCACAAAGTGCTGTCTCAAGAATGAGTTTCCATTGCTCTGCTTCACATTCCTCATAAAAATAAACTGTTTTTTGTATACGTTCATCAAACCAGAGACTACCGTCTAAAACTGTCATTTGAGTATAGCTAAAATATGATACTGATAGCTTTAAGCGCTCATATTCAAATTCCTGTTGGAATTTTTGAGCAAGCTCCTCTTTAACTCGTTCTACATTCCTCTTAAGTTGATCTCGATCAACTGGCTTAAGCAAGTAATCAACCGCACCCTGCTGAATCGCTGTCCTGCAATATTCAAAATCATCATATCCTGAGACAATAATAATTTTCATTTCCGGATATACACCGTTTAACTTTTTTAATATTTCAATTCCATCAATTTCCGGCATGCGAATATCAAGTAATAACATGTCTGGACGAATGATATGAATCTGCTCCAATGCTTGCTTACCGTAGCCAATATCATATATATATTCTGTAGAAACAAATCTACTTAATTTTTGAATAATACTTTGCCTAACCTCATATTCATCATCTGCGACACAGATCTTCATACTTGCACACCCCTTTTATTACAGTTATGATACATGTACATTGCGACTCTAGAATAATATTAGGAGATTAATGCTATGAAAAACACTTCTATTACACGCATCGTAAACCAAATGTCGATAAAATACAAATTGTTTTTTATACTTCTTTTAATTTCAATTTTACCGATTAGTCTAGTCAGCTATGCTTCTATTTACTACTTATCTAGCTCCAGTAATAACTTCTCATCTAATCTATCAAAACAACATACAAGCTTTGTAAGCAACGATTTAAATAATTATTTTACACAAATACGACACAGCTTCGAAGGGTTATTAAATAATACTAGCTTTCAGCGCTTTACATTGACCGAAAAAAATGACTTAAAACAACAAACCTCCGATATTATTGAATTTCGATCGTTTATCTCTAATGTCATGCAGTTTTATCCTGAGATATTAGGTGTTCTTTACTTGGACAAAAAGGACAAAAGTTATTTTCAAACAAACCAAAAAACACTGGATGCCTCCTTCAATTTTAGAGCGGATACCTTATATAAAGGAATCTACAGCATTGAGAACAATCAGTTATTACCTCCTCACCCTATGAACTACGTTCTATATACGAAGGATAATATATTTTCATATGTTTGGCCTGTCATCAACTTGCATACTGGTGATATTACCTCTTGGCTAATCATTGAAATTAATACAGAAAAGATATTCAATTTATTAGTAAGCGAGCACGGACAAGCTGGTCAACTATATTTGCATTATAAACCCACACAACAGCTTTTTCGCTCTGGGGAAAAGTTGGATGAACAATTAACTGAGCGTTTTCAAATAGCTTATGCTGAACGTAAAAATGAACAGGAGGAAACATTTTACTTTTCTACACATGCTCACGACTACGAAGCTTCCATTTCACCACTCCTTGATGACAATTGGGAGCTTATCTGGATAGCAAGCCGTTCCGAAATTAAACAAGGTGTCAGCAATGCCATTAACGCTACAATTATAATTGCTTTTGTCAGTTTAATTTTAGCAACTATTATTGCATTTCCAAGCATGAACTCGGTTATTAAACCATTGGGTTTACTTAAGAAAGGTATGGAAAAATTGAGCCGTGGCATCTATATGCCGATTAATACCATACAACGCTCAGATGAGATTGGATATTTAGTATATAGCTACAACCGAACAATAACCAAGCTTGAAGAAATGGAAATGCAAGTATATAAATCGCAGTTGCGTGAGAAGGAGCATGAAATATTGCAATTACAAGCGCAAATCAATCCACATTTCGTATTTAATACATTAGAAACTATTGACTCTTACGCCGCTCGTAATAACGGGGATGCAGTGAGTGATATGGTATTGTCGTTATCACGCATGATGCGTCATACAGTTAGCAATAACAGCGCTTGGACAACTCTCAAAGAAGAAATTGATTATATTCATCATTTTATGAACATTCATTATTATCGCCATCATCAGCAAGTTAATGCTATCTTAGAAATTGACGAGGATGCTTTATCTGAACGAATAATGAAAATGAGTATTCAACCTTATATCGAAAATTCCTTTAAATATGCCTGGACGCCTAATATGACGCCTGAACAATTCAAATTATACGTACGTGCTCAAAAACTAGAAAATAAATTAATCATTGAAATAGAGGATACTGGAATCGGCATACCCGAAGACATATTATATAATATGCAACAATTGATTGCATCTAAGGGTGAATTGCACAATGAATATTTTAGCAAACATACTGGTATTTATAACGCTTATCGTCGATTTGTATTAACCTATGGATCGGAGAGTGAATTTATTATTAAAAGCAACGTTGAACAAGGTACAAAAATCACATTAATAGTGCCATTAGATATACGATAAACTACTATAAGATAGCTTGGAAAAAGCTCGCCTCTAGAATAGACAAAAAGGTGAATTCACTCACGAGTTTCACCTTTTTTCTCACCATTTCTTCTTATTCCTTTTCACTCTCTAGCCGCCCCCCCTGACGATCTGCCATAAAGCTTTGCACAACAATCATAAGTAAGATCATACAGAGTATGGCTAGCAGCGCCAGAGTAAAACTACCAGTCAGGTCATAAATATAACCGACAAGCAACGGTCCAATCGCACCAACGATGTATCCCCCGCATTGCGACATGGCTGACCATGCTCCGGCCTCTTCGGATGTAGCCGTCTCTACAATGGGCAGCATTAGAGCGAGCGAAAACAATCCACCAGCCCCGAAACCAAGCAAGAATACCGAGGGTAACATCGGCAATCCTAACAGAATAAGCACAATACCTAGTACTTCACATAGACTGCAGCTAATAAGTAATATTCTATATTTCCCGAATTTACTAGCTAAGCTAGGCACAATAAAAGAGATTGGAATTTGCACAATAACAAATATACTCAGCAGCACTGCTGCATTTGACTGAGAATAGCCGTAGCTAATAGCAATAGGTGAAATCCACGCAAGCAGACTATAAAAAATCGCTGCCATAAAGCCAAAATAACTCGTTAGTAACAAAGCGCGCTTATTACGTAACGGCAACTTCGTGCGATATAAAGGCTTAGAACGAGAGATTTCTATTGTACTTCGGCTCTTTACCACCAATAGACGTAACCAGACAAGCAGTGCTAACACTGCAATTAAGCTCCAACAGGACAACGCTACTGACAGTTTTTGACCACTAGCTCTGTAAATAGGTACAGAAAACGCTGAAGCAATTACTGCTCCTACCGTTAAGGCGGCAGTATAGTAGCTCACTACATTAGAATTTAGCGGGAAATACTTTTTTATAAAGCTAGATAGCAAAGGACTTGCTAGGCTTATTCCACCCCCCCCAATAAAGGCGCTTATCACGAGTAATAGTACAGAATCAACGATACCTCGTACTGCTGTTGCTACTAAAATTAGAAGCAACGCAAAAAAGATCGTACGCTCAAGTCCAAAACGATCATTCAGTCTTGTCGCTGTAGGTGCAAAGATTCCCATACAGAGTACAGGCAATGTCGTGAGTAGACTAACAACAACACCACTCATGTCTAGCTCCCTTTGTAGTGTGCCTAGCAAAGGACCTACAGATGTAATTATTGGTCTTAGATTAAACGCCGCAACAATAATAGCTAGCAGTAAATAAAGCCTCTTCATTACATCGCCTCCTCCTCTAGCATATGACCGGATTGGCCTCAGTATTGAAAAAGGGAGCATATTATTTTTGTTGTCGCCATTATTCCCCTTGCTCATACAGCTTGATTGCTGCCTTTGCTTGCTCAATTATCGATGGAATCAAATTCGCTGGGCTCAATAGTTGTATTGCACCGCCAAACCCAAGCACGAATTCCACTGCTTCCTGCTCTGAATTAAATTGAAGGTTAACAGGTACCATAGTTGCCGAGCCCGCATCTGCTCCCGCTACTAGCTTCTCCTCTGTATCCAGTTTTGATCTGATACTCCGTTCATCAATGCTCAACGGCTCAACCTCAAGCTTGCTTACAAATTTTCCAGTGTATCTTAAACGGGATAGAATACTGCGATGCGCCAACACTTGAACCTCAACAATCGGCAACGCCTCAATAAACTGACGTTTGCTTTGCTCCCAATACTGACTAAGGTTGAAATGCTCAGGTCTAGTAAATGTCGTATCCATATCCTTCACAGAAGCTATACGAGACACCTTATAATTTCGATATTCTCCATTTTCATTAAGCGCAACCATGTACCATGCATTCCCTTTTGCTACAAGCCCAAGCGGACGTACGATACGCTGTGAGCTTTCTCCTTTGCCATTAAGATAGGTAATCTCTAACCGCTTGTCCTCCCATAATGCTGCTTGCAGCTCTCGCAGCTGAACTACGGCAGCTGTACCAGCAGAAGCACGCCATGTTGCGCTGTCGATATGAATTTTATGAAAATATTGCTGTGCATCCTGTTTAGCTGCATTAGGTAGCTTATTGAGCAGGCTTTGTCTAATCTCCTCACTGCTTGCATCAATATTTAATGCAGCTAATATGCTGTCCGATGGCAGAATAAACAATGATTTGAGCGCTTCAAAATGCACCTCGTTAAGACCATGCTTAAAATGCTCCATCAGCTTCCATCCGCCGCTTTTACCTCGCTCTGCTACAACAGGTATACCTGCCAGCGTCAATGCATCCATATCACGTAAAATCGTCCGTTCCGATACTTCCACTAGCTCGGCAAGCTGACGTGTCGTCATTTTGCCTTTGCTTTGCAACGCCATTAGCATTTTAAGAAGTCGATCCGCACGCATGTTATCCCTCCTTCGATTATTACTAATGTGTCTGCTTCAGTCCCATATGCTTTATTATTTCAACTTTAACATTTTATATATGACAATAGTTGTCGTCTTTACATTTTACAATAGATTTTACAGCACGATAAACTGCATGGAGATCATTTTAGAGCGTTAATCATGAACGGAATGAAGAAAGGATGAGGAGTAAATGACCTTAGAAACAGTTGGTGATCATTACAAGCCCTTGAAAGGCAAGATTGCTTTAGTAGCTGGCGGTACACGTGGAGCTGGACGAGGTATTGCTGTGGAGTTAGGTGCCGCAGGAGCAACCGTCTATGTAACTGGACGGACTACGAACAACCAGCGCTCAGAATATAACCGTCCAGAAACGATTGAAGAGACGGCAGAATTAGTGAATGAGGCTGGCGGAAAGGGCATAGCGATACAGGTTGATCATTTGCAGCATGATCAGGTCAAAAGGTTAGCGGAGCGTATTGAAAGTGAGCATGGGCGACTGGATATTTTAGTAAACGACATCTGGGGTGGAGAAAACCTGATTGAATGGAATGTTCCCGTATGGCAGCATTCGCTAGCGAACGGTCTACATATGCTTCGATTAGCAGTAGATACACATATTGTGACAAGTCATTATTTGCTGCCTCTGCTTATTCAATCGCAAAACGGATTACTTGTTGAGATGACCGACGGCACAACCGAGTACAATGAACGCAACTACCGTCTCTCATTGTTTTATGATTTGGCTAAAACCTCTGTCAATCGTATGGCATGGGGACTATCCAAGGAGCTAGCTCTGCATGGCTGCACCGCCGTTGCCTTAACACCAGGCTGGATGCGCTCTGAAATTATGCTTGAGCACTTTGGAGTGGGTGAAAGCAATTGGCGCGATGGTGTAGCCGTTGATCCTCATTTTCTCATTTCGGAAACACCACGCTTTGTTGGTCGAGCAGTCGCAGCACTGGCACAGGATAAAGATGTGTCGCGCTGGAATGGACAATCCCTATCTAGCGGTGGGCTAGCGCAGGTGTATGGATTTACAGATCTCGATGGCTCGAGGCCCAATTGCTTTGCGTATATGCAGGAGGTCATTGAAGCTGGCAAGCCAGCGAATGTTGAAGGATATAGGTAACTACTGGAATAGTGCCAAGCCGTTGTCGTTCAAGCATATCTTCTTACAAATTCTAAAAGACAGTATCTCGCAGAAATCCTCGTGAGATGCTGTCTTTTTTCGTTCAATATATGAAAGCGTTCTCTAATTTAACCTCTGCAATTTATTTTTTAAAATTCAAAAAAACCCAATGCAAATTATCATTAATTATGCTACGATACCTTTTGGTTTAATTTATTTTACAACTAAAAGAAAGGGAAGCACATGTCTAGTAAACATACATCAGTGAATCAAACAACCACTGACAAAGGTGCATCTGAATTTAATCTATTCAAGCTAACTTGGCCGATTTTTTTAGAAGTATTTTTGTTTATGCTGATGGGTATCGTCGATACCTTCATGCTTAGTGAAATTTCCGATAATGCTGTGTCGGGTGTCGGAGCATCTAACTCCTTCCTTCATATCGCCATTCTTATTATGGAGGTCATCGGCAACGGTGCATCAATCGTGGTAGCGCAATACATTGGTTCACGCAAGCTGATTGAAGCTTCGCGAATCTCCGCACTTGCAGTTACGTTAAATCTGCTTGTGGGACTTGTAATTAGTAGTATCTTCATCCTATTCGGAAAAAATATGCTTACGATGCTTAACCTTCAAGGAGAAGTATTGGAGCATGCACACAATTATCTCTCCATCGTCGGAGGAGCCATTTTTTTACAAGCGATTATTAATTCGCTCGCAGCAATTATTCGTGTGCATGGCTTTACGAAGCAAGCGATGTTTGTTTCGGTCGGTATGAATGTCATTCATATTGTGATGAACTATGGATTAATTTTTGGTCATTTTGGCTTACCAGAGCTTGGAACGCAAGGTGCTGCGATTTCGTCAGTTATTAGTCGCTTAATTGCAGTTATTGTATTCTTCTGGCTGCTCTATCGTATTCTCGAAGTCAAAATTGAGTGGAAACATTATTTTTCTTTGTCGAAATCGTACATTTCGAAAATTTTGAAAATCGGTATTCCATCTGCACTAGAGCAAGTCATGTATCATTCCTGCCAAATGGTATTTTTGTTCTATGTTACGTATTTGGGAGAAGAGGCGCTTGCAGCAAGAACGTATGCGAACAATATCTCAATGTTCATCTATATGTTTGCCATCGCTGTTGGTGTCGGAACATCGATCATTGTTGGTCGCTTAGTCGGTGCTGGCAAGCCTGATGAGGCCTATACCCGAGTGTGGGGCAGTGCGAGATCTGCGTTAATCATTTCACTTGTAATGATTGCTGTGGTTACATTATTCCGCGTACCATTAATTTCAATTTTCACAGATGACCCAAAGATTATTGCTATTGGCGCGAGCGCACTATTGCTTAGTATTGTGCTAGAATCTGGACGTACGATTAACATCATTATTATTAACTCACTACGGGCTGCAGGCGATGCGACCTTCCCGTTAATCATCGGTATTTTTACGATGGTATTTATGAGCTTACCGCTCGGTTATTTATTTGTTTTCCACCTCGACATGGGACTTCCTGGCGTGTGGCTCGCAATTGCATCTGATGAATGGGCTCGTGCAATCATTATGTCGATTAGATGGAAAGGACGAGGTTGGGAAAAGCATGCGTTAGTTAAAGCTAGTTCGAGCTCGTCAACGACCACAGTCGGTCATTAGTACGGTGCACGAAGGTTTATCGTAAATATACTAAAGGCGATCATCATTCCTAGTATCGATTAGGAATAACGATCGCCTTTTATTTTGCTTATATATTTGGGTTATTAGAGCTACTGCTATAGGCTTGCCGCACCATATCATATACTTCCTTAAGCGGCAATTGATGCTTCTGAGCAAGTGACTTGCACTCCTCATATTCTGGCGCCCATTGCATGGTCTGCCCTTGAAAGATGCCAATTTTCACAGTAACCTCTCCTAGCTCAGTTACAGCTTTTACGAAGCTGCGCTCCAAGCGATGTACCGTCAAAGGATAGTAGCGTATGCCGAGCGTAGTCGTTTCGCGAAATATGATTTCTTTGATCGGCTCAAGCGAATGAACGGAGCATAACACAGAAAGAAGCACACCTGGACGATTTTTCTTCATATATATTGGCGAATAATATACATCGTTGGCCCCTTGCTCGAGTAGCAAGTCCAATACATAACCAAGCCACTCCCCCGTTGTATCATCGAGATTAACCTCTAGCTTGATCATCTCATCATCAATATGCTCATGTGCTGGCGGCGACTGTTTCAATGCTGCTCACTCCCTAGCTTAACTACTATCTATATAACAATAACGAACCTACAGTTTCACTAATCTACGCTAGCTCCCCAATCATGACACGCAATACATTGGGATGCTCACCAAAGCTCTTCGTGCCTGCACCGTAGCCAATGCTTTCCACAGTCATCGAAGGAACCGGACCATATTGCTCTGCCAGTACAGTAGCAATCGCCGCACCGGTAGGAGTTGTTAGCTCAGCACGAATGGTAGACTGCTCAAGCGGAACACCTTTCAATATCTCTAGCGTTGCTGGAGCAGGAACTGGATAAATCCCATGATCTATACGGATTTTACCCGATCCCACTGGAATACGAGACGCATAAACCTTCTCGATCTTCAACTGATCTAGTAAAATCGCAGCGCCAACAATATCGATAATCGAATCAACTGCACCTACCTCATGAAAATGCACCTGTTCAAGAGGTAAGCCGTGTATTTTCCCTTCTGCTTCACCAATTTTACGGAAAATGAGTAGTGCTAGAGAAGTTACTTGCTCATTGTAGCCAGCAGCCTTGATTAATTTTACGATATCAATATAAGCGCGATGGTGATGGTCGTGGCTATGACTATGCCCGTGCTCATGACTGTGCGTATGCTCGTGACTATGGTCGTGCGTATGACTGTGCGTATGCCCGTGCTCATGACTGTGACCGTGCTCATGACTATGTCCGTGCTCATGACTGTGACCGTGCTCATGGCAATGGTCGTGTCCATGGCTGTGAGCTTTCAGATGTTCATGCCCTTCACTATGGCTATGCTCATGGCTGTGTCCGTGCTCATCACAATGTTCGAGACCATGGCTGTGTGAATGGCTATGACCATGCTTATGCTCGTGATTATGATCGTGAGTGTGACTATGCCCATGTTCATGACTATGTCCGTGCCCATGACTGTGTTCATGCTCATGCTGCTCATGCAAGATAACATCGAACTTCGTTGCCGTAATACCATTCTTAATCACTTTTTTATAGGTAAGCTCATATTCCTGGGCAATTCCAAGCTGCTTTAAGCCTTGTTCAAGCGCGACAGCATCAGCTCCAGCATCCAATAGCGCCCCAATAAACATATCTCCACTAATGCCTGAAATACAATCTAAATACAATAGCTTCAAGCTTCACTCACTCCTTTGTTGGCAAGCCGATGGATTAGAGCCGCATTGTAGCCTCCTCCAAATCCATTATCTATGTTGACGACACTAATTCCCGATGCACAGGAGTTGAGCATCGTAAGCAGGGCAGATAACCCTTGAAAATTCGCCCCATAGCCCACGCTTGTTGGCACTGCAATAACTGGATGAGAGACAAGCCCACCCACTACACTCGGCAGCGCACCTTCCATGCCTGCAACAACGACAGATACTACAGCCCCCTGTATTTCCTCAGCATGATGCAGCAAGCGGTGAATTCCCGCTACCCCCACATCATATATTCTCCGCACATTGCTGCCAAGCACCTCGGCAGTGAGCGCTGCTTCCTCAGCGATTGCAAGATCAGACGTCCCTGCTGCAATGACAACAACATACCCATGCAATTGCTGCTGTGCAAAAGCCTCTTCCTTCTTATAAAGCAGCCGTGCAAGTGCATTGTACTGCAGGTCAGGAATGACCGCTTGAATCGCACTAGCCTTTTCCTGCGAAATTCGTGTACACAGGATGTCATCATGATTGGCTTGCAGTGAGGAGATAATAGCGATGATCTGCTCAGCTGTTTTCCCCTCACCATATATAATCTCAGGGTAGCCCTGCCGCTTTTTTCGATGGTAATCCACTTTCGCAAAGCCGAGATCGTCAAATGCAGCCAGGCGCCGCTTTGCCTCTTCAACACTAAGCTGTCCTTGCTGCACCTGCTGTAAAATTTGATCAAGCAAGTCTACTCCCCCTAACTAACATCAGATACTACTGAAATAATGGCTCAATTGTAGTAGCGAAACGCTCATAATTAGCATACAGCTCACTGTACAGTTTCACACCTTCAGCATCGGGCAGCGTCGGTTCACTCATCGGAATATTATGCTTAATCTCCTCGAACGAAGAAACAACACCTAATCCAACTAAAGCTGTCCAAGCCGCCCCCCATGCTGCACCGTGATGATTTTCCGACACATAAATTTCTGCGTTAAACATATTGGCCATCATTTGTAGCCATAACGGAGAACGAGCTAAGCCACCGTTGACGTACATTTTACGTTGACCCTGCTGCGCGGCATGCAGCGCCTTACCAATGCTATATAAATTAAACGTAATCCCTTCAAGCGCCGCACGTACAAAATGCTCCTTGCGATGCGTGACGCTCACACCATAGAAGCTTCCCTTCGCCTTCTGATTCCAGACAGGCGCACGTTCACCATTAATGTAAGGAAGAAATAGCAGCCCATCAGCACCAGGCGCTACATCATTAGCCTGTGCTAAAAACTCCGTAAAGCCCTGTTGATCCTGCAGTAAATCCTTCAGCCATTGCAGCACGATGCCGCCATTATTGGTAGGACCGCCGACAATAAAGGAATCCGCTGTAAAGGCATAGCAGAAGCTTTCCTGCTGTGCACCTACAACCACTTCATTCGTAAATTGTCTAATCGCGCCACTTGTGCCGACGGATACCGCAACCTCGCCAGCCAGCACAGCACCAATTCCCAGATTAGATAGCTGACCATCTGCTGCACCAACGATCACTGGCAAATCTTCTCGTACCCCCATAGCTTCGGCAATTGCTGGCTTAATCGCAGATAGCTTAGTCGTTGGCGGTACGATCTGGGATAACTGATCCCCCGTAATGCCTGCCAATTGCAATGAACGCTCATTCCAGCACAGGCTATGTGGATTAAACATACCTGTTGCCGATGTCATGGAATAATCGATAACACGCTCACCGCTCCACGCATAGATTAGATACTCTTTAATCGACATGAAATAAGTCGCTTGCTTATATGGCTCGTAGTTATTGTGCTTCATCCATAATAGCTTCATAAAAGGCGTCATTGGATGCAGTGGCGTCCCCGTCTCTCTGTAAAGCTGAGACTTTAGCTGAGGCTCCAGCTGTGCTGCTTGCTCCGCTGCTCGTCCATCTGCCCAGATAATCGCAGGAGACAACGCCCCTCCTTCTCCATCCACAGCAATAAGTGAATGCATGGCTGCAGAGAACGATAGAGCGATTAGCTGCTGCTGCTCAATCTCTGCCGCAGCTAACGCCGTTTTGATCGCTGTAATAGCATGCTGGGCTATTTCCTCTGGTGCTTGCTCAGCCCAGCCCTGCTGAGGATAATAAGAGGTGATCATCTCTTCTGCTGAAGACACCAAATGACCACGCAGATCGAAAAGACACGCCTTTGCACTTGTTGTTCCTAAATCTAAGCCAAGTATATATGAATTTTCCATACTGGATAGTTCCTTTTCCATTAAACTTTTCTGTTAGGATGACGATGAGACACTGAGCAGCTTATTCATGCTGCCGCTCTTGTACCCTAATAAATCTAGTGTAACATATTGATAGCCGTAAGATTGTAACGCTTCCACAATTTGTTGATGATGCTCCACAACTTTCGGTAAATCCTGCGGCTCTACTTCTATTCTAGCAATCCCTTCATGCGTACGAACACGTACTTGTCTTATATGAAGCGATTTGATAAATGCTTCTGCACGCTCAATTTTGCTCAGCTTCTCATTCGTAATACGCTCGCCATAAGCAATACGAGAGGATAGGCAAGCAAACGATGGCTTATCCCAGGTTGGCAGATCGTAGCGCTTCGAAAGCTCGCGAATTTCAGATTTATATAGCTCAGCTTCTAGCAATGGACCGCGAATACCTCTTTCCTTTGCAGCCTGCATACCAGGTCGATGCTCGTTCATATCGTCGGCAATAACGCCGTAAACGATGTTAGAGAAGCCTTGCTGCTCTAGTAGCGGAAGCAAATGATCAAACAAGCTGCTCTTACAAAAGTAGCAGCGATTTTTATTATTTTCCGCATAGCCTGGAATAGCCAGCTCAGACGTTTCAATGACTTGATGACGCACGCCAATCCGTGCTGCCAACGCCTTCGCTTCCTCTAATTCGCTAGTAGGATACGTTTCGGAATCTGCTGTAACTGCCAGCACATGCTCCTCACCCAACGTATCTACTGCCGCCTTTAATAAAAATGTGCTGTCCACTCCACCAGAAAAAGCTACTACGACCGAGCCCATCTCGCGCAGAATACGTTGCAATTGTGCATACTTCTGCTCTAGCATCTCGCCACATCCCTTCATTAAATCGTCATGCTGCCAAATCCACCGTCCACGCGAAGCAGTGCGCCTGTTACAAAGCTTGATGCTGCATCAGATGCTAAAAATACTGCTGCCCCTTTCAGCTCATCCGGCGTACCGAAGCGATTCATTGGTGTATGACGCATGATCGATTCTACACGTTCCTGACTTAAAATTTTACGGTTTTGCTCGGCTGGGAAGAAGCCTGGAATGATTGCATTGACGCGAATGCCATGCGGTGCAAATTCACGCGCCAAATATTGCGTTACGCTGTTAATGCCCGCTTTCGACGCTGAATACGTGAACACCTTGGAAAGCGGCGTCGTGGATGATACCGATGACAGGTTAATGATGCTGCCTGTGCGCTGCTGCTCGATCATTCGTTTAACGAAGATTTGGCAAGTTAGTACAACGCCCTTTAAGTTTACATCCATAATATCGTCCCATTCTTCCATTTCCAGCTCAAAAAATGGCGTCGTGCTATTTTTACCAGGCGCATTTAAGATAACGTCCCAACCACCGCTCCATGCTTCGATCTCAGCCGCTGCTGCTTCTAAGGAAGCCTTCGAGCTAACATCGGCACCAAATGCTTTCGCTTTTCCGCCACGAGCAATAATTTGCTCGGCTACTGCTTCTGCCTTCTCAAGATTGCGTCCAATAACAGCAATTTGTGCGCCGTGATCGGCAAGCCCTTCGCAGATTGATGATCCTAATGTGCTGTTCCCTCCGAATGCTAGCACTGTTTTCCCCGTCAAATCAAATAGCTGTGACATTATATTCACTCCCCATTCATTTAATGTATATTGCTAGACCACCGTATACCTTAAACTAATTAGTCAAATTGCCCTGCTCATCAAATTGCAGCTCATATGGCCCTTCCACGATCTCCATCTGTGGATGCTGCTTTACATAGTCAATCAAAGCCTCAGAAACCTCAATCTCACTGATTTCCAATGTATTATGAATTCGAACTAGCTTCACCTGCTCGAAGTCTAATATATTACAGGTTTTAACCGCTGCTTGAATACATTGCAGATCGTTCGGCAGCGTAGTAGCAATTTTCGTTGGTGCACAGACGGTTGATGTTAAGCCGTTAGCATACGTTACATCTCGGTCCATCTTGTCTACTAGACGCTGAGTCGTAAAGTCTGCCGTACCTACACCGTTGGCATTGCCTTCCGTCTGTGGTGTAAGATCGAGCACGCACATTTTATTAACATCTGGCCCACCATGGGCGTAAGGCGTTGGATAACGACCTGTAATGTTCGGGTCCATACCATCACCACTTATGTTTTTACCGATCTGATCAATAACTAGCACATCTAGCTGGTCGAAGAATAGCTTAGGCAGCAAGCTCTTCGCTTGCTCCTGCAGCGCTGGCTCACGCTCCACAATGTCCTCCTTCGTCATAACATCAAGGTAAGCGACTTTATCAAATGCGTTTTCAATACTCGCCACACCGAACAGCAGCGGCTTTTTCTCCATAATCATATGTGCCATTGCTGGTACGTTCTCTGCCATATATTTAAATCCAAGCTGATGACAAGCCTCTGCTCCCTTTTGCTTGCCTAGCCCGATACTAATCATCTTCATGATGCCGCTTTCAACAGGTCCACGGAAGGCTGTGTGCGGCTTGATACGATTGATCACGACGATGCCGTCAGCTTCCGAAGCGAACTTATCTACATATACGGGCAATCCGTTAGGCAATGTTCCAAGCTGTACCACTTCCATTGAAGAACGGATTTCGCAGTTGACTGTTTGCTCCGTTACGCCCAAATGAGCAAGCACCTCTCGTTGTCCTTCTGCCGTTGCCCCACCATGACTTCCCATACTAGGTACAATAAATGGTTTAGCTCCTGCCTCCTGCAGAAATTTCACCGTTGTCGCAGTTATCTCAACAAGGCGATCCAAGCCGCGACTACCAACTGCGATTGCGATTTCCATGCCAGGCTTCACTAGCTGCTTAATTTTATCCTGCTCTAGCTTCAGCTTCAGCTCAGCAGCTACATCCCCAATGCAGCTATCATCAAAGCTAACCTTTACTTTCGCCATCTTAGGTACAGGTATATTTTTCAACAGTTCTTGAACAATTCCCATCGTTTACTTCACTCCCGACTATGTGATAAAAAACGTTGTTTTGACATCTGTTCACAATTGGTTTACTATTTGTTTAGTAAGTGAACTAATTATAACTTTAAGGTAACAATTCCGTTACGCTTTGTCAAATATTTATTTTGGATAATCACATGGTAAGTTTAAGGGGGATCACTATGGCAGCAGGCGATGCAGCGTTAATTAAAAAAATAAATCGTTCGCTCATCTTGCACGAAATCGTTAAGCATAGCTCCATTTCTCGAGCAAGCTTGTCTAAAATCACCAACTTAACGAAGGCTACCATCTCTGCACAGGTTGCCGACCTGCTCGAGGAAGAGCTGATCGTCGAAAAGGAAATCCCTCATAATGGTGTAGGTCGTAAACCAATTATGCTTTCAATTAACGGTGAAGCAGGCTATGCGCTAGGCATCGATCTAGAAATGAATGGCATCACCTTTGTCGTTACTGATCTATTAGGTCAACCCGTAACGATTGATGTTGTGGCACATGATTGCAGCAGCTATGAGCGGACAGTAGAACTGCTGCTGACACATATTACAAGCTACCAGCAGCGCTACAGCAATTGTCGGTACGGCATTATCGGTATCGTTATTTCTGTACATGGACTAGTTGATTCAGAGCAAATGATCCATTTCATTCCTCGATTAGGCTGGGAGCAGGCGCCACTTAAGCGGGATTTGCAGACGGCGCTCGGGGTTGATGTACAAATTGATAATAACGCCAACTTGACTGCTTTCGCAGAACGAGTGTTTATTCATCACACGACTACTAATTTAATTAGTGTTTCGTTTTATTCAGGCATTGGCATGGGGATGATCGTTAATGATCAATACTTCAGCGGACATGATGGATTCGCTGGAGAAATCGGGCATATGATTGTTGTTCCTGCAGGCAAGTCGTGCGAATGCGGCAATGAAGGCTGCTGGGAAAAATACGCCTCCGAGCAGGCGTTATTTGCAACCTTGTCCAAGCTATATCCTAACGAGGAAATCAGCTACGCATTTATTAAGCAGCGCCTAGACCAAGGCGATATTGGGCTAATTTCAACAATTGAGCAATATATCTACTACCTATCGATTGGTGTAAACAATGTCATTAATATCTACAATCCTGATGTAGTAGTGCTAGATAGCGATATACTGCGCTTCTATCCTAACTCGTTGAATAAAGTAAAGGATAATTTACGCTCTCGCGTTAGTCACTATCACGGACTATATATTTCAACGCTAGGCAGAACTTCCTGTACGCTTGGCGCATGTGCAAAGTCGATTGTACGCTTTCTAGATATTCCATCGCTTAATCTGCCATATGTGCAAGTAGAGGCTGATTCTGAGGCAGATATGAACTAGCAGAATTTATATTCTATTGTCATAATTTGTACTCCATTTGTCGATATTATGAGGATAATGCAACTAAGGGGCGAATCGATAATGAGTCATTTTTGGCAGGATCGTAAGCAGCGCAAGCTATTAACGAATGCAGGCTTTAGCTGGCTGTTTGATGCAATGGATATTGGGATGCTTTCCTTTATCATTGCAGCACTTGCGGTATCATGGGATTTAGGAGCAGATCAGGTCGGCTGGCTAACAGCAATTAATTCCATAGGCATGGCCGTTGGTGCTGCAGCCGCAGGAGCACTGGCGGATCGGTACGGACGCCGAACGATTCTAATAGCTACACTTGTATTATTTTCAATCGCAACCGGGCTATCTGGCCTAGCAACTGGATTTATTATGCTCTGTATTTTACGTTTCTTCGCAGGCGTAGGGCTTGGTGGAGAGCTTCCCGTTGCCTCCACGCTTGTTTCTGAGTCAGTTCCGATTAAGGAACGTGGACGAATTATTGTTATTCTGGAAAGCTTCTGGGCAGCTGGCTGGCTAGTCGCAGCGTTAATTTCCTATTTTGTCATTCCTAAATACGGCTGGCAGATCGCCTTCTTTATTGGGGCATTGCCTGTGTTTTATGCGATATATTTGCGTCGCTCGATTGAGGATTCACCGCGTTATCGAGAGCAAAAGCCTGCCAATAAGCTAAGCTTTCTTCAGCGTATCGCATTTATTTGGTCTAAGCCGTATCGTCGCTCGACCGTCGTATTGTGGGTGCTATGGTTTACGGTTGTCTTCTCTTATTACGGCATGTTTTTATGGCTGCCATCGGTCATGGTAATAAAGGGCTTCACCTTAGTGAAAAGCTTTCAGTACGTATTGCTGATGACACTTGCCCAATTACCAGGCTACTTTACCGCAGCTTATTTTATCGAGAAATTCGGTCGTAAATTTGTGCTCGTCGTCTACCTAATATGTACGGCGGTCTGTGCATTATGGTTCGGTCTAGCGGAGTCAGAAGCTAATTTGCTCGCAGCAGGAGCACTGCTTTCCTTCTTCAATCTAGGTGCTTGGGGTGGCATGTACGCTTATACGCCCGAGCTGTATCCAACGGCAGCGCGAGCTACCGGGGTCGGCTTTGCCGCGTCATTTGGCAGAATCGGTGGAATCCTAGGACCATTTCTCGTTGGGATGCTCGTTGCCAGCAATATTGCGGTATCTACGATTTTTACAATCTTTTTTGTTTCGATCCTAATCGGCGTGGTCGCAGTCATGTTCTGGGGCAAAGAAACGAAGGGCATTGACCCTGATGCTGTAGAAAATGGTTAATGACTTATTAACAGCATCATCATTCCTATCAAAGGAATGAGCTTCTCACGGAGCAGCAATAGGCTAATGTCGGCGGCTATTTATTTCGAACGTCGTAAATGCGATTGCTGCTTCTTTTTATTAGGCTGCTATTGTTGCTACTGCCGTTATTGCTTACGCTACTATAGCTACTGACATTGACGTTTTTGCTTCCTTTTCCATTACCTCTGCCCTTACCTCTGCTTTTATTATTGCTTTTACCATTACCATTGCCATTATCGTCGTCATCATCATCCAAATCAACAATTAATGACAATAAAGCAAGGGCGTCACCGACTACGACAATAACTCCAGCTATTAAACCTAATTTCTCTGCATCTGACATCGAACTCCAGCTTTTCATATGCTACCCCCGCTCTTAGCCCATTGTTATGATGCTAATAGCATATGCAGCACCCAGAAATTGGGCTGTGCGAATGCCTATAATCTTATGTCCACTACTTTAATCGTCGGTGGCCGAGTATCAAACAAAAAAACCAAGCTAACAATTAAGTCAGCTTGGTTTTTTTTCTAACCAAAGAATAAATCTAATATGTTAGAACCTGTTGACGATTCGCGATTATAAAACTCGGAGTAGCCACATTTTTTACAATAAACAACGACAAACTGATTTTTCTGAATGTCAAACATTTTAGATAATCCCGTTCCTGTCATTGCTACTTCTTTTGTAGCTGCGTCTCTACTTCCGCACTTTATGCAACCTTGTTGATTCATACTGGATCACCTCATTATTACTGAATAAAAGCTATACACCTATTTACGAATTCTCCAAACGGAATACAGATGAGGAAATCGTGATGGTGGAGCCACGCGGAATCGAACCGCGGACTGATCGCTGCCAGCGACCTGTTTTCCCCCTAAACTATGGCCCCGCGATATGGTATATATTACTATATGCGCTACAATCTCTATTATTATCTTATCCTATCGTTAAAGTCAACACACCTAATAAGCGACCTCCACTCTAATTGAAAAATGCCCCTTGCTTACCTCCTCAATAGGAGTGCAAAGGGCATTTCTATTAAATCATCTAGCGACGCTTTCCTTCATTAAGATTGAATTGCCCAATTAGCTGCTGTAAAAACGAAGCTATGGACTCTACATCCTCGGAAGCTTGCTGTACGTGCAGGAAGTCCTGCTTCAGCTCTGCAACCTGTTCCTCGGCTTCTCTAGAAAGCTTACGATTACCAATGCTGACGGCTGTAATATTTTCCATAAGCGATACTACCTCGTCAACAATTTTCGCCTTCTGACTTTCTCCTTCATTCGCCTGACGAAGCAATTGGGAAGCGGCAGCAATAAGCTCCTCCCCTTCAGTTACAACTCGATTCCCTTCCTCCATGGATTGTTGGGCATGAGTCGCACCTGTATATACCTCCGCAATAATTCCTTGGATTTGCTCTACAGAGCTACGTGTGCTTTCAGAGAGCTTACGGATTTCCGAGGCAACTACAGCAAAGCCTTTACCATGCTCACCAACGCGTGCAGCCTCAATTGAAGCGTTCAGCGCTAGCAAATGCGTTTGCGACGATATGTTTTCAATAATTTGCAGAACGTCCTCAATGCTTCGAGTCGTCTCTACAAAGGAATTAATGCTTTGATTCGTGTTGCTTACCTGAGTTGAAATATGTGTCATTTTGCCGCCGATTTTTTCAACTTCCTCACGGGCAACGGCAATTTGCTCCGCAGCATGCTCCTCAAGCTGATGCAACGTCAGCTTCATATCTCCGACAACATCCTTTGCAGCATCAAGATCCTGCAATTGCTTACGAATCCCTTTAAGCATTTTTTCTACGCGATTACTAACGCGCTGTGTCGTTTTCGCCGTTGTGCTAGTAGATTGATGAAGCTCTGTTTGATTTGTTCGCACATCCTCTGCAGCTTGCTTAACCTGAATCATAATGCCTTCTTGAGAGTCAATAAAGTTGTTCAGCCACTTAGCCTGATCACCAATTTCATCTCTTGAAAAGGTATTAGTTTGTAGGCGCTGCGTTAGATCGCCTCTACCTTCCGCATTACGGCGAATAAATCGATTAATCTCCCATAGCTGCTCCGTTACAGGAGCTGTGACTTTGACTTTAACTAGCTTAATAATTAATGCAATGAATGGTAAGCCAACTAAAGCGGTTATTCCAGAGAGCAGTATTGGCGAGCTAATTTCTAACCAACTAGCAATACCAGCTGCTAACGCTGATACAACTATCATTAGTAGCAATAGTGGTAGTAACAGCTTGGTTGTTCGCCATGCAATTCCGCGATTACGATAAACCTCTTCCAAGTCCCCTTCACACATCATTCCCCACAAGTCTGGGTTATGCGGCATATGGAACGTAATCCCTTTACCAATTACGGGAATATGGCGGTAATCGGAGTACCCTGGAAAGGCAACAAACAAATTGCTACCGTTCTTGATCGTATTGGCAACCCCAGGATGCAGCTGACCTGTTGCTGGGTCAGTAAACATAATTTCTAGCTCTGTATGCTTTTCAATTCGCACAGTACCCCAATCTGTCGGAATTCCATCCTTCAAATTATCGCCATGTGCAAAGGTTTGATCTTCAAATCGACTTCGTGACAACGCCGTACCTGGCTGTATATGCGTGTTAAGTACTGGCTTCGCCATAAAAATGTAGTTATCACCAGAATCAGGATAGACATGCCCTGACTCGCGTTGAATAAGATCTCCAACGACATCGCCTGGCACGCGTCCACAAAGTAGACCTATGCGCTGTTCCTGAACAATAATTGGTGCGACAAATAGTAACGTCATCTCGTCATGAAACGAGGATGTACTCGGTCCGATTTCCAGTGTTAAAGGATCTGCGTATGGACCAAACAAACACTTACGCCCTGTAACAGTCTCAGAGGCATATTGTATTCCTTTGTCTATTACGCTGTTATGACGGTATGACTTTCCAAGGTGTGCTTGATAGGTTGATGCGATAACTTCGTTGTCGGTATTCAGCACAAACAATTCTGAGAAATCAATTCCTCTCACGCGAACAGCCTCTAATAGCTGCTCCCACCGTTCACGGCTTACACCAGCTTCTGACTTCTCTAGCTCTGGTTGAATTTTTAGTAAGGCACGATCTAAGTAACTCCAGTACAGTTCCGCCCATTGTTGTAATAATTCTTTTCTAGTTTGGGCAATCCCTTCGAAAATGTCACTTACATCATCATGCGTGTGCGAATTTATCCGCCAAGAAACCCAAAGCGGCAAGCCTTTTTTCCATCCTAACCAATCGAACATAAGCATCCCTCACCCACAGTATGTATCATTCTATCTTTATATACACTGGCATGGGAAAATTATACTCTACCAATTTTTTCTTGTCGATAATCGTAACGTTACATTGCCGATATTTGTCGTAAAAAGATAAAAATTTATGAAAATAACACAAGGCGCTAAATTGTCTTTTAATATTCCAACGGTAATTATGGTAAATTTAGGGTTTATATTTCCGAACTATTATAAGGGCATATTTGGTTGAAATTGGGGTATTCAGAGATTAAATTGATCTCCTTATCTCGTAAGCTAAGACGTCGCTTTACCGTGGCACGGTAAGCCTTCGTAGTCACTCATCGCCGTGTTTAAACCAAAAGCGCTGCATACCCTAAAAGTACGCAGCGCCCTTCCTACTCTACACCATCATGATAATGTCTAGTATAGTTTTTATCACCCTTATTCTTGAGATCACTTAATGTTTTTTCAAGCGTTTCGACGATCTGCTCCTTCGCATCACTTAGTGTATTGTAAAACATTGATTCTTCACTGCCTACAATTTTTACACCGCTTATCGCTTGCATCGATGTATATTTTCGATGCTGATCGGCCAGGTCATCTAAAGCCTGTAGCGCGTGCTTCGTCTGCAGAAATAGATCCTTATGATGCTGCTCGCTTAAGCGTTGCTCCAGATCATTTAATCGTTCATTCATGACTATTCTCTCCTTCGATTTCCAATGGAGTATTTCATGAACTTAGTATAACCAAATGATACCAAGATTATGGTTCACTTAAGCTTCTTGCTCTTAATATGCTTGCGAGCATTTTTCATACCGCCTACACCACTAAACATGTCATTAAGCTTCTGCGCTTCAATTTGCTTGGAGTTCAGACCATCATATTTCGCTTCCTTCTGAAGCTTAAAAAAGCTTGCCAACCGTTCCTGGGATAGCTCCCCTAGCTGAACAGCACGCTGTACCGCACAGCTTGGCTCCTTCTGATGAGAACAATCTGAGAATTTACATTGCGAGGCCAATTGCTCGATATCAGCAAAGGAGCGAGCTAGATCGGCACTTTCCAAGCCTAATTCGCGCATCCCCGGCGTATCGATAATAATGCCACCAGTCGGCAGCACAAATAACTCTCGATGCGTCGTTGTATGACGCCCCTTATCATCGTTTCTCGTTGCACTCGTTTCCATCTGCTCTGAGCCTAGTAAGCCGTTAATAATCGTTGACTTACCTACCCCGGAGGACCCGATGAATACATAGGTCAACCCGCTCTGAAGATAGTCACGTACCACATCGATCCCATTCTCCATCAAGCCAGAGGTCGTTAGCACATCAACTCCAAGCGCAACCGAGGCTACCTGCTCTAATTTCTCCTCTAGCTGATCGCAGAGATCCGACTTCGTCAGCAGTACGACTGGTGTCGCCCCGCTATCCCATACAAGAGATAAATAACGCTCCAATCTTCGCAAATTAAAGTCATCATTTAGCGCCATGCAAATAAATGCGACGTCCATATTAGCCGCGACAACCTGCACATCATACGATGTTCCAGCCGCTCTGCGCTCAATAATGCTTTTCCTTGTTAGCACATGATGAATGAGCGCACGCTGACTGTCTTGATCGCCTTGCTCCTCATAGCTCAGCATGACATAATCACCAACTGCAGGATAATCACTGGTAGAAGTAACGCCATAGCGAAACTTCCCTGACACCTCCGCTAGCAGTTCGCCATGTGCCGTAGCGACCCGGTATACACGTTTGTATTGCGTTGTAATTCGACCTAGCTTCAGCTCTGGATACATCGTTGCTTCCTGTAGAAATCTCTCACTAAGTCCAATCTTTTCTAAATGAGTATTCAATACTGTTCCTCCTCAAGTAAGTTGACCCTCTTGGGAGGTGAAGTGCTGCTATGCTAGGGCACGACCCTCCCCGTTTGCTGCAATGCCAGCTACAATCTGCACCGTGTAGTTGCTTTTCATATGACAACTCCCCTTTCCTTCATATTACTCTTATCTTAGAATGATTGAGAGTATTTCGCAAGTTTTCCTATTTTTGCCCTCTATACTCAACTGGCGGCACATTCAGTATCGCCTTAAAGCATTTATTAAAGTAGCTTTTATTCTCATAGCCAAGCTGGTCTGCAATTTCTTCAATACTTTTTGTTGTTGTATCGAGCAGCCTGCACGCTTCCTCCATTTTAATTCGCGTAACATAGCGAATAAAGCCCTCGCCTGTTCCTTGCTTATACATGCGGCTAAAATAGTTTGGATTAAGATGAAGGTGCTTGGCAACCTCCTCAGTCGATATTTTCTCGTTTAGATGCTTAGCGACATAGTTTTGCGCCTTAACAATTAACGAGTTAAACATCAATTGATCGGACTGTGGCAGCGAAATCTGCTCGATATACGCAAGCAGCCAATCCTGCAATTGATAGATCGAATCGACGTTCAATATTTTTTGATGGATAACCTCTTCCGAATAGGTTGAGCTATAATGATTAAGTGTACGAAGCTTAATGAGCAGATCAAGCATCAGCTTTAGCACCCATTCCTTGACTGCGGAAGGCTGATAATGTTTTTCCATAATAAGCCCAAACCACCTTGACAGTATCTCCTTTAGCTCGTCCTTACTACCGCTAACTAATTCACGCTTCAGCTCCTGCTCTGCCTCAGCATAATGGGCAAATAAATCCTCTATCGAGAAAGCAACCTCACGATAAACCGCAATCGTCATATCTCTATCGTAAAAAGGAGTATCCTTACGAGCCAGCATACTGGACACAGCGCTTCGCAGCTGAGCTCCCATCGTTCGCTGCCCAATATAATAGGAGCTGGACGTTTTCAAATACTTCATCAATTCACTTTGAATGACCTTCACTTGATCTCTTACCGTCTCGAAAGCATTGATATTTAATGAGGCATCCGCAGAAAAAAGAATAACTCCCAGCTTGCTATCCAGTGGTAAATACATTCCGCTAGAACCCAGTCCTTCACTTACAATATTATCGAAGGCAAAGCTATAGGTTTCATCACTCAGTCGCAAGCCCGCGATCGTATCGGCATAACGATCCACGCGGCATAGCACCGGAATAATGGCACCTTGCGGAATAGATACACCTTGCTGTACACAATAACGTAGCCAATCCTCGTAATTCCACAGCGGCGTATGCAGCATATTGTGCAGCAGCTTTTCTTTAATGACTGAGCGATGCTCGCTTTCAAACTTTTTAAGTCGTTCTGTTTGTGAGATTACAGCTTTCTCATGCTCTATCTCTTGAACCATCTTCTCTAATATTGGAGCAATGCTTTCTACACTGAGCGTTTCCTTCAAAATATATTCATGCACATTGAGCTTTAACGCCTGCTGTGCGTAATTAAATTCATTGTGACAAGAGATAATGAGCACCTGCAGCATTGGAGATTTCTCCTTTAACCGCTTCACCAGCTCCAAGCCATCAATCCCTGGCATGCCTATATCGGTAATTAATAAATCCGGCATTTGCTCTAGTGCAGCTACTAGTGCTTCCTCCGACTCATCATAGCCTCCCAGCAGCTGCAAACCTAGCTCTTCCCAAGGGAGCATCTTCTCTAAATAATCCAATACCGGTATATCATCATCAACCAACATCACTTTATGCATAGGTATTCCCCCCTGCGGATTTAATATCTAGAGTTAATGTAATGGTAGTGCCTTCTCCAGCCTTACTTTCGATATGCATGCCAGAAGCAGGACCATAAATAATTCTGATGCGCTCGCCAACATTCGTTAATCCAATCCCATTCAGCTTATTTCCATCCTGGTCATTTGCAGCAATAAGCGCTCCTCTTACTTTGCGGTTAATCTCATCAGCAATGTCTGGCTCCATCCCTGCACCATCATCGGCAATTTCGATGATTAATGCAGTCCCTTCAAAACGCGCCTTAATGGAAATACAGCCTTGCTTCTGCTTAATGCCGTGCATGCACGCGTTTTCGATAATGGGCTGAATAATAAATCTTGGAATTTCCTGCAGCATCGCTTCTGGCTCCAGCTCTACCTGCAAATCAATTGGCCTTCTTCTACGGAAGTTCATTAACTGCAGATAATGTCGAACGATATCAACTTCCTCATGTAGGGGGACAAATGCATTGTTCCGTTCAATCGTCATGCGCAGCAATGTGCTTAGTGATTCCAATATACCAGCGTTCTCCTTGTCACCCTTCATCAAAATGCCCATCCGCACCGAATTAAGAATATTGAATAGGAAATGAGGGTTAATTTGCGCTTGAAGCATATCGATTTCAGCCTTGCGCTTAAGCTGCTGCTCTAGCGTAATTTTTTGAATCATCTCAGAAATGCGATCTAGCATATTATCAAGCGCTTTGCCTAGTATTCCGACTTCATCCACACCACGAACCTGTGAACGAATGTCCATATTACCCCCATTAATCTGCTTCACAACACCTAGCAGCTCAACCATCGGCTTTGTAAACTGTCTTATTAATATAATGAGCAGCAATAGGAATAAAGAGAAGAACAGCAGCAGTGTCCATAGAATGGAGCGACTAATTCCAGCAATTTCGCCAATCGCCTGCTCGTACGGTGTTAAGCTAATTAAATTCCAATTATAGAAGCTGGCTTTCTTCCACGCCATCAGATATGTCTCATCCTGCAGCTTAATAAGCTTGGAGCTAAAAGCATCCTCTGCCCCTGCTTGCCCTACAGCTCCAGCCGCCATCACCTTCGTTGTATCTCCCGCTCCATCACTCTCATCAAAAAAATGAGCGGTAGACTGGCCAATTTTCGTCGAATCTAAATGCGATAAGATAACACCATCAAGATCAGTCAGCATCATTTCCTGATTATTCGTTTGATCGCCCCACACCGTATTCAGCCTTTTCTCGTCCACACTAACAAATATGTACGCATATTCTGATTTGGTCGTCAGTCGCATCGGTCGAACAACTGTAATGAAATGAGACGACGAGGATTGATCCTTTATATAATTTTCATGGACGCCGATCCAGCCACCGTCATAGGGTAGCTGCTCCTTCACATCTACAAACCAAGATTCGTTAATTAATTGCTGTGGCTCAAAGCTTCGGCTGGCATAGTTCGTAAATGATTTGCCGTTAGGTAGCAATATACTAATAAACAGCTGCTCACCAGACAGTGACAACGTCTCTAGCGTTCGCAGCAGCTGCATATGCTTGGAATATTGATCATAGGTTTCTATTTCTACTGGAGATAATAGCTCGTCACGTAATAAGCTAATCATTTTCACGTCGAATTGAATAAAGTTAACGACATAGAGCATGTTGTTTAATATCGTGCTTACTGATTTGTTAGCGATTTCAAGAGATTGTAAAGCATTATTTTCCGCGTTCTTTCTAAGCTTATCCTTAGTCAGCCATTCGGAGGCGGGCAGCATAATAAGCATCGGCACAAGTATACATATGATCGAAGCAACAACCAGCTTACTTCTTAATGTTCGTCTAGTAAAAAGCCATTTACCATTCATACTCCCGTCCCCGATCCCTTAAGTAGTCTTTTACAATAAGTCCGAGAAGCCACAGAAGAGAGAAGACCGTTGGTCTTCTCTCTGGAATCTCAATTACTGTGCTATAGAATTAGAACTAGTTGTTCGCATCAATCAATTGCTGCACTTTAGTCTTCGCATTAGCAAGCGTAGTTTCTAGATCCTGTGCACCTAGTAGATAAACCTCCGCTTCTTCAATAAATGCACTTTCAAGCTCCGCTTGATAAGCTGGCATATATGCTTGACCTGCTTTGGAATTGTTCAATACATGCATTAACGATTCACGATCAATTAGGTCAGGATTTTTAGGGAATTTCATCATATTATCAACAACGGTATTCAGATCTGCTTTCGTCCAAGATGGGAATTGCGTACCTTGGAACACGATCCCTTCCGTCGTTAACCAACGAATAAATGTAAATGCCTCTTCTTTATGCTTGGATTTTGCAGCAATACCATAATAGTCGGCACTTGCACTTGTATAACCGCTAGGGTCGCTAGCATTGTTTTTCGGATAAGGAGCAAATACCGTTTTATGCTCGTAGTTAAAGTTGTCATTGCCACCAACCTCGATAACCATCCAGTTACCGATTGGAATCATACTTGCTGTTTGATTAGAGTACACATTTCTGTAGTGCATTTTTTGAGACGTTACATCTGCATAGGAATATGCGGATTTATCAATATTCATCGTTTGATTTAGAATTTCAAGTGATTTAGCAAAGCCTGGATCATCCATATTAGATGTGCCATCTAATTTCAAAAAGCTGCTATTCGTTGGTTGGTTAACTACGGCTTGATTGAAGAATACAGCCCAGTTATGGAAGTAAGCACCGTAACGCTTAGATGCACCTTCACCCTTCGTTAACGCCTTCGCATACTCCGCAAACTCATCCCAGGTCCAATCTGTTGGAACTGGTAGATTGGCTTCATCCAAATGATCTTTGTTCAATAGTACCATGTACTCTACATACTTACCAGGAAGCGCATACACACTGCCTTCAAAGGTAGGATCGATCTTATAATCCTCCTGTACATTGATATTGTTAGCAGCAAGCAGCTCATCCATATTAGCAAGCATGCCCATCGCTGCACGTTGATTGTACTTCGGTGTATCTGGGAATACAACAACATCCAGTGCGTCACCAGAGGCTACTAGCAGGTCTAGCTTTTGCATACTTGCCGTTGCGTCTCCATTGTCAACAAGTGGTACATAGTTAATTTTAATTCCTGGGTGCTGGTTTTCAAACTCAGCAATAACTCCGCTTAAATTTTCGTTTTCAAGAATGTGCCAGCTATGAAAATTAACGGTTACAACCTCATCGTCACTTTTACTTTCTTGCTCATTTGTAGCCGTTGAAGTAGTAGCTGTCGGCGTAGTTGCTTGATTATTAGCATTGCCGCTAGTAGATGTGTTATTGCCGGAACAGCCCGTGATGACCATCGCTAGAAGTGCAAGGCTTAGAAACAATTTTTTCATTTCCTCATTCCCCTTTTTATTATAATAGTGAATCTACGGTTATTTTCCCATACCGTGAAATGCTCTCGTAATCTACTTTTGTTACTTTATTGAAAAATAAATGACTAGGGCGTGTCCGAGAACTCTGAGGACAGCAAATTTTGCCGAATTTTTGTTCCATGCAAGGCGCGTTTGTGAAGGTGTACCGGGGGTACATCAAGCAAACGGAACGAAGCAGGGGGCGAAAAGGCGGTGAAAGGTGCCACTGAACGGGTTTTCAGACACGCCTAGCCCTTTACACCACCAAGCGCAATCCCTTCGATGACTTGCTTCTGTCCAATAAGGAAGACGATCAGCAACGGAATTATGGCAGACACCGCCGCAGCCATCGTTAACGAATAAAATTGACCATACGTATCTGAGAACTTATTCATCGCTAGCTGCAGCGTATAATACTTGTCTGTACGCAGGAAGATTAATGGATTCTGGTAATCATTCCACGTCCAGATAAATCGCAAAATCCCGTATGTGGCAATGGCGGGACGGATCATTGGCATCGTCACATTTAAGAAAATGCGTGCGTGACCTGCACCGTCAATTCTCGCTGCTTCAATAAATTCATTGTTGATGCTCATAAAAAACTGTCGCAGCATAAACGTTCCAAGTACACTAAAGCTGCCTAGCAGAACTAGACCAAGATGTGTATCGAACAGCTTAATCTCTCGCATAAGTAAGAATTGCGGAACGATAATACTTTGCTGTGGAACCATAAAGGTTGCCAGTACGATTAGGAATAAGAAATTATTGCCGCGAAAGTTCACCTTCGTAAAGCCGTAAGCTGCCATACTGGACACTAATACAGAGGTAAAGGTCGTTAATATCGTCACCTTAATTGTGTTCCAATAGTATAGGTAAAATGGATAGTCACCAAGCCATACCTTTTTATAATTGGCTTCCCCATTAAACTGGGATGGAATCCATTCAATCGGAAACTTAAATACATCCTGCTCAACCTTCAATGATGTACTAATCATCCATATAAAGGGTAGTAGAAAGATTATACCGCATGCGAATAGGATGACGGTCAATGCAATTTTAGATATTGGCCACTTTTTCACGTTTTACCCCTCCTAGTAATTGACCCATTTTCGCTGCCCGATCCACTGCAGCACGGTAATGACAAGCACACATAAGAACAGCACCATCGCAATCGCTGAAGCATAGCCTGTTTTTAGATTAGTAAACGCTACATCATATAGGTAGTAGACCATAACTGAGCTTGAATGTGCAGGTCCGCCAGCCGTTAACACTGCGATTAGATCAAACACTTTAAAGGAGTAAACAACACCTGTCACCAGTAGAAAGAATGATGTGGATGAGACAAGCGGCAATGTAATGTTGCGGAACTTCTGCCAAGCGTTCGCCCCATCAATGCTTGCTGCTTCATATAAATCTTTCGGGATGTTTTGCAGGCCAGCAATGTAAATAATCATATTAAAGCCTATTTGAGTCCAAATAAGAATGAGCATAACCGAAGGCAGCGAGTAATGAATATCTGCCAGCCATTTTGGCGGATTATCGATGCCAATATTTATTAAAAACTGATTAATCGGCCCCAGTGAAGGATGGAATAACACCTGGAATACGATAGCGACCCCAACTACACTTGAGATATAAGGCATAAAATAAATGATCTTGAAAAAGTCTTTAAAGAAAACACCGCTGTTAATCGCAATCCCAAGTAATAGAGAGATCGCCATCGTAATTGGTATGGCTAGCATTAATATAAAATTGTTTTGAAAGGATGTAATAAACGTCTGATCCTTCGTCAAATCCACAAAGTTGTCTAGACCGACAAATCTGATCCCGTCGATCCCTTGAATTAAGCTCCAATCGGTAAAGCTAATCAAAACTGATGCAAGGATCGGCAGTAATGTAAATAGCGCAGTTCCGATAAACATAGGTCCTACAAATATCCAGCCTGCAATATTCTCTCGTAATCGTCTCTTTCTGCGTTGAACTTGGTCTTGTTGGTTAATTGCAATAACAGATTCCACGATGCCACCTCTTTCTGTAGTAATAAGGTAATGATAGCTTGCTAGTAAGCTTGCACATCATATACTTTTGTGACTTGTTTGAAAAATTAATTACTCAATAGTAGATATTCAAGAGGCGACTAATAGCAAACGAGCATCACCACCCTCTTGGAGGGAGCTGCGATGCTCGTTAAACGTTCTAGTTTCGAATCGAAACTAGGAGGTATTTTCCAACTTTTGTCGAAGAAATAGAATTAAGTATGAATAAAAGTTGAAATCAAATTGGACGAAAAATGATATAGGAGAAATGTCAATGTACCGTCTGCCCTCTCAAAAAAACAGTGATTCAAATAAAGAACAACCAACAACTCATTCACTTGCTGCTGATTCTATTCGCAGTCCATCGGCTGAGACGATAAACCCACTACAATTGACACCTTCGAATTTATTCGTATTACAACGAACGATCGGGAATAGAGCTTTATCTCGTTTATTAAGTCAGTCGAGTACTCAGCCCCCTTCTTCCTTAATTAATTCCAATGTTCCGCATAGCACTCCCACCTCAGAGCCTGTCCAAAGAATTGTTATACAAAAAAAATATGATCCCAATGAAGTTCCATACAAAACTGAAAAAAGCTTAATTGATCGAGCCAATGAGCTATATGAACAACGTGAGGATATGCTTGATAAAGGAGATATATCTGGCATTTACTCAATTGGAGGGGATTTTGAAGAATTAAAGGAAATCGCAATAGCTAACGGATGGTTAGAAGCTTATGATTTACTTATAAAATGGGGAGAAATGATTCCTGGTGATGAAGAGGAGGAACAAGAATTTGCATTGTACGATAAAGTGACTGAACTTGAAACGAAGCTTAAAGGTTTGAAATCCGAAGTGTCGGATGCTAGTGAGGAAATTAATATAATAATGGATGAGCTTCGTAGTATAGAACACATCGCGGCAATGAACGGCTGGAACCATATCGTTAACTATGCCCGCAAAGTTGGGAAGTATACCCCTGTTGTATACGGCAATCCTAGTGGGGATACAACTAATTCTATGGATGCGGATAAGTTGGATGAGATTATCAAGAATGATGTTCCTGACCCTAATGAAGCTATAGAGATCATCGAGTATTTAGAATCTAAAGCTTCTGAATCGTCTAAAGAAGCTTTAGATTTTATTAGAAGTACCATTGATAACAATATTGCATTGATCACGAAAGATAATATTAAGATCATTAAATCCTTTATTAATACTTATAAAACTGCTCAGGAAAGAGAGCTTAATTTCGATAAATGTTTAAAAATGCTATATGGAGTTTTAACTACCGGTCTTAAAAGGCGAACAGAAAGTCCTGAAATCGAGGTAACTGGAGAGCCTTTTAATCCAGAGCTTCCCGAACGAGAGGACTACACAGGCATCCATATGAGTGAAATCGAGAGCAAGTATGATGTATTAGCTCGCAAATCAGGTGCACCAGAAAAAGAAGGGGCGCTGATTCCCGGTGCTGTACATGAAGTCGATCTTGCGTTTTTGGATGGAATGAGAGGTATCCCGAACTACCGAGTCACACTTAAAGCAGAAAAAAAACCAGAACTGGGAGGAGGAGATGGAGGAGGAGAAAAAGTTTATGCACTGGGACATACAGGAGCCATTAACTTCGAGGGGGCGCTTTCCAATCGCGGAGGAGAAAGACTGTATGGTGTTTTGTTCCCTAGTGGATTTATGGAAAGGTACGGATTAGATTTGCGCACCAAAGGCATAAGCGGCAAATCGGCTCAGACACCAGTAGATCAAGATTTTGCCCAAGGTTATATGTATGACGATAAGAAAAAAACACACCGTGTAGAAATTCCTTCTACTAATGCATTCGCTATTCGTGCTGAAGATAACACTCCTGACGGTCAGGCTCATATTCATTTTAGTAGATCCAATATGAATATTCATGGTAAAAAAATGTCTCAGCTTGAATTCATGAGATTATTTGTGATCGGTGTTGTAGAATTTAATATGCAGGGCTTTGTCATTAACATAAAGTATTTTAGCGAAAGGAAATAATACGATGAATAACAAGCTAATCGACTCACTTTTACACCCTAAGGAATCCTATGAAAGAACACAGGCACTGAGAGAAGCAGTAATTGAATTACAAAATAATTCCTTCAGTTCCCCTCAAGAAAACGTTATTAATTTTTTAAGAAGCTATAAAACGGAGGATCAGGTTCAGGCCGCGCTAATTGGTATTTTGTTGCATAGGTTGGATCGGAGTAAACCACCGCAAATTGGCGTATTTGCGAGACTTTTTCCTGCGTTGCAGATGTCATGGGAGCCTCAGATTCAGAAAATGGCAATTGAAATTTTCTCTGGGCATTCGCCAAAGGAAGTTTTCTATGAACTAACTGATATTGTTGCTTTAAAAGAAGGCTCCGAAGAGGATCGATATTATGCGTACAACGTGATTAGCACGGTCGATTTCGATTCAGTACCAGAAACGATGTAGATTAGACTTAATTAAAGTTTAAGCGTGCCAACAACTCACATCTGTTGGCACGCCTAGAGCTAATATTATTTATTGATAGATTAACTGGAATAGTCGATACATAATAACTGCCGTTTCTGCACGTGTAGCATGAGACTGCGGCTTAATTGCGTTATTGCTGCCTTGGATCAATCCGCTTTCGAGTAATGCTGTAACAGCTTCCTTCGCATAGCTTGAAACCCCCGCTGCATCAGCATAGGTGGACAGCTCTATTCCACTAAGCTGTGGCAGTTCGATGCTCATGACATCTAATGCTCGCGATATAATGACCATCATGTCTTGTCTAGTGATATAGGCTTTAGGATTAAATAATCCATTGCCGCTGCCTTCAACAATGCCTAGAGACTGTGCAACAGTAACAGCTTCATAATAATAATCCTGCTGCGTCACGTCGCTGAAGGAATTGATTGAGCTCTGACTTGATGCTGTAAGAGCTAGCGTCTCAACTAGCAGCTTCGTAAAGTCAGCACGCGTTACATTGCTTGTTGGAGCGTATGCTTGAGCTGATACTCCATTAATCATTCCTTTCGAAGCCAGCACCTCAATCTGTTGCTTCGCCCAAGGAACTGAAGTTAGATCAAGGAATGATTTGTTATAGTATGCGATGGCATATTGGCTAAAGTGGTCAGTCTTAAATTGCACTTCAGCTGCTTGACCATCCATTCTACCCGTTGGCACCAAGCTCGCCTTTCCTTGCGCATCGACATACCATACATTTACAAATGGTGACTGTTCGTTATCTGCCAGCTTATAAGGCACTTTCACCAATACTGTCGCTTCTTCATTGTCGAAGGTTAACGCTTGACCGTTAGCTGCCACTACCTTTAGCTCCAGCACAGCGTCTACCTCTCCATTGATGCTAGCGGATGGATGTAAGCTAGTAGCCGCAATTGAAATGCCTACTGTTTCCTCGCCCTTAGCAGTCTCATTATTCGCTAGCATATTGCCTGGCAGGATCAAGCTGCCAAGAGCAGTTGATAGTTCGATTAATTGCTGTTTTCCCTTCTCGCTGACATAGGCTTTCGGCAGTTGAAGTAAGTAGGAGACAGCACCCTCAATATTAGGAAGCTCGATTATAATTTTGCGATCGCCATTATCAGCAGCCTTGCTCTGCTTGAAAGCAGCATCCAGTGAAGCTTCATCAAGCGTAGCAGTGACTTGCCCATTCAGTGTTGTCAGCTCCTTCACTTGAATAACGACCTGACCATTAACAAGCTTCACTTCATTCCCCTGTGTAATTCCTGTATTACCGTCAGGGCTTGTTGGCGGATTAGGCTTAGTTGGAGTTGGCTCTTCTGGAACTGGAATCTCCATATCACTAGTGCTTGGCCCATTGCTTGTAACGTTACCGCTATAATCCTCCGCTTCTACCTTATATAAGGCGTCAACATCAGTAGAATGATCAATTAGATAGCTGTTCTGATCGCCGCTTACCGTAGTCAATAACAAGCCATTACGATAAATGTAATATTGCTTAACTGCGATATTGTCGGTTGCATGAATCCACTGCAGCTGAACATTCTCCCCGTCTAATGTCACTGTCATCCGTGCACCAGTTGGCCATGTCGGATAAATATTGTCGATCTCTAAAGTTGCAATCTCATCTTGCACTAACGGCTCAGACACATTCCCTGCTTCATCCACTGCATATAGTCCAAGCTGATAGCTCGTATTAGGCTGCAAGCCGTAAACATAGTACTCCGTAATATTGGCGCCTAGCTGGGCAATTTTCGCCTCATCTAGATACAGTGCATAGCCTGTAACTGCCGTATCGTCGGTAGCATGCGGCCATGCAAGGAATATACCGTTCGTCTCTAACTCAACAATTTCTAGCTCGACATCATCAGCCCATACAGGTGACTGAATGTCTGGAGCTTCTGTTGTAATGACAATAGATGGTCCCTTGGCTTCATTGCCTGCGGCATCTACAGCGTAAACCGTAAATTCATACTCATTTCCAGCTGTTAGATGATTGATGGTATGTGATGTTTTACTGCCATCAACCTCGACAATGACCGCGTCATCGGCATAAATAACATAATTCGCTACACCATATTGATCGCTAGCTTCACTCCACTGTAGCGTTACGGAATGACGTGAAACTCCGCTTGCTGCTAAACTGACATCCTCAGCCCAGCTTGGAGGCGTCTCATCCTGAGCTTCAGTTACAATCGTAATGGATGGACCGTTGCTGCTTTCCTGCATCGTATCGCTCGCTTCTACTGAGAAGGTATACGAGGTTGCAGGAGATAAGCCCGTAACAATATAGTGCTTCACATCGGAACCAACAATCGCAATACGCTCACCATCACGAATAATGCTATAGCTTACAATACCTGCTTCATCCTCTGCACCAGACCAGGCAAGTGCAACCTGATGCGGCTTCAAATCAGCAGCCTGCAAGCTTCCCTCTACCCATACTGGAGCAGTCGTATCGCTTTCTAACACCTCAGAGCTGATGTTGATATACGGTCTAAGCAGTGGATCACTTGCTTCCTTAGAATGAATATCTACGTTTTGATCAAGCCATAGATCATCCTGAAGCAGGAAGCTTACGAGCTGATCGCCGCTTGCCTCTTCAATCACATAATCAGTAACATCGATGCTTTTCCAATAGCCAGCATTTCGAATTGTAGTGCTTGCCAGCTTCTGTCCTGCAGCAGGCTTATTAATCCAATTAATTGTAGATTCGCTCCAGTTATCGCCTGTTGCATACACGTCCATGCCGATATCCATATTAGGCGATTGCACGGCAAATACATACACATTTAACGTCGCTTCTGTTATATTGCCTTCAATTGAATGCAATGGGAACTTCATATAAATTCGTCGGTTATTGCCTGTGTTTTTCATTTCCTCGCTGCCTGATGCGCCCGCCGCATTTTTATAACGTAAGAAGTTTCCATTGTTATTAAAGCCATCTCCGCCGAAGTTGCCAAGCGCTGGTGATTGAGGGAAGGCGTCATCACTCGGAGCGACCTTCACTTCTTGGCGCACAAGCCCCTCATAGGTTTGGATAATTATCGACGGTCCATCTGTCGAGCTGTTGTTAAAGCCATCTACCGCTTCTACTGCGAATGTATAGGACTGACCATTACTTAAATTAGTCGCCACATAGCTCAGCTCGTCTCCTGCAACTATAGCAAGCTCCTCGCCATCACGATAAATCTTATAAGCGGTAACGCCAATATTATCTTGCGCCGCCGTCCATTGTAGTGTGACCTCATGATCCGTTAACCCCCCATAACTCAGCAGTCGGTTAGCTGGCCATACTGGCTTCTCTTCGTCATGCTCAACAGCGGTTGTAATCGTTACAATCGGTCCAGTTGCAGACCAATTACCTGCAGCATCAACCGCTTCTACCTTGAACTGCACTTCGCTATTTTCGCTTAAGCCTCTCACCTGATAGCTAAGTCTATTGGCAGGTAGTGTAATGAGCTCCTTGTTGTTTTGCAGAATGCGATATGCCGTCACAGCACGATTGTCTTCTGCTGCTGTCCATTGCAGCGTTACAGACTGATGAGTGATGTCCGTTGCCGTTAATTCTGCAGTCTCACCCCAAAACGGTGTAATAGTATCTGGCATACCCAATGTTTTGAACGTCACAGCTGGTCCGCCTAGTGATAGATTGCCGCTCTTATCCTGAGCTTCAACTCTCACCATATAGATCGTATGTTCATTCAAATGCTGTAAGGAATAGCTCAGCTCCTTCGTCTCGGCAACAAACTGATTGTTAACATAAACGCGATAGCCCTCAACCGCAACATTGTCTATCGCTTTCGGCCAGCTTAAAGTCGCACTGTCAGTGTCAAGCTCCGTTACTGCGATCGTTGCTCCAGCCTTCCAGCCTGGTAGCGTTGTGTCACTAGCTTGCTTAGTCGTGACGTTGATCTCACTGCTTTCTACCGATGTATTGCCAGCACCGTCAACTGCAACAATGGTAAAGATGTACGTATGATCCTTTTCTAACGCGGTCACATCATAACTCGTTACCGTTGCCGGAACTTCAGCAAGCAGCTGACCGTCCTTATAAACGCGATAGGATGATATGCCAATATTGTCATGTGCCTCCGGCCATTGTAACGTAGCGGATGTCGGTGAAACATTATCCGCTAGGAATGCGCTTCCATATCGCCATACAGGAGCAGTAATCTCATCCTGCTGACTTGGCACTGGCAATGGAATAAACGGCTCTTGCGGTGTTTCTGCTTGCTCATCGCCTAGCACAACGACTAGTTTATTGTCAGCATCCTTTACGAGTGACGTTTGATAGACTTGCTGAACACCCTCGTAATCTACTGTAACCTCGTACTCTCCGTAGAAGCCGCGGATCGTATACTTTCCTTCTGCATCTGTTTTGCCTTGTTCATCTGTCCACCATTCTTCATAGATCAGTCGCTTCCACTCTTCACCAGATGGCTTTAATGTCCAATCACTTGTATAAAGTGGAGCATTGCTTTGCCAGTGTGCACCATCCCAGAAGCCCCACATCGTAAAGGACTGCACCTGCGGATGACTGAAGCTTGCAATTAATATATCTCTAGTAAATTGACCTTGAATATCAGCACGTGGCGAATTCATATCAAACTCCGTAATTGCCAGCTCATCAGCATATTGCCCGAAATGCGTCAGCTGATTATAGAACGCCATCGGCGCCACTGGTGTGCTACCGAAATGCCCTTGAATACCGATGCCATCAATCGGTGCTCCAGCATCAATTAGGCTCTCTAAAATGTTAGAAAATTGTCCGATCACTGGACCGTCAATTCCAATAATCTGTGTCTCATTCACGTACAGCTTTGCATAAGGATCAGCTTCCTTTGCAAGCTTAAACCAGTCAGCAGCAATTTCGTCTCCGTATGTGCCACGAATTACAGAGTTAGCTGTAGGCTCATTAATTACATCCCAATCAACGATTCTTCCCTTAAAGTAACCCGCTACTTCATGAAAATGATCCTCAATTCGCTTATGAATTTGATTCGGATCACCATAAATTTCACCGATATCCGCTGGCATTCTAGTTAGTCCATCCCATAGAAGCGTATGGCCTCTAACGCTGAAGCCATTCTCACCTAGCCAATTATATAGATTAACCGTTCTCGCTTTATCGCCTTCCCACCATGGCCATTTCATCTCATTTTCCATAACGACAGCGTTGAAGTTTTCCTTCAGCTTCTCGCGATAAAGCTCTGCATTTTCATCTGTGCCAAACAGCATCGCACTATTGACGGCTGTTCCGAACTTAAAGTCATGCTTCGTCATCTGAGCATGGACATCCGCTCCTTCAACCGACTCACCATTCTCGTCAAGCACGATTACTTCGAAATCACCCTTGCGATACTGCTCAATCCGTTCATTCGCTTCTGCTCGCCAAGGTGCATCCTCTTCCATTCCTTCATAGTAAACAGGCGTTCTTGGTAAATCATCAATTGTAATCGCTTTCTTAAAATTGATTACTTTAATATCTGCGATTTCGATCACCTGCGGCTTAAAGCCTACACGAAAAGCAACCTGCGATTGATTCTCGCCCATATCCAGTGCGGCAACAATCGGTACGTAAAATTTCTTCCACTCGGCAGGAATGGAAACCTGTTCAGTGATCGACTTATCCCACGTTTGCAGCTTCTCCATAACAAGCGCCGCTGAGCCCTCTGCTGTTTCATGACTTGAGCTGATCGTTCTCGCATAAAAGCTAGCGAGCATCACATCATCCTTTTCAATAGCAGCATAAATAGGGATCTCATACTGAAAATCATACGTATATGCTGGCTGAACATCTGTAGTAAAGCGCAATGCTTGAGTGAAGGCTTCCCCTTCTACCTCAACTACCTCCATTGAACCGTATCTTTCAGAGCCTGGCTTAATGACCGCCCCTTGCAAATTAATGTCTGATAGAATAACTTCCCCCTCTGGCAGTTCTTCTTCTGTCATTGCATAGCTGCTCTGTGATAACACAGGTACACTGATGATCATAGCTACTAGCAATAAAATGACTATTCGGTGGTATCGAAGCTTCACTTTTTCTCATCCTTTCTGCTCTGTAATGTGAACCTACCACCAATAATAGTCATCATGCTAGCGGACAAACAAGAAACAGTAATGACTTATTTGAAACTTTTGTTACCTTCCAATCCATACAACACAAAAAGCCCCAGTTAATCGGGAGCACCTGAGCATTTTTAGGCTACCCTCTTCTGGGACGACAAAGTTAATTTGAACTGGAAATAATCCAGTATATTTAATGAACATATTTCCCGCTTGATGGAATAGCGATCTCGTCAAAGCGTTCGACGAGCTCCCTTAGGTTAAGAGATAATTCTTCATCAGTCATCGGTAAGCCATGTCCTGTTACCGCTATTTTGGGATTCAGTGCTTGGAGCTTAATGACGGATTCACGTGCTTGCTCCCAATCCGTCGTGAAATATTTCGGTGGGCCACTAATTTCGTGCTTCTGCATCAACACCTTATAGATTGATTCCTGCTGAACAGTAACGAAGGCATCACCTGCAATTAAGCATCGATCAGCTTCTCTATAAAAAGAGATATGCCCTGGTGTATGTCCGGGTGTATGAATCCAGCGCCAGTCGGACAGCATTGGAATGGAGCCATCAGACGGGAAGGGCTTTACATGATGTCCAAGATTAATTGGCTCGTTAGGAAATAACGTCGATAGCTTGGCGAATAATCCTCCATCTACTGTTGGATCAGGCGGAGGATAAGCTTGCTTCCCCGTTAGATACGGCAGTTCTAAGTCATGTGCATATACCGGCACATCCCAACGCTTTACTAATTCAATGATCGCTCCAACATGATCAAAATGCCCATGGGTTAACAATATCGCTAATGGTTGACTGCCGCTACCGAACCGCTCCTCTGCGGCAGCAATGATGGCATCAGCCGATGCTGGCATGCCAGCATCAACGAGTACCCAGCCTTCTTGCCCCTTATGCGGATTCCCGATCATACAGATGTTAACGATTTGTATCGTGTGACAATAAATATCTGGTAGTAATTCTTTTCCCTTACCGCTTGCAATGGATGTCGCTGGCAGATAAGTATAGTCCTCACCATACTTCATTTCTTGATCCATCATTGTTGCTCCTTTTATTAGATAATGGCGTTAGCTACTATTGTTTCCTCACCTCGCCTTCCTATGCAATAAAATTCGTCGTTTTCGCTCGCTTACATTTAAAGTCATCCTCTTGGCTGTATTGAAGTTCTAATTTCGGGGAATAAAATCAACAGTGCTTATTTTTAAGCAAACTACGCAAGTCACTTGAAGGGAGTTAAAATGCAATAATGGAAAGGTCCCAAAAATTAAGCCTACTCGCTCTTTCCTCTATTCCTTTAATTATGACCTTAGGAAATTCAATGCTTATTCCAATACTCCCCTCTATGGGTCATCAGTTAAAGGTCAGCTCGTTTCAAATTAGCTTAGTCATCACTGTTTATTCAGTTGTGGCAATCTTTCTTATTCCGGTGGCTGGCTTTCTGTCTGATCGATTTGGACGACTTAAAGTAATTATTCCAGCTTTAATTCTTACAGGCTTAGGAGGACTGCTATCTGCCATTGCTTCAACATGGTTTGATCATGCTTATCTATGGATATTAGTTGGCAGATTTATTCAAGGAATCGGTGCCGCAGGCTCCGCACCAATTGTACTCCCACTCGTTGGTGACATGTTTAAGGAAGAGAGTGATGTCAGCCAAGGTCTAGGTATTATCGAAACATCAAACACCTTCGGTAAAGTGTTAAGTCCTTTATTAGGCTCACTGTTAGCGATTTTCGTATGGCATCTTCCCTTTTGGGCGATTCCAGTTTTATGCTTAGGTTCAGTCCTGATGGTTGCTTTTATGGTGAAAGTGCCTAAAAAGAACAAAAAAGCTCCCACCGTTCAAGTGCGTGCTTATATTAAGCAGGTTAAGGAGTTATTTGGTGACAAGGGACGCTGGCTTTTTACGACCTTCGCGATAGGCGGCGTCTGCATGTTTGTTGTATTCGGCGCTTTATTTTATTTGTCGCAAACTGCAGAGGACCAATATGGCATTAAAGGAATATGGAAAGGGGTAGTCTTGGCGATTCCGACCGCAGCCTTATGTATTGCTTCGTTTGTTACAGGGAAGCTTATAGGTAGTAATAAAACTCGGATGAAATGGTTTAACTTTAGCGGCATAGTCATCGTCTGTGCGATGATGCTGGTGATTGCATGGTTAGGGGGCAAATCGATTGCGATGGACATTCTCTATATTGCGATCGGCGCTTTAGGCATCGGTATTGCCTTGCCTTGTCTTGATGCATTAATTGTAGAAGGAATTGAAAAGGATGTGCGCGGTACGGTTACTTCCTTTTATAGCAGCGTCCGATTTATTGGTGTAGCTGCAGGACCACCTGTCGCCTCAATTATGCTAGCACCTACAGCAGCTCCATTTTTTTATTTAAGTGCTGGGCTAGTGGGCATCTCATTATTACTCGCACTATTTGCCATTAAGCCGGGTAAAGATACAAAAGAATCAAAAGCAGCATAAACAAAAAGCCTCTGCGATTGAACAACGCCCCTAGTCCGTTAATCACGAGCGATTAGATAGTGTTCAATGCCGAGGCTTTACTTATTTACATAGATATATCTACAGAATCCGACGCTTCAGCACGCAGCTTCTTTTTACTGAACATTGAGAGCAGCATATTCCCTTTGCTTTCGATTTGCATAGCAAGGAATAAAGTCAGCATTAGACCAAGCATCACAACTGTCACTGAAATCGGTATTGTCCAAAGCTGCGGTGTCTCTGAAAAAAACGGAATTAGCGACACAGCAACGATAGGTGGCGCATTCCATTGAAATTTCTTAATTAGCCAGATCGCAATAAGAACATTAACAAATACAGAAACTGCACTTGGATAAATATAAACTAGCGTTGTTCCGATCGTTGAAGTAATAAAAGCGCCCAGCGTAATTTTACCAAGCTCCGCGTAACGGAAGGAGCGAGTAATAAATAAAAAGCCAAATGCCCCTAGCGTAGGGAAGAATAATGTATCTAAATGAGACACATGCAAGGAAACCCAATATATTAACATAATATATGCACAGATCATTAAAGTCTTTACGTTCATCGAACCTTCTTTAAGCCTCCTGACAATGAAAACCAGATTAAACATACCTGTACTATTCTATCATGTTACTTGTAGCAGTCAAGGCTTACTTGGAATTCATGAACGCATATTTGCTTGTCGATTAAGCTTGTCTTGTTCTCTTTGCTCTGTAATATCTGAGAGATAACTTGTAAATTTCGATTCCCCGCTATATGTTAGAAATAACCACTCTAGCGCACGAGTCATTGCGATATAGAACAATGAAACCTCTCGCTCTTCCACTTCCTCAAGTCGAAATGGCATGTTTTCAACATTAACAATAAACACTGCTTGGAAGTCTAATCCTTTGGCACTATCAATGGTCGATATTTTGACCGTCTTTTTATTACGAATAAAGTTCCGTTTAGCTTCCGAATTTTCAGTAATCCATGTATACGGCAGATGATGTTGGTCTAAGCTAGACTTTATCTCATCAATATAGGAAACTGCATGTGTATTTTTTACGCGATATAAGATCGCCATATCTTCAAGTGCAATCCCTTTTTCCCTATGAAGATAATGAATCGACTTCGAGACAAACTTCATTTCCTCTCGAATATTGCGACATGCTCGAATGATAGGATCAGGGCCTTTTCGCTTCGTTGCTTGAGGAGGAATGATTTCTACGCCATCAATGGTTCCTTCGCGCACTTTGTTTTTAAACTGTGAAAACACTTGATAGAAATCCCATGCAAATCGAACGATTTGAGCTGTATTGCGATAATTAATTGACAAGATTTTTGATCTGCCTCGAAAATCAAGTCCAACATCATGAGCTAGACTACTTTTACGTTTAAAGATCGATTGTGCTCTATCCTCAACCAGAAGCAGCGATTGCGTTTCAGGGTTTAGGCAATGACTTAGTAGCTTTAGCCATTCCGCTTCAAAGTCTTGCCCTTCATCAATTAATATCGCATCATACTTTGGCAATATCGCCTCGCTGTTATTTATTTTCTCCAGTAATGTCGGAATGTCCGTCTCCTTCATTCTCAAGCTGTTACGAAGCCATTCATGAAAGTTATATACCTCAACATTGGCATGGTTCTCATTGACCTCATCAATATTCAGGAAGTCCAATAAATCCTCTGGCTCGTTAAGCTTTTGGGCAATCATTTGCTTGAGACTACGTGATAACGGAATGCCATAGCATAACACAAGTATTTTCCATTCAGGATGCTGCTTCACTAATAGCTTGGCTCTCGTTGCTAATACGAGAGTCTTACCACTGCCTGCTACACCGCGAATAAGCCGATGCCGATCACCAATCTGCTTTGCCATATTTTCTTGATGAATATCCATTGTGCGAATATTGTGTAAGGAAAGCAGCAATTGATCTTGATGCTGAATCGGTAACTGATAATCTGCTCCGATACGAACCTCGGGAAATAAATGAAATCTTATCGCTTGTATATCTTCATCAGTTAACACTGCACGACGATATAACGGTACGGTGAACATGTTTTGAATTTTTTCTAGCAGTATTTCTTGAGAAAAGCCCTCTTCATCAGGATCGATTTCATCCTTACACAATACAAATTGCGGCTCAATAACTTGAAATAATCCTAGCTTGATGAAATCCTCCTGACGCAAGCGAGTAAATACCGTACCGTAGCCATATGGGAATTTTAGATGGGTGCTGCCTTCTCGCACTAAATTTTTATCCTTTTTCAAATGGTTCTCAATCTTTCGGGCATAATCGCGGGCTTGCTTTAGTGGACTTTTTGTTTGATGCAGTTGACCAACGCCAGATTCACGGATAACCCACTGATCTTGGTTAACTTGAATAATTGTTCCTTTCGTATAGTCCTTCACCTCAAGAATAACAATACCTAAGTCAGGTCCAATAATAACAAAATCCGGTCTATGATTTCGAATTTCAGGTTCATAGTATACGATATAATCACTAGGCAAATGATCTCTCAAACTATTAAACAAAATGCGTTCACCCGAGGTCGCTCCTCTAGGGATAAATTCAGGAACCATATAAGCCATAATTTTTCTCCTCTAGTATAATATACCTATTGCTATTATAGTATAAATACCAGTGCTCGTGAATCATAAAAAAAGTAATCTCCTTGCACCGTACGGGGGACAAGGAGATTACTTTTTACTAACTACTAATTTTAATTTGCTAATAAAATTTCATTCTGCTATTAATGTGACTTTTTTTACTAGTGAATTTTACTATTAAAATGTTATTATCTGCTAGTTAGGTATTACTGTTAGCATGCTACTAGTTTTGAACATTCTCTTTCTCACTAGAAAAACCTTCGCTGACTGCAGATCCCTTTGTAAGCCTTCTTCTAGAGTTTTTCCCTATTTTCACCCAAAGAGCACCTTTGTCATCGCGCATAAATCTGATTCCAAAAAGTTTCAAAGGCGTTTTAATTTCCTCATAATAATAATAAGGCATGTTATCACTCCTTTTATCCTATACAATAAAAGAAGTAGGCCTTTTAGTATAGTGACTATTGTCACAGTTTTTGTCACATGACAAGTTATTAGTGACTATCCAGTACATGCTGCTCATTACTTAAGCCACTCTTCAAATCATGACCAGTAGGATTTTGGAATACACGAAGTCCGAACTCAGGTGCAACAGCTAAAATATGATCAAAAATATCCGATTGAATGCCCTCATACACAGCCCACGCTGTATCATTGGCAAACGCATAAATTTCTATCGGCAAGCCTGTTTCTTCTGGTTGCAGCTGGCGAACCATACAGGTCATCCCTTTATGAATTTTCGGATGTCCTTCCAAATACCGCTGAATATAGGCTCTGAATATACCGATATTGGTCATAGCTCGACCATTTACTTTAATCGATTTATCAATCCGATGTTCCTCGTTATAGGATTTAATTTCCTTTTCCTTCTGTTCAATATAGTCCTTTAGATGATGAATCTTTTTGAAGCGCTCCAGCATTTCTGTATCACAGATCACGACACTGCTTGTATCAATTCGTACCGAACGTTTAATTCGGCGACCACCTGCGCTTTGCATTCCTCGCCAGTTTTTAAATGAATCTGAAATTAGCGCATATGTTGGGATCGTTGTTATCGTTTTATCCCAGTTTTGAACCTTGACTGTATTTAAGGAAATATCAATAACGTCACCATCAGCACCGTACTTCGGCATTTCGATCCAGTCGCCTACTCGCACCATATCATTAGACGTTAGCTGAACACCTGCAACAAGACCTAATATCGAATCCTTGAATACAAGCATCGTTACTGCGGACAACGCACCAAGACCACTTAACAGTATGAGTGGACTAACGCCAAACATGCTGGAGATGAATAGGATGCCTCCAATGAAGAACAGCACAATTTTAGCAACTTGAATATAGCCCTTTATTGGTTTAGCTTTCGAGATTTCAAACGTACTGTAAATATCGTTAACCGCATCAAGAAACGCAATTAGCACTAGTAATACAATAACGAGCACATAAACATTAACCGCCTTAACAATAAAAAATGACGCTTGTGGAAAAATCATCGCCGAAAAATAAATAATAATCGCCGGCACAATATGCGACAGCTTATGAAATACTTTTCGTTCAAGTAAGTAGTCATCCCATTTGAACTTATTGCTTTTAATAATAAATGAAATGGACTTAAGCAAAACCTTTTTCGTTACAAAATTAGCAATGATACATAGCAGTGCAAGTGCGACAATCATAATTGTTGTCGCTAAATATTTAATTAATGTAGCATCCGTCATAAATTGGGCAAGAAAATTTTCTATTGTAGTCATATCCGTCTCCTTTCTTCCCTTCCTTTACATTGAAAGTTTAACCATTAACTGCTTAGCAGCGCACATGTCTGCGTTTAAATCCGATCTTCCCTCGCACCATAAACTTTTCGATATTTTCCATCGCGCTGAGGTATTTAATTTTACCCTTTTCCTTCTTAAATTCGACCGGTCCCACTGCCTTAGCAATTTCAATCGCCTTTTCATGCAATGGTATATAGGAAACCGCTACGGTATAAATAAAGTTGTTCATTGACGATTTTGCTCGCAGAGGTGCACTGTGAATATTGCTTGCAACATGATCGAGCATTTGTGATATTTTCTCTTCGGAAAATTGATGATCTGGACGATTACCTAACAGCCAGCAATAACAGCTCCAGCCTGCTGACATTCGCAGTTCATCGCCGCTTGCAATCCATGAATCGGCAACCTCCTGGGCAATGTCGCTTTCTGATAAGGTGACCGCTACTACAAAATCAGACAGCATATAGAAGTACGCACCGTCCATCCAGCGATTATAATCCTCGACCGTCATCGCGTTCGGATCAGCAATAATGCCTGCGAAGTACATCGCATCGTAATTTCCTGTATGATAAAGCTGCTCAGCTAGCTCTTGATTAATTCTTATTTGCTTAAATAGCGGCTTCATTTCCCCAGTAGCAACGCCAAATACTGGCTCCTGTGCGCCATTTGTCATGTACATTTTTTTAAGTCTTTCCTTACCTAGTGCCTCTAGCTCCTGCATAACCGTTGCCAAATCCATATTTTCTGCTCCTTTATTTAGCATAATATTGTCATACAACTATTGTGCAGATGGTCACTCCCCCTGCTAAAGCTGCTGTATTGCTGCAGCTTCTGTTGTCCCAGTTATTGCAGCACTATTGTAGCATAGGGCTTAAAGTAGCCACAACATTATGTAGATTTCCTCATAATCCCCACCACAATATGCTAATAATTTTTCAATGACGAATAGCTAATCCTTGTAGTATTATTGAAAAGTATTTGCAACATAGCGGAGGGATCTTAATACGTATGAAAATTGTAGAACAGAATAAACTAGCATGGAATTCAGGAGCATATGAAGCGTGGCTGAAGCGATTTGGTACACCTATCGAAGCTGCTGCTAAACTAAAAGAATGCCCTGAGAAACGGATCGGGCATGCATTGCAGCATATGGGAGACATTCAAGGTAAGAAAGTCATTAATTTGCTCGGTTCGAACGGCAACAAAGCAGTTGCTTTAGCGTTATTAGGCGCTCAAGTTACAATTGTTGATTTCTCCGCTGACAATGAGCGCTATGCACAAGAGCTAGCTGCTGCCGCTAATGTTAGCATCTCCTTTATCATTTCTGATGTATTAGCTTTGCCAGACGAGGTTCTATCTGCCGATTATGACATCGTCTTTATGGAATTCGGCATTCTCCATTACTTTTTAGATTTAAGCTTGTTATTCGCAGTAGTCAGCAAACTACTCAAACAAGGGGGTAGACTAGTTCTACAAGACTTCCACCCCATCTCCACTAAACTCATCTCATCGCGTGGCTCAACAGCCAATATTCGAAAGCATAAGGTGACTGGTAATTATTTCGATACGTCAATCGAAGAGAAAGAGGTCGCATTTTCTAAATTTAACGATCAAGATAGCGTGCAAAAGGTGCAACTTCGCAATTGGACGCTTGGCGAAATTGTCACAGCCATTGCCGGTCAACAGCTATGCATCAAAGCTCTCGAAGAACTTCCTAATCTATCTTCCGAAGTATTTGATAAAGGTATTCCAAAAACATTTACAGTGATCGCCGATAGGCTATAGGCCATCGATATGGAAAATTCCAATCTCATTGTAATGCTCTAATTTATAATCAATAATATCTAGGCTGCGATTCAGCACCTCCATCTTCGATAGGATGTTTGCTTTATGCTGCTCTAGTATCTCTTTTCTTTGTTCGCTTGTAGTAGAGCCCTGCAAGCATAACGTCATAAACTGCTTAATTTCATCTAGCTGCATGCCACTATTTTTTAAACAGCAAACAAGCTCTAGCCAGCTTAAGTCGGTTTGGGAGTATTTTCGAATCCCGCTATCGCTTCGTTTAAGTAGTGGCATTAGCCCCTCTTTATCATAAAAACGCAATGTTGAAGGCGTTAATTGCATCCGCTCCGCAACCTGCTTAATGGTATATTCCATAGCTTTCACCTCATTTTATTTATTTAATGAAATATTTACTTGACTTAAAGTTAAGTTTAACCTTTATTCTATAGTTGGGCAACGAACTACTTTTAAGTAAAGTGAGGAGCATATCACAATGAAATATAGAAGACTTGGCAATAGTGGATTAAAGGTTAGTGAGCTAGGACTAGGAAGCTGGTTAACCTATGGCTCAGCAACAGCAGAAGAAACCGCACAGGCCTGCATCGAGAAAGCATATGATCTGGGCATTAACTTTTTCGATACTGCAAATGCTTATCCAGGAGCAGAAGCAGTCGTTGGCAAGACATTAAGTGCTTATCCACGCAGCAGCTATGTACTGGCAACTAAGTTATTTTTCCCGCAAGGTAGCGGACCGAATGACCGCGGCTTGTCACGTAAGCACATTATTGAGCAATGTGAGGCTAGCTTGAAACGATTAGGCACAGACTATATCGATCTGTACCAATGCCATCGCTTTGATCCAGAGACACCAATGGAAGAAACACTCCGTGCTTTAGACGATTTGACCTCACAGGGCAAAATATTATACGCAGGTGTTAGTGAATGGACAGCAGAGCAAATTAGCAATGCGACAACTATTCGCCACAGCTTAAATTTGCGCCCATTGATCTCTAACCAACCGATCTATAATATGTTTGAGCGTTATATCGAAAAGGAGCAGGTGATACAGCAATGTGAGCAGGACGGATTAGGACTTGTTGTATTTTCTCCGTTAGCACAAGGCGTGCTGACAGGCAAATACAAACCAGGTCAGTCAATTCCACAGGATAGCAGAGCTGCGAACGAAAAAACAAACGGAGTCATTAACAGCTATATGCGTGATGATGTATTGTCCTGCACGGTTAAGCTAGAAGGGCTTGCTACTGAGCTAGGAGCATCGTTGTCACAGCTGGCACTTGCTTGGGTGCTGCGTATGCCTGTCGTAAGCTCTGCGATTATTGGCTCTAGCCGTCCATCACAGATCGAAGAAAATGTGAAGGCACTACAGCTTGAGCTTACAGATGAGGTGCTTGCTAGGATTGATGAGATCCTATCTGAAGTAAGTCACTTTGCGCCTGCTAGATAAACCCGTTGAAATTGAGAGAAAGCTTGAATGCATAGATAGAACATAGAAACTTATAATAAAGAGATAAAACATAAAAGGTTAGAGCATATAGTCTATGATTATGCCCTGCTGCGATAGGATGAAGCTTATGCTATGTAAGCGTCCTTAGCAGCAGGGCATTAATATTATCTACTTATTTAAACAAAGCATTATCTCTTCTTACCTATATATAGCAAGTGGGAGGAGACTCCAAAAACCGAAGGCTCCTTAGCAAGCTTAATTAATGTATTGAGCAACTGTTGGGAATGACCTTGCTGCTCCCATGCATCCCGCTGTTCAGTGCTTAATAAACTATTGATGCTAGACGAACCAATTAGATCAAGCGTTGCGAAGCCGTGGCTTTCCATAAACGGCTTAATCTCGTCTACATGAAAATAATATGCCCCAGTAAAGCGACCACTGTCACGATGATTAAAAATACCGTTGTCATAAAATGTATTGATCGCCTCGATCGTGTCATTGGGTTTCCAAAATTGCGGAAATTGTAAGGAGTTAATCGCCATTCTTATTCGACTCTGAAAAGCAATGAACACAATGCCTTCTTTCTTCGTCACACGATGTAACTCTTTAACAGCACGTACTCGGTCCTCTTCCCTTTGCAAATGATATAACGGTCCCAGCATTAAAGATGCATCATAGCTCTCATCGGCTAGCGGCTGCAAATCTGTAGCATTTAATATATGAAATCCTTTAAAGCGATACTTAACATCCAGCTCAGCAGCCTTTTCCTCTGCAATCTCAACAAGCCGAGGTGTAAGATCAGACAACGTCACATCATAGCCGTGCTTAGCAAGCTCCATTGAATACTTACCAGGTCCCGCTCCATTATCTAGCACATGCCCATGCTGAGGCAGATAATCCTTGATGTAATGCCAATTAATAATAAATTCGATCGGCTCCCGATCCAGCCTACCCCACTCATCAAAGCGAGAATAATAGTCGATAATTGAATTTGTTGTATCCATGCTCCAACACCACCTTTTCAAAATAGTGTATGTCTGTTAAATAATGTTAAAGTATTATACTACATCCTCCATCTATGAAGTGGTACAATTAGAAAAAATATGAAGGAGGGCTTATGCGCTATAACGGACCTCAATTCTACGACGATGATCGTAACTTTACGACGTATATAGAACGAAGACGAAAGCAGGAAAATGCCAATGATACATTGGAAAGGCCAGTAATCCGTGAGCTAATCGGAGATGTTGCAGGGTTAAATGTATTGGATTTGGGCAGTGGAGGTGCAAGATTTGGCATTGAGCTACTTAATAAGGGCTGCGAAAGCTATACTGGGGTTGAAGGCTCAAGCAATATGGTCCAAGCTGCCCAGCAAAATTTACAGGGACGTGACAAAGCTACTCCACTATCTTGAAGACCTTGAACATCTATTTCTGAAAGTTCAACAAACGCTTAAACCAAACGGTCGCTTCGTCTTTTCCGTTGAGCATCCTGTCATTACCTCTACACTGCAACCTTCGGGGAAACGCAGCAATTGGATTGTAGATCAATACTTTATTGAAGGCTTCCGTGAACAGCAATGGCTAGGTGGTACGGTGCACAAATACCATCGCACAATCGAGCAATATTTTGCTGCATTACAGCAAGCTGGATTGACAATTGAACAATTAAGAGAATCTAAACCCCAGCGGTCGAACTTTCTCCATGATGAAACCTACGAACGACGATTGCGAATTCCACTGTTTTTCTTTCTAGCTGCTAGAAAAAGCTAACCTTCATTCACGTATTCTGCGATGAAAAGCAAGAAATAAGGAGCTAGCACCAGGTTTATCATCCGATAACTGGTGAAGCTCCCTATTCCATACCGATCTTCTTCTATTCACTGATTACATACTTACTTATAATCTCTATTAGCAGTTCGCGCTCCGACGGCTTGGTCAAGTATTCCGTTGCACCAAGCTCATAACCTCGCTGTAAATCTGTCGCCATCGACCAGATGACAACTGGAATATGTGCCGTTGCGGTTACTTCCTCTTGCTTTAATGCAGTTAATACGCTCCACCCGTCCATGCCAGGCATTAATACATCAAGACAAATTACATCTGGCATATATTCCTTGGCAAGCCGTATCCCTTCCTCACCGTTGTTAGCATATATCATGCTCCAGCCTGTTTTCGCAATATATCGTTCCATCAAATCATAATTGGAGCGTTCATCATCAATTAATAAGATGTTTACTTTGCCACTGGTCTCCCTTACCTGCTGTAAAGCTTCAACTGGCTTTTTGTCACTAGTTTGCTCTTGTTTACTTGGTAACCAGCACGTAAAGGAAGTTCCTGCGCCTAGCTCGCTATCCACCTCAATATAGCCGCCTAGCATCTGTACAAAGCGTTGACTAATCGATAAACCAAGACCAGTACCTCCGTATTTACGTGTTAGTGAGGAATCCACCTGTGTAAATGGTTGGAATAGCTTGGACATCTGCCCCTCACTCATACCGATGCCAGTATCCTTGATATGAAAACTATAGCCATCCCTTTCGTTGTGCTGCTGGGCATGAATGGCCACTGTAATTTGACCTTGCTCGGTAAATTTGTTGGCATTACTTAGAAAATTCAACAGTACTTGCCGTAGCTTGAGCACATCTGTCGTCATCTCACCGTATTGTTCAGCTTCATAGATGAGCGTGTTGCCTTTGTTTTCGATTAACGGTCGCATCGTAATCATTACGTCATGCACAAGCTCAGTTAAGCTGCATTCTTCATAATGCAGCTCCATTCTACCGGCTTCGATTTTGGAAATGTCCAAAATATCATTGATGAGCGCGAGCAAATGATTTCCTGCCGTACTGATCTTTTTCAAATCCTCAACGAACATCATATCGCCCATTTCCACTGCTTCCTCGTGCAGCATTTCGCTGTAGCCGATAATCGCGTTAAGCGGCGTACGAAGCTCATGACTCATATTAGCTAGAAATTGGCTTTTGACGTTGCTGGCATTTACCGCCTCATCACGCATGCGTGCTAACTGCTCAGTACGCTCAGCCAGCTCCTGCTCTGCCTTTACGCGATCGGTAATATCCGAACGGATGGAAATAAATTGACGCGGCTTGCGAGAATCATCAAAAAACGGAACAATCGTTGTTTTCATCCAATATTCTGTTCCGTCCTTAGCACGGTTTTTTACTTCACCATGCCAAATGCCGCCGTTTTTAATCGTCTCCCACATTTCTTTGAAAAAGCTTTTGGGATGGTAGCCTGAGTTAATAATGCGATGTGTCTTTCCGACTAATTCTTCACGGCTATATTTAGAAATCTCACAAAACTTATCATTTACATAGGTAATAACACCGGCTTGATCGGTGATTGCTACAATCGAGGATTCATCAAGCGCATTTTCGATTTCAACTAAATTTTCAATCGTTTTATTGAGTCTTATTTCATTAAGCTTGCGCTCTGTAATATCTGTTCCGAAGGCAATGCTATGAGACTGAGACTTCTCTCCTTGCACATTGGAAATTGGGACGATGGTCAGCTGAAGCCAGAAGCTCTCACCTGCATCTGACACACAGCTTAATTCGCCTCTCCATACCTTTCCTTGCTCTAGCTGCTCTTGTACCTCTTTATACGCTTGTTCGCTGGACGATAAATCTTGGAATGAACGACCTAATAATTGCTCCTGCTGCATATTGGCAATTTGGCAGAGCATTGAATTAACATATAGAAATGCTCCTTGTTGATCAGCAATTGCAACAAGCGATGATGCTTCAAGTGCAGCTACTGCAAGCTCTAAATTCTGTCCTTCCTTCAACACGCTCATCAACATAATGTCAAATCACCTTTCGTAATGTTTTAATAGTCGTCTCGCTCCGGTTTAATGCGTCTTGCGTCCGCGGTTTAAAGTACTCGGCTATAATATGAATATGAGGTAGCCGAGTACTTTAAAAGCGGATCACTTCGTTCTCCAGACGCATTAATCCAACGCTAATCATACAGCTTTGAAGGCTTCAAATTGAGGTATTGCTTCTTCCTTCGCTTATTAATTCATTACTTCATTTTCAAATTTTCTTCTATTAACTATTATAGCTTAATAATGTGGTATAAAGCATTATTAGAACATCGCAGCAGGTTCATTGTTATTTACAAATATTTGTTATCATGTAAAAATAAACTATAGTCTACACTACTCCCCTGCATCGTAAAAATAAAGGATGTGAAATGGTTGGAGAATGTTGTTAAATACTTTAGCTTTTGGTGCTTGATGTTCGGACTGCTTATTTGCATGTTTAATTTATCAGGGTATGATGATTACAATCTGTTGCTTTTCTTAACTAGCCCACCGCTTTGGATACTAGAGCAATATACTACGTTTTTGGGGCGATATATGTCTGAAGAGACAATCATTATCGTGATGAGAGTTGTCGCACTAATTTTCTGGGGATATTTCGGTTTATTGATCGACGTTACTTTTTTTCCCACACGTAGAGCAAAGCTCAAGCGATACTTCAAGACCTTAACCATCGCGGTTATGCTCCTTACCATTTTATTTATTTTGTTTTATATGCAGCAAAACTCAGAGAAACAAATCGGTGCCATTATTAGCAATCCAGAGCAATATAGCGATGCTAACGTACAGCAGGCAATAAGAAAGGCTTCTGGCGAAGGCTATGCAGAGCAGCATTTATCTCAGTTAGAAGCAATTCTACAAACTACTGACGACAGAGGGGTATTAGCCAGCACAATGTCTGCCCTTGCGAAAATCGGAACACCAGAGGCAATAAGTCTGATTATGCAAGCCTATCGTGATCCGCTTGATATTCTTATTTACTTACAAATGAATGAGCCTACAATTATTACAATGCTAGACATGGAGCAATCGAAAGTTATGATTGAAGGAGGAATCGAAGCAGCTTCTTTACTTAACTTCGAATCCTTTGTTGAGCCACTTCGAAAGCTTAGCGAATCCTATCCTGATGAAAAAGTCGCTCAACGAGCACAGGAAGTTCTGCAGCAGATCCTTCTTGATCCGCAGCATAATAACCCCAAATTCTATACTGATTAACAACTTACAGGAAAGTAGGTATCTCCGTGGAGCTATGGGACATATTAGATTGTAATCGACAAAAAACAGGTAAACTAATTGCGCGAGGCCAGCCAATGAGGCAGGACGAATATCATCTGGTCGTTCATGTTTGGATTTCCAATAGTCAAGGTCAATATCTGATAAGCAAACGAACCTCTAATAAAACCTATCCGCTTATGTGGGAAACCACTGGAGGCTCAGCAATTGCTGGTGATAGCAGCCTGCAAGCAGCACTTCGAGAGGTCAAGGAAGAACTCGGAATTGAACTGAATCCTAACGGTGGTAAATGCATATATAGCTATAAAAGACAGCATGCTAACTTCCCAGATTTCGTTGACGTATGGCTGTTCCAGCAGGAGATTGATATTACGAGTGTCGTTTTTCAGGCTGATGAAGTATGTGATGCACGATGGGCAACTCTTGAGGAAATTAAACAACTCATTGTGGACGGAAAGTTCGTTAATGTCTTTCATTATATTGATCAGCTTCTGTAATGGAATTAAGCCTCTTGCTGTTAAGTAAGAGGCTTAATTAGTTACCACATTAATCAATAACGTCACTATTAAAGCAATGTTTCCGCACCGTCAATGTAGATTTCTGTACCTGTAATATGATTCGAGCTTGAAGAGGCTAGGAACTTAACGAGATCAGCGACCTGTTCAGGTTTTCCTGCTTTATGCTCAAGCGGCTGGCTACCCTCAGGATAGACAACAGGTATTTTTATTTTTTCAACCTCGGGCTGACTAAAGGTGTTCTCTCCAATATTGGTCTCTATTGCTCCTGGACAAATAACGTTGACTCTAATTTTATAGCGAGCGAGCTCAAGCGCAGCCATTTTCGCAAAGGCAACCTGTCCAGCTTTAGAAGCACTGTACGCAGACATTCCAAAGCCCGAAAACTTTCTACTACCATTAATAGAGCTCGTAATAATAATGCTTCCACCGTTCTTTTTCATATGTGGAATTGCATATTTCACAGTTAAAAACGTGCTTTTTAGATTCGTTGTTAATGTCTCATCCCAATTATCTGGCGTAAGATCTTCAATCGGTGCAACCGTTCCATTAATCCCAGCATTGGCAAATACGATATCGATACTATGAAATTGCTTAATTGCCTCTTGAATCGCATGCTCTACACGCTTCGCATCAGCAACATCTGTATCTACGAAAATACATTGCCCGCCCATCTGCTTAATTTGCTCAACTGTTTCTTCTGCACGGTTATCGTTTAAATCAACGAGTACTATTTTGGCCCCTTCCTTTGCTAAAGCAATGGCAGTAGCTCTTCCAATACCTGATGCTGCTCCTGTTATTAAAGCAACCTTATTGTTAAGACTATCGTATGTCATTTTGCAATAAACCTCCATACTATATACTTCCTCTTAAGCTTGCCCAATATAGCATTGACTATACGAACATCCTATGATCACCATTACTTTGAATTTTAAAACCCTCCACTTACACACCAGCGAGCTTTTCTATGCTAAATTAAGCTCACTTATGGAATGGAGGGATTAAGCTATGAGTGATACTCAAGAAAGCGAGTATTTGCAAACTACATTAACGCAGCTTCGAAAAGCATACGGTCGCCTATCGTCAGACATAAATAATCAGGATCAGCAGTACGGCGAGTTACAACAATATATCGTAGATTATAAAAGCGAGCTAGATAAATATGAGATGTTAAACCTTCAGCAAACACTAACGATGGTTGACAAGCGGGGATATGCACAGGTCATAGAGCGTGAGCGAGTGCAGAAGCTGATTGAATCGCCTTACTTTGGACGACTTGATTTTTTATATGCTGGAGATAATCCGGATATGGTAGAGCGTTTCTACATTGGACGTTTCGGCTTTTCCGATGAGGAGGGAACACAGCTAATTTATGATTGGCGTGCACCAATTAGTAACATGTATTATGAGTTTGAGCTAGGAAATGCACATTATGTCGCAATGGAAAAGCAATTTACGGGTGAAATAACGGCGAAGCGTCAAATTAAAGTTGCAAACTCAGAGTTACAATATGTACTGGATAGCTCGTTAACGATACAGGACGAGGTGCTTCAACAAACCTTGCACCAGCATGCCAGCGAGAAGATGAAAACCATCGTTACTTCAATCCAGCGTGAACAAAACAAAATTGTTCGTAATGAAACAGCAACTAATGTCATCATTCAAGGTGTTGCCGGCTCTGGAAAAACTGCCGTTGCTCTTCATCGTATTGCCTATTACCTATATAAATTTCGAGATACGTTGCAGGCTGAGCGTATTTTTATTTTGTCTCCTAACAAGGTGTTTGGTGACTATATATCCGCTGTATTGCCTGAGTTGGGTGAACAGCCTATCCCTACCTTCACATTGGACGAGCTAACGAAAATGCTATTACCGAAAACAGTAACCTTCACCTCATTTGAGAAAGAAACGAAGGAAATGATCGCCTCACCTAATAGCGAGTTAACGAATAGAGCAAGACTAAAAGGAAATGGACTGTTTGTTAAGCAGCTACAGGATTATTTATTACAACTGGACACGCAGCTACTGAAGCAGGAGGATATTACCATCGCTGGTGTACTGCTGAACGCCGACTATTTACAGGGACGCTTCTTATTTTATCGCAAGGAGCCTGTTATGACTCGACTTGAGTTATTAGCGGATGACATTACACTTGTACTGAAATCAAAAATCATTCGTGAAGGTAAATTACCAAGTAAAAATGAGCTTATTCCGCGTCTTAAGAAACGTCTTCTGTTTTCAACACCATTAGAGATCTACCGTGCATTTCTAAGAACAGTTGGCGACGATCTGTTCAGGTTTACCAATAAGCATTTTGAATTCAATGATGTGTACCCATTCCTTTACGTGCAGATGTACTTCCGTGGGATGAGACAATACGAGAATATACAGCATTTTGTTCTTGATGAAATGCAGGACTATACGCCGATTCAATATGCCGTATTATCTAGGCTATTTAGCTGTAAACGTACAATTATTGGTGATTTTAGTCAGGCCTTGCTACCGTATGAAACAATTACTAAGCAAGCATTCGAGGCGATATTTACCGATATAGAGTACGTTGAGCTAACGACATCGTACCGCTCCTCCTACGAGATATCGATGTATGCACAGCAATTTATGCCTAGAGGCAATATTCAACCGATTGCTAGACATGGTAAGCAGCCTAAGGAGCTGGCTTATACAAGCTTCGAGCAGCAAGTTGAATTTATTCATCAAAATGTAAGTAACGATTACGTCTCCACGGCAATTATATGCAAGTCAGAAGCAGATATGTATCTGCTGCAATCTCAACTGAACGTACCCTTCACCATACTCGATGGCACAACTGTAAAATTTGAGACTGGAATTATTCTAACGACAATCCAATACGCTAAGGGCTTAGAATTCGATGCGGTAATTGTGCCCTTCGTGGGTGTTCAGCGCTACTGTACACCATTCGATCAAGGCCTGCTCTATATTGCCACCACACGAGCGATGCACGAGTTAACCATATTAATAGACGCTAGTGCCCCTTCACCACTACTTTCGTAATTGCTTCAATATAGCGATGATGGTTTTTACATCCTTCATCGCTATTGCTAATTGATTCAATAAATCATCGGTAACATGGAAAAAATCGCTTATAAATTTAGGTGACTGTAAAATACTTAGTACCTCGACCTGTCCATCACTCTGCTGCAGCTCATGAAATAAATGGGCAATGCTAGCTATTGAGAAATGGGCACTACGTAACGTTCGTATAATAAGCAGCTTCTGAATATCACGCTCCGTGTAAATACGTACATTTTGCGTACTGCGCTTGACCTGGTACAGACCATTTCGTTCCCAATTCCGTAACGTTTCCTCAGTTAATTGCATTAGTTCAGCAGCCTCCTTATGGCTGTAGGACGCATCACTAATAGGTGTAGTTTGCAGCAGCTGCTCAACCGTTGCAACCGCCTTGAGCGTATAATCATATTCAGATTGTAGAAAGGCTAGGTAGGCAATCGCTTCCTGTAAACTTTCCTCAAATTGTCCACTACCACTAAGCATCACAATTCTTGTTGCCTTCTTACGTAAATTATGCTGTATAAATTCCTGTTTAAACGCAAGTCTTGCAATATGCATTTGCTTAAGATGCAACTCTGAAAACTCCCTGTAGTCATTACCTTTCCGTGGTACAGGAGCAATATAGCCCCATTTTTCATATAAGCGCACCGTATTAGGATGAACATTGGCTAGCTTTGCAATATCACTTGTTCTCACCTATACCATCCTTTTTGCGAATTTAACACCATTGTACACGATGAGCCTAATGATCGCGTAATTTATTATTGAATAATATGCCCCTTCTATGGTACATTTATTGGAAATATTTTCTTGAGGAGTTGATTAGATGGGTACTGCAGGAAAAGACCCTCTGTTATTTGATATTCCCGAGCAACTGGAAAGTGAGCGATTAATTATTCGCGCACCATTATTTGGCGACGGACCGATTGTGAATGAGGCAATTAAGGAAAGCTTAGAGGAATTGCGCCCATGGATGATTTGGGCACAAAAGCTTCAAACACCAGAGGAAACGGAAAGCTATATTCGAGATGCGCGAATTCATTACTTAAAACGAAGCGGCCTAACGTTTTTATTTTTCCATAAGGAAAGGGGACACTATCTCGGCAATAGCTCGCTACATGCGATCAACTGGCACAATCGCAGCTTTGAAATCGGCTATTGGATAAGAAGCTCTGAGCAAGGGCGGGGTTATGTAACAGAGATGGTTAATGCCATTACTCAATTAGCGATCAATGAGCTGCAGGCAAACAGAATCTCTATTCGCTGTGATGAACGAAATATAAAAAGCGCTAATGTAGCGAGGCGAGCAGGCTTCACATACGAGGGCACGATGCGTAATGATACGGTCGATTGGAACGATGAACTATGCAGCACAATGCTGTTTTCTAAAGTACGTGGAGTGGAGTTTTAACTAAATGACGACAATATCATATACCCTCTATGAAATAGGTAATAGCGTATAAAAAAGTCACTATAGACGATCTTCCTTATACGCTACTACCTGCATAGATGTTATTGTACAGCCTTCAGACTAATCTAAGCTCCTATTCTCCGTTATGTGATCCGCTACTCCTTCAAAGCCCCAATTAACACACCATGGACAAAGTACTTCTGCAGAAACGGATATACCATAAGAATTGGCAATGTCGATACAATGATTGTTGCATACTTAATCGTTACACCGATATCTGCACGATCACTTGTCGCTGCACCTGTCATCATATTATCTGTGCTGTTTGAGATCAGTATTTCACGAAGAATTAATTGCAAGGGAAACAGCTCACGATCTCGCAAATAAATTAATGCACTAAAGTAAGAGTTCCAATGTCCCACCGCATACCATAGCACCATAACAGCAATAACAGGCAGCGATAACGGTAAAATAATTCGCAGCATAATCGTCCAATCGTTGGCACCATCAATTCGAGCAGACTCTTCTAGGCTTACAGGAATTCCTTGAAATGCAGTACGCATAATAATGAGGTTAAAGGAATTGATCGCCACGTTATTACGGATAATTAACTCCGATACAGGTGCGCTTAAGAAATTCTCCGAGCAGAACATGAATCCTGTTCAGCAGCTGCTTTCTTGCCGCACCTCTGACGAGATGTATCTTAAGACGAAGGAATTGTACTTACTAGTAGCGGAGTCGTTCCGTTCGGAGCGAAGCGATCATAGCGAGCAGCTTCTACAGCAAATTCAAAGCTATATCGATATCAATTATGCAGACCCGAATATGAGCTTAAATTTATTAGCAGAGCATTTACAGATTACACCGCAGTACATTTCGCAAGTCTTTAAGAAAATTAGCGGCTTTAACTTTAGCAATTATTTAACTACAGTCCGCTTAAGCCATGCGAAAAAGCTGATGGAGAACCCGCAGCTAACAAATAGTCAAATCGCCAGCATGGTCGGATATACTAGTGATGCCGTATTTATTCGAGTATTTAAGAAGGTCGAAGGGGTAACCCCTGGTAAGTATCGCGAGAGCCTAGCTTTGAACTTTGGCAAGGATTAGCGTACATCAACAATCTATTATTGGGTGGTGAGAGCATGACTCATGATATTAAATTCATCTTAATTGGTCATGGCATAATTGCAACAACGTATATCGAAGCTATCGCGCATATTCCGCAAGCTGAAATTGTTGGTGTTATCGGTAGAAATGAGCAGCGTGCAGCTGAATTTGCCAAGCAGCATCGTATCCCCCATAGCGGTACGGAGCTAGAACAGGTTGCTGCCAGCTCTGGGGCAAGTGCAGTCATTGTCTGTACGCCTAACGGCTTGCATGATCTAGGCGTGAAGTCTGCAGCGAGGCTTGGTCTGCATGTATTATGCGAGAAGCCTCTACATATTGATCCCAAGCTTCAGAAGCAGATGGTGGAGTATTGTGAGGAGTATTGTGAGGAGCATGGTGTCGTATTATCCGTTTCCTTTATGCGTCGCTTTACGCCCCATCTTCAATGGATTAAGTCACTTATCGATTCAGGTCAGCTAGGACAAATCATCGTTGCAGATATTTCGCTTAAGCATTATCGACCGCCAAGCTATTATCAGGATGTTTGGCATGGAACGCTTGCCATTGACGGTGGTGGTCCGTTTATGCAGCAGGGCATTCACTTAATCGATACGATTCAATGGTTATGTGGTGGATGGAATGAGGTGCAATCTGCCTCTCGTTATACGCTTCTGCATGAAATTGAGGTTGAGGATCATGGCTATGCGGTTGTTACGTATAATAACGGTGCGATCGGAAGTATTGCCGCCTCTACCGCATGCGTAAATATGAATAACGAGCGGCTTGAAATTTCAGGCACTAAGGGCTCAATTACTGCTAACTTCGATGGCATTATTGAGCTTAAAACCTCGCAGCAGCTCGACATTCCACTATTCAAGGAGTCTGAGCTCGGTCGCACGCAGCTCTTTATTGATCTGCTGCTCGACTTTATACAGGCAATCCATACAGGTGCGACACCAGTTGTATCTGGCAGCTCAGCGCTTGCTGCTACTGAGCTTGTTCAAGAGATCTATCGCATAGCTGATATGAAGCAATAATCTGACTTGGAACTTAGAAAAATCCCAGCGGACATGTAACGCATAGGTTGCATGTTCCGCTGGGATACATAGCGAATACAGATAAGCTTGCAGCTTGTTAGTTCAACTGCTTACTAGATCATAATACTTATCAGGTCATACCGCTTACCAGGTCATACCGCTTACCAGCTCATACTACTTATCAGGTCATACCGCTTACCATTTCACTACTTGCCATTTCATTATGCTCGCCAATTCATCATCACTAGCTCCAATACTGCTGAGCAATACGTTGACCTTGCTGGATTTTCACCCATTGCTCGTCCTCTGTTAGCTCATTCCCACCATCACAGGAAGCAAAGCCGCATTGATGAGATAAGAACAAGCGCTGCTTATCAATGATCGTTGATGCTTCATTAAGCATGTTTAGCACTCGAGTTTCATCATCTAACGTATTTGTTTTAGAGGAAAGTAAGCCTAGCACAATTTCTGTTTCTGGACGATCCTTAAACACTGCTAATGCTTCCAATGACCCGGCACGCTCATCATCCCACTCTAGGAAGAAACGATCGTAGCGCAGCTGCTTGAGAAATAGATTCGCAATTTTTACATAGGAGCCACCGCCCATGTTGCGTGAATCGTAGTTACCACGACAGTTATGCGTCCACATTTTCAAGCCTAATCCATGGCCATAGTCTATCACTTCATTGTTAATGTCGATAAATTCCGAAGCTAGTGCTTGAACTTCCTCTTGGTTAATCTGTTCACCTGTATATGGAGAGTTAGGATTATCGTCAGCAAAAAGCTCCCATAAGCAATCATCGAACTGTAGTATCCTTCCACCAGCCTGTGCGAACTCAGCGACAAACTGCTTATATGCTGTAACAAGTCCTTGCTTCAGCTCTTCACGTGTTTCATAGATGGCATTGTCCCCACCAATATTGTCTGACCAAGATAGTTCCCCATAGATATGAGATGGCGACGGGATACATAGCTTAGTTTCGCGCTCTCCAGCTAGCTGCTGCAGCTTTTTATATATTGTAATAAAGTGATGATTTGCTCCACTCAGCTCACCTGTAATTCGAAGTCCGATATCTCTTCTTGTTTCATACTTAGAAGTACCATCTATATCTCGGAAAAAGTAGCCATGGTCGGCAATATAACGTTCAATTCCTTGCAAGCCCCATACGAAATCAAGATGCCACATTGACTTAGAATGCTCGCCGTCCGTAATAATATCTATCCCATGCTGAACTTCTTTAGCTACAACCTGCTGGATCGCATGAGCCTCACATAACTCATAACCTGCAAGCTCACTATAGAATGGATATTGGATATCGTCGCGCTGCTCAATCTCTTTCTTATACTCTAGTAAATCTGCTGGACGTAAAAGACTACCTACAATTTGAAATTTGTTACACATCTTGCATTCCTCCCTTAGCTGTCGGCTTTCTGATATGACTAGATGTTAGCATAGAAGCTTCAGCAATAGATAACATCTATAATCTATTGCTGGATATAGCTAAAAGCTATATCCAGGAGGCTCGTGCCCCTTCAGCCTATTAATAACGCATTTAATATTGATGTTATAGTGAATTCTCTATTATTAATTTAAGCTTGCATTATATATAATGACAGAGTAAAGGCATCAATTATTTTAGAGGATAAAAGGAGCTTTCCTATGATCGTTACGACTAGCTGTGGTCAAGTAAAAGGTTCTCTAGAGAATAATCTATATGTTTTTAGAGGGATTCCCTATGCTGAACCTCCAATACATGATCGAAGATTTTTGCCACCTGAGCCAAAGCAGCCTTGGAGCGGCGTATTGGAAGCTAAGGAATTCGGTCCTATCGCCTTTCAACCTTCTGCATTTAATGAATCAGCCGTTAATAGAGTGATGTCGGAAGATTGTTTAACATTGAATATATGGAAAAACAATAACGATAAACACAATTGTCCTGTACTTGTACATATCCATGGCGGAGGCTTCACCGGAGGAACTGGAGCTGACTTCGCTAATACCCATTACGCAAGCAATCATGATATTATTTGTGTTTCCATTAACTATCGGCTTGGTGTCTTCGGCTTCTTATATCTTGGAGATTTGTTAGGCGAAAAATATATACCATCTGGCAATAATGGCATACTAGATATTTTAGAAGCATTGCGCTGGATTAAAGAGAATATAGAGCATTTTGGCGGAGATCCTCAGCGTATTACACTGCATGGCGCCTCAGCAGGTGCAAAATGTATTAGTACATTACTCACTATTCCAGAATCAGAGGGGTTATTTCAACAGGTCATCCTGCAAAGTGGAGCGATGCAGTCGATTCGCGATACAAAAACTGCTGCGAAGATTACATCAATGCACTTGCAAGCATTAAACATCGAACCAGAGCATGTAGAGCAATTGTTAACCCTTCCTGCTGAAGAGCTGATTGCAGCGCAGGATAGTATGCTGCATAACTTCGGCCCTGTTCGTGACGGTTATCTTATATCTAAAGAGCAAGCGGAGCCAATTGCAATTACGCGAAAAATCCCTGTGTTACTTGGAGCTAATCTAGAGGAGTCGCTCTCTATGCTAACCTTTTGGCAGGAGCTACGAGATCAAGATGAAACAAGCATATATAAACTATTTGGATTGAATTCTAAACATGTGCTTGATGTGTACGATCAATATAAACAATTATGGGCAGATCAAGAGGCATGGAAGCATTGCTTAACCGACTGTCTTTACCGTATTGCTACAACCCGCCTTGCTGAGGAATTAACGAAAGCTGGTCATAATGTTTGGTTATATCGCTTTGCATATACGGGTTCTGGTGGAGCAGCACATGGAGCAGAGACTGCATATCTCACTAGTTCGGCGGCTGTGGAAAATAAAGAGCTGGCTTTCGTTATGAATCATGCATGGACAAATTTTATCGTAAATGGTTCACCTAACTCTGAAGGCATCATACATTGGCCTGCCTTCACTTTACAGAACCGTGAGCTAATTATTTTTGATGAGATTAGCAGGGTTGAAGCGGAGCGGAAAATTGATGGTTTTCCTTTGCCGTTACAAGTGTTTAAGCTTTGAGCTCCGGAGCTACTACAGTCGCCTTTTAAATCCGAACGCATAGAAACCATTTATTGTTGCATTCGGATTTAAAGGCGACACATTGTATTTTTCGGAATGCTTGCTCCTCCGCTTGATATGTGTGAGCGCGTTAATTTAGCATATCCAAATCACAAGCTACTGATTTTAGCGATCAGCCAATTTAGCAAAAAAATCAATAATAAATTGTCTAAATTCTTTAGCCGATTGCGATAAAAATAAATCATCAACATAATACAGCCATATCGTGCGTTCGCAAACTGGCTCACTAATATGCAATAGCTTCATCGCAGCTCCCTCGGCGCCTCCCCAAGTAATTTCAGGTATAAAGGAAATTCCTTGTCCGGCTCGAATTAACCCTCTTACTGTTGAAGGGTCATCACTTTCAAATATTATTCGTGGTGAAAAGCCTACGCTATGACAGAAATTATCGGTTATTTCTCGTAAGGATTGCCCTGGCTTTAAGCAGATGAAATCTTCATCTGCGACTTCACTTAGATGAATAGATTCTCGATCTGCTAAAGAATGATCAACGGGCACAGCTAAAAAGATTTCTTCTCTTACCAAAGGAACTCTATGGATTCCGTCGATATGGATCAATGAAGATGAGATACATAGCTCAAAATCTGATTTGGTCAATGCACCTTTGAGATGTTGAACGAGATCAAACGATATGTACGGATTTTCGCTGCGAAACGCACTTAATATGTTCGGCAATAAATTAGAGGCGGCCAGCACCGCTAATCTTATCGTACCAGACTTCATCCCCGCTAAATTATTAAGCTCTTGCTTGCCGTTCTCTAGTAAAGCTAGCGCTTGATCAACTCGCTTGAGAAAAGCCTTGCCGTACTGATTAAGATAAATGTATTTGCCTCTACGATCAAATAAACTAACCCCTAACTCCTTTTCCAGCATCGATATATTTTTACTAAGTGCAGGCTGGGCGATATGTAATTCTTGTGCAGCACGTGTCATATGCTCTAGCTTGGCTACCTTTTGAAAGTACTTAAGTTGCATAAGTTCCATTCTCTAGTCCCCCACTTTTAGTCGTAGATTAAACCGAATTTATTAGATAGCGTGCGGAAGATATGCCTGAATCCTCTAATGCTATTGCTCTTACTGCCTTTCCCTCATTGTTCAATATAGCAGTTAGCTTACGTCCTGGAGGCAGCTCAATAAACAAAGTGACACCACGCTCCATTAAATGTGTTGTGGCATGGTACCAATTGATCGGTTGAGATGCGTTGAATGCTAGATCATTACGGATTTGCTCAGAAGTGTACAGCCGTCGCCCATTCATACCTGAGACATAAGGAATAGAAGGCGGTAAAAAGCTTATCCCACTCATTGGTTTCTGTAAAGCAGTCGTAACCTCATTCATCAGCGGACAATGAGAAGGAACGTTCACATTCAGTAGTTTTGCAGAAAACACCCCTTCTGCTCGCACAACCTCGATAAAGCTGTGCAACACCTCTATCGCACCTGATAGTATGACCTGATCGTTGGAATTAATATTAGCTACGTATAGCTGGCTAGTTTGGGAGTTACTAGAAAACCTCTGCATCAGTCGTTTTATTTCATGTACACTTTTCCCAATTACAGCTGCCATACCATAATCACTTGGATATAATGACTCCATTACTTCTGCTCGATGCTTCACTAATCGTAAAGCATCCCCAAATGCTACCGCACCCGATATTACGGCAGCAGCAAATGCGCCCACAGAGTGACCGGCTACATAATCTGGCTTACCACCATATTCGAATAAAGCTCTCGTCATTGCAACCCCTAAAATAAAGGTAGATAGTTGCACATACACTGTGGATTTTAGCTGTTCCGAATCGTCGAATGCTAGGACGCTTTCCTTTAACATATCTGATGCTTCGTCGAAGGTTCTCTTTACTACTTCATTGGTTACACATTGCTTCAGCATTCCTGAATACTGTGAGCCTTGACCTGGGTAAATAAGCGCAATACTCATGATTTACCCCCTTATTCTCTTCAACCCCGATACGGGATTTAAATGTACTCCAGCTTAGGACCATTATGCGTTTTAAAAAGGACAGAGGAGCGTGAATGAATATACTCACTTAACGACACCGCTCCAATATTTGTTTCAATAATAACATCTAATTTGATATCAAATTGCTTATTAAAATGATAGATTTGCTGCATGGTCTCTCTGCAGATTGGGTATTGCGAGTAAATGATCAGATCAATATCACTTGTTGCGTGAAGGGTCGGAGCACCTGTCGTAAGCTCAAATCCTAAGCTACCGATCGGTCCCCATCTAATATTCAATGAATCGTAAAGCTGTGATGATTGCTCCAACATCTCTCTTATATGTGCAAGTCGTGCACAGTCCATACTATTCCAGCTCTTGGTCATCGCCAGCTGTTCAGGAGACACAACATCGACAATACAATTTCGTGGCAAGTAGGAAGCCAATCGTTGACTTCGATTAGCCCCTCTAATGCCGACTGGAATCAAGTCGATAATCCAATGCCCACGTCGTACAACCACCCACGGCGCTCTTTGCAGAGCAGCAACTGCCCACTCTGGTATTAGCTCACTATCTGTAAGCTCGCTAAAATCATGTATTTTTAGTAAGTAGTGAACATCTAGCTCCATTGTACCTCCATTTCCTTTCTAACATGAATAGAACTAGCGCGATAAAGCTGTGCGTTTTGTGAGCTTAAGCGATGGCTAAGGTCATTAGATGAGCTTCTAATTTTAGTGATGGTATGATGAAGTAGAATTTGGAGGCGATCCACCTTCTCTGAGGTCAGTTGGTCGCTAGTGATGTCATCGATTAAATGTTCAACCGCTCCTAATTTCGTAAATGAACCAATATCATGTGCTCTACCAATGCTTGTTGTATGCTCCACTTCACTGAGGCTAGTTTTCGTAATGATAGAAATAGACTTTTTCGACATGACTTGAACCATTACACTAGGGTCATTGAGCGCTATAATTGCATTAGCCTGTAAGCCATGTGCAAGAAACGCACCTGATAGTGCTTGCCCTACAATTAAAGCGACGATGGGATGACCTGACAATCTTGCAGTAGCATAAGCATCAACAGCAGCAGCTAGCGATTGATGAATACCTAGCAGCTCCTCTTTATAGCCATATGCTTGGCCTGGTACATCAACGATTGCGACAATAGCTGATTTGTCTTTACTTGGTTTAGACTGATCAGCCTCGATAACTTGACGTACGCAGCGAGCGAGTGCCCATCCTTCATCTACGCCAAGCTGACCATTACGCGCTCGATGAAATCGGTTATGTCTATTAGGTACAACAGCAATAACTGTTGCATGTTCAGAGCCTAATGTAATATTACCGGCCAATACTGAATCACTGCCACTTTCCACTTGATCTCCAGAGGCAACTAATGCTTGAAAGAAAAGCTTACCGTTACTACTACTTTCAATTTTTTTCTCTAGCACACTCGTTACTGCAGCATTGTAATGAATAGTACTCCCGCTTTCCACTGGCTTGACCCATAAACCTCTTAAGGCATCAGGAGTCAAATTCCCAGAGGGATCAATATTATTCAATTGAGTAACGTGCTTATCAATCATTGTGCTCCTAAAATATTTAGGACGTTGATTGTTAAAGCAGTGAATAATTTGTTCCCTTAATTCATTCACATCATCATGAACGAGCTTATCTGCTAACCCCGTTTCAACTCGTTGCTCTCCTCCTGAAATTGACCAGATGAATGGTCTGTTCCTAGAATCGAACTCCTCTATGCCCGCTTCCTGCTCAATCACTTCAGGACCGTTCAGCTGCAATCTTCCGTGCTTGGTCATAATGATTGAAGTACATAAGCCTGCAGTAATCGACATACCGCCAAAGCATCCGATTGTACCAGCGATTATACATACGACAGGCTGTAGCTGTCGAAGCTCTATAATGGCTGCTTGAATCTCAGCAAGCGCCAATAATCCATAGTTGCTCTCTTGCAGACGAATGCCTCCTGTCTCAAGCATCAGAACCGTTTTCGTCGGTATCCCTTGTTTATTGTCCTGCAGTGCAAGCTCTAGCGCAGCAGCAATTTTTGCACCAGAAACCTCTCCAATTCCTCCACCCATAAATTTGCCATCTGTAGAAATGATCAACGTTCTCTCATTGTTTAATGTGCCTAATCCAACGACTACACCATCGTCGCTTTGCGGGACTATACCTTGGCTTGGCAGATGGGGCGATTCAATTTTACAGAAGGGATCACATAATTCGCAAAATGTGTTGGGATCAAGGATGCTCTTCACACGTTCCCTAGCATTCAATTCTATAAAGCTATTGGTCATATGTTTGCGCTGGCTCATGAATTGATTTCCTCCATTAACTGTAGCAATCGAAGATTTATGACACCTGGCGTTGCTCCACAATCATTAACATGGATAATAGCCGCTACATTATGTTGATGAAAAAAACGTCTAAAAATTTCTTCCCATATATGCTTATAACCGATAACTTGAGTTCTAATATTTACTATGGCGCTCCCATTACTGGCAGGCTCAATTAATAGCTCTAGATCACCTGAGGAAACAACGCCTACACAAGCTTTTTTGTCTATAATCCCACTGCAACAATATTCTAATTGAAACTGTTCGATTTTAATCCCCTCCTATTTTCACCGTAACAGAATCTATAAATAATACAGCAGCAAGTAAGTCTGCACTACCTCCTGGAGATAATTGAAGCTGCAGCATTTTACGCTCTAATTGCTCATAGGCTTTATATCCTAGCGCTGTCGATAGCCCGCCTAGCTCTAATACAGTTTTACATCTTGTCTGAATATCGTGTAAGCCAGCCACTCCGCCTCGATGCAGAATACAGGTATCATTTAAAGTGTTCATAATGGCTAATAGGGTGTGCAGGCGTGCCACATCTTCAGAACAGCCTTGTTTACGATACTTCAGCAATGCAGGGAGCCCGATATCTATGACATGAGGAAAGCCTAATCTCGCTTCCTCTCTTGCACCGTGCATCCCATACTTCTCTAACACCTTCATGCCGTTGCTCTGTTCATTCGGTGCGAAACGATCTTCGTAGCTTGCGATCTTACCTGCTGTTGCTGTAATGAGCTCGGCAGTAATTGGCTTCCCATGAATTGAACAGCCAGCGATCAGTAAGCCTAGACACCAGATGGCTCCGCGATGTGTGTTAATCCCTTTGGTAACAGCGTACATCTGTGCTTCACCAGCTCGACCAATGAACGCTAGCTTCTCTCTTAGCTCCTGATCAGGCTTACTATTGTATGCAGCCCTTGCCATCTGCTCAAAGCATTCATAAAGCGATTCCGCAGAGGCACGCATCAGTTTAGCATCCATATTATGATGACTGCCTGATGACCTTAGATCGACTAAGCCCGGTTTTGGTGTTAATTCGAGTTCTGCTATTAGCGCTTCAACAGCGAACTGAGCTAAAATCTTCGCACACTCATATGCATCATTCCACATGATCTCACCTTACCATGTTCTAAATTGAGCAGGAGGAACGTATAGTCCATCTGACCATTCTACTAAGTCCTCAATGCTTTTTGCTGCAAGCAATGATCGTTTGGCATCACTTCGTCGAATGTGAAGATCTTCAGGGAACGCTACTAGTCCCTTTTCCCGCAGCTGCTCATTAAGTGAAGCATCATGTGCTAATCCCAGAGGTGTAAGCCCAGCAATTGCACCTAATGCCAAGCGTCGCTCCTCAGCAGTTTCAGCCAGATACAAATAAGCAATGCCTTCTTCCGTGACGACATGCGTAACATCATCACCGTAAATCATCACCGGTGGGATTGGTAAATTCCCCTTTTCACCTACAGCAATAGCATCTAATGCTTCAACAAAGGAAGAATGATAGCCCTTCTGGTAAGTTTCAATGGTTTGCACAACAATCTTTTTCCCTCTAACCATCGGTTGCTCATCACGCTGATTAATCATATCTAACCATGCCGCCGATGCATGTCTTCTCCCTCTTGCATCCGATCCCATATTAGGCGCCCCGCCAAATCCAGCAAGTCTCCCTTCCGTTACCGTAGAAGAGTTGGCGTAATAATCCATTTGCAGGGTAGAGCCTATAAATAAATCAACACCGTACATGCCCGCTACCTGACAAATCATCCGATTCGAGCGCAGGCTGCCATCTGATCCAGTAAAGAAAATATCTGGTCTGGACGCAATATATTTCTCCATCCCTACTTCTCCACCGAAGCTATGGATCTTCTCCACCCAGCCACTTTCAATTGCAGGAATTAGTGTTGGATGAGGGTTTAGCGTCCAATATCTACATATCTTCCCCTTCAGCCCTAGTTGTTCTCCGTAGGTTGGTAATAGCAACTCAATTGCGGCCGTATTAAATCCAATGCCGTGATTAAGTGACTGCACGTTATGCTTCTCATATACACCTCGGATCGCAAGCATGCCCATTAATATTTGCAGCTCAGTAATGTTCTTCGGATCACGTGTAAATAGCGGCTCTAGCTGATAAGGCGTGGGTGCTTGAACGATTACATCAACCCACGAAGCTGGAATATCAACTCTCGGTATTTTTTCTTTAATCTCATTTACTTGCACGATAACGATACCGTCTGAAAAAGCAGCACTTTCGATAATGGTTGGTGTTTCCTCGGTGTTAGGACCGGTATATAGATTGCCTTCATAATCGGCTTGCTCAGCAGCGACTAATACAACATTCGGGGTTAAATCAACAAACAATCTGGCATAAAGCTCGAGGTACGTATGGATTGCGCCAATTTCAATAACTTCATCCTCTACTAGCTGGGCAATTCTAAGACTTTGCGGACCTGCATAGGAAAAATCCAGTTTCCTCGCTAACCCTTTTTCAAATAAATCCAAATGCTCTGGTCGTGAGATGCTGCTAATAATCATATGTAAATGGTTTATGTTATCGCTAGAGCAGCTAGCTAACGCCTCTGATAAAAAGCTCGCCTGCTTTTGGTTATTACCTTCTAGCATCACCTTATCACCGGGCTCAATAATCTGCTCTAGCACCTGAGTAATTTGATCAGCATAAATAAATTTACCGTTTAGATATGGTTTAAGTTGAATTAACTTGTTTTGCTTCCCTACTCTTCTTTTGTTCCATATGTTATCATTACTACTCATCACCTATTACCCTCCGAGTTTATTGAATTCACCAGCCTCTAAATCCAATTGTAGTGACTCATATTGATAATGATAAATACATATTAAACTATAAGATTTATAATGAATTGAATATAGAAGGAGCATAAAAAATCGCCATAGACGTGGGAAATCCATATCTATAGCGACTTTCATAATTAGTTTTCTGAATGATGTCGTAACTGCTCTAATTCATCAAGTGTTATCACATAGTCATGATTCAGAAGATGCTTGAGATGCTCTTTACTATTTTGATTTTCATCCCTAATATAATCATCGATCCACGTATTAAACCAGCTCCAATGCGTTTCAAACATTTGCAGCAGGTCCGGGTCCGGAATCGGTCCGTTTTCGGCAAGCGCAACCAGCTTCTTATCGTTAACGAGCTCAACTAAATTCTCATAATGACTGTTTACCGGATTGTAATCACCAGGTTTAGAATATATATCGACGCTCACGATATCTACAATATCATTACCCGGATACCATTCAGGTGCCTCCGAATTCCATACCCAGATCAGATTGTTCAAATGATGATAATTAGTTAAGCGATCATAAAGTATCCGCCAGAGCTCCTTAGCAGGATCAGGTCCCTTCGCCCCCCACCAAAACCAGCCTCCATCAGCTTCATGAATAGGGCGCCACAGCACAGGGATGTTATGCTCCTGTAGTATTTTCAACTTCTCTGCAATGGCATCAATGTCACTTATCATCAGCTTATAATTTTCGGATTGAGGATCCTCTAATACTTCAGCAATATCAAATGTCGTTGCTTCCGTATAAAATCCCCTCCACCATGGCTGTTCTTCAGAATCAATTAAGTCAGCAGGGGCATTCCAGTGCCATTGTAGGGCAACAATCCCGCCCATTTCGTGCCACTTGATCATATTCTCAATCTCATCTGAAGTGCTCCCGTATTCTACACGTGTTGGCGAATAATCCATTAGATCAAATCCTACAATAGCAGGCATTTTGCCATAATTGCTACCTAATTCAAGTGCATTATTCAACGTTTGCTGACCAGCGAATATTGCTTTGCCATACTGCTTCACTAGCAAATGATGAAGCTCCACTGCCTCTTGTGAAGCGTTGGGATTGACGAGCTTAGCTTCGATCTGATGTTCTGCTCTTGGTTCTGCCTTTTGAATTTTCACATAATCAATATCGTACCAGCCCCAATCAGATAACAACGTGATTTCATTGGAACCTTCATTAAGCAGTACTTTCCCTGCATTAAGCTCTGTAAAGTCTGTTGTTTGAGCTAAAACAATCTCACCAAACGGTTGATCATTAATCGATAATTCCGTCACCTTCTCACCATAAGGTGCATTGTACCCAATCCAAACATGATGCATACCTTCTGTAGGTGCTTCTATCGTCAATACAACCGAATCCTTCTCTTCATCAAAGCCTGTAACATAGCCCTCTCCTGAAAATCCTTCAGTTTCTGAGTCTACTTCCACGCCATTCAATATACCTTCCTCTGCTTCATAGGTTAAGATCGGCTCTTCTAATTCCTTGAAGCTGCCTTCTACTGCTTCAGACGCTCCGATCAGAGCTTCATCTACGGTTAAGGTGGTTCCCTCCACTGCTTCGGATGTTATGTTTGACGCTTCAGCTTCACCTGTATCAGCAACCTTGTCTGTTTCACAACCAATCATAGTCAATATCGTTAATATCAATAATATATAAAGCAGCCTCTTACTCATCGCTTCGTCCACTCCCCAGAGCCTCATATAATCCCATAATATCGCATATCTATGTCTCTACGATATATTCAATAATCCAAAGTGAATGACCTTCCCCGCCTATTCAAATAATAAGAGACAATGTGTCGATGCGATTTAGTATTGCAAGTTTATCTCATACTCAACTACTCAACAAGCTTTGCCCCCAAACAGGTAAAAGGTGAAACCCTCCTCATAGGGATTTCACCTTTTCCTCCACTTTAGCCTTCCTCGCTTGCCTGGCTCTCCATAAAGCTATCAAGCAAAACGCGAGCCTCGTCGGTTGTTTTCGTCTGCATCAGCCCATTACGCAGCTCGCTTGCACCACGGAAGCCCTTCACATAAATTTTGAAAAAGCGTTGCAGTGCAGACATTGAGCGAGGCAAAATTTCCGCATATTGATCCTGCAAATCTAGCTGCAGTCTTAACAGATCAAGATGCTCTTCGCTGCTATGCTCACGTGGCTCTTTCTCAAAAGCAAACGGATTTTTAAATATACCACGACCGATCATAATGCCATCAACGCCATATAACTCCGCAAGCTCTAAGCCCTTCTGACGATCAGGAATATCACCGTTAATCGTTAACAAGGTATGGGGAGCAATCTCATCACGCAGCTTTTTAATTTCAGGAATTAGCTCCCAGTGTGCATCGACCTGGCTTAATTCATTTCTTGTACGAAGATGAATAGATAAATTTGCAATGTCCTGCTTTAAGATATGTGTGAGCCATTCCTTCCACTCATCCACCTCATAAAAGCCAAGTCGCGTTTTCACGCTTACCGGCAATCCGCCTGCCTTAGAGGCTTGAATGATTTCTGCAGCAAGCTCTGGCTGAAGAATTAAACCACTGCCCTTACCTCTTGTAGCCACATTAGGCACAGGGCATCCCATATTAATATCTATTCCTTTAAAGCCTAGCTCCGCCATACCAATACTCATTTGGCTGAAATATTGAGGCTTGTCACCCCAAATATGGGCAACAATCGGCTGCTCGTCTGGTGTAAAAGCAAGTCGACCTCTCACACTTTTCATTCCTTCGGGATGGCAGAAGCTTTCTGTATTCGTAAACTCGGTAAAAAACACATCTGGGCGCCCCGCCTTACTGACGACATGACGAAACACAACATCCGTCACATCCTCCATCGGCGCAAGCACAAAAAATGGACGCGGCAATGTCGTCCAAAAATTATTGTCCGTACTCAACGCTGAAGCCCTCCTGCTTGAATTACACTGTTGAACCTTTGTTCTTTACTCCATTATAAAGCATTACGATTGATAATAAAATAAAGAACCTTTCCTCGCTTAATACTGCGAAGAAAGGCTTCAACTAATGGATATCGCATTTAAAAGGGTAACGGTTAGCTATTGGCCATAAGAAACTGCTCAGTCAATTCAATTACTCGTTGATTTCCTTCCTCTGTAAAACCGTGCCCCTCGCCTTCAAATATGTGAAGTTCAGCTTGAGGGTACATTGCAGCTGCTCGTTCACTGTCACTTAACGCAACAATGTCATCACGATCTCCTTGAAGAATTAATACGCTTTTATTGAATTTTCCGATATGCTCAAAGGAATCATAGCCGTGGATCGTTTCAAAAAACGCACGTCCTAGCGTCATTCCCCATAATTCTAAAGTGTCAGGTATGCTGTCTAACGTAGGGAATCTTTCGTTCCAATTCGCCGGAATACACAAGGCTGGGAATAATAGAATTAGCCCTTGTATGTCATCAGGACGTTCATCTGCTACGAACGCAGATATTAAGCCGCCTTGACTAGCGCCAAACAGAAAAATACGATCAATATCAACCTGCTCCCAAGTCTTCACAGCATCAATAACTGCATTGAGATCCTCTTTCTCAGTAAAGAGTGTCATGTCTGTTGTTTTCAGCTCACTTTTTGATTGAACGGAGCCTCCACAGAAGTCAAAACAATATGCACCTATTCCGCTCTGAGCTAAACTCTCACCTTGCTGCTTAGAGTGAGCATATGAGCCATTATAGCCATGACTGAAAATGACGATCGAATAATTTGTATCCATTATAGGTAAGTAGGCAACGCCATATATCTTTCTACCATGATGAACAATTTCAACTACTTTTTCAAAATAATCTCCCATATGATATCAAACCTTTCGTAAACGTTTACATATTTTGATTCTAGTATAAAGTACCATTCAATGTATACAGAAATTTCTATTAATCAAACATGCTTTTTCTATATTTTACAGTTTATTTCGACATAAAACCTTTTAAAACAATCAATACTATATTGATGAAAATTACTGTATGACTGTTGCTAAGCAATTGTAAAGTGATTGTGATTTTTATCATAATGCTCGACTTTGTAAGCGGTTATAATTTAAAAGGAAACATCTTACATCTAAGGAGGACTATACATGAAGGGCTGGTTATTTACCGGAACGAATATTCCACTAAAACTAATTGAGAAGGAAGATCCTAAAGCAACACCTAATCATGTTGTCATTGAAGTTAAGGCAGCAGGCTTATGTCACTCTGACGTGGCTGCATTGCAGGATCCAGGCTGGATGCCGTTATTCCCTAATGGGCCAGTCATTATGGGGCATGAATGTGCAGGTATCGTAATCGAGGTTGGTGAAGGCGTGACTGAGTTGAAGGTCGGTGATCGCGTGGGGGTAAACCCTCTTGATCAAGAAACTCGTGAAGCAGCAGGATACAATTACGATGGTGGATATGCCAATTTAACTCGTGTTCCTGCTAAGAACTGTGTTAAAATTCCTGACGGTGTCTCTTTCATTGAGGGTGCTGCCGCTACAGATGCAGGCTTAACTTCTTACCACGCTTTATTTTCCATTGGACAAGCAAAAGCTGGCATGAAGGTTGGTATTATCGGTATCGGTGGACTAGGTCAATTTGCTGCACAGATGGCGATGATTAAAGGCTGTGAAGTATATGCTTCAGACATCTCCGAAGAAGCTAGACAGCTTGCACAAGAAATTGGATGTAAAAAGGTTTATGACAATGTACTCGATATGAAAGAAGCTGAATGTGACCTAATCGTTGACTTTGCTGGATTTGGCAAAACGACAGCAGATGCACTAGAGGCGATTAAACCAAAAGGCACAGTTGTTATAGTCGGTATGGGTATCCTTACTTCCGAAATTAACACTTACCTCATGATTACGAAAGAAATTAAGCTGCTTGGCAGCAACGGTGGTACGAATGAGGATCTTAAAGGGGTATACGAATGCTTCTCAGCTGGAATGAAGCCGCAATTGACAACAATTCCATTTGAAGAAATTGATAAAGGTCTGGAAAAGCTTAAAAACCATGAAGTGAAAGGCCGTCTCGTCGCGGTGTTTGAATAGAAACTAGTTAGCACAATAAATAAAGGATCGTCCTCAGCGGCGATCCTTTTTCATAGCTTATTACATATAGCAAAGGATCGACTTTTCAATCCAATATGAGAATTTCGTACGTGGGCTTAACGGCTCGTATCTCTTCATCTTCAAGTAAAGGTCGATGCCATCCGAAACATCATGCCAGAGATCAGTAAACACCACATCAAATTTACCCGCAGACAAATGCTGCTCAGCATATTCAAATGCATCACTTTTTACGATCGTAACCTTATGCGCGTGCTTGAATTGAGGTAAAATATGCGTTTGGAATAGCCCAATTACATCTTCATTGGTCTCTACTACCGTTATCGTATCGACATTGTCCTTCTCTGACACCATATACGTGTAATAGCCGAGACCTAGTCCGAATGTAAGCACATTGCCAAAGGCCTGCTCAATCGGCTCCTTGATCGTTTCGATTTCATTGGGCGTAATCGTCATCCAAATTCGATCATTCTCCAGCACCGCTGGGTATTGAAATTCTCTTTCAAAAAATCCGATCTGTGGAGTCTGTCTGCCATTCTTCAACAGCTTGATATCATTGCAAACGAAGCCTTCATACGGCTTGTACGTATCGTAGCGCAGCTCGCTATTGCAGTATGACTGCACGTTGATGTCCATAGCTTCACCCGTTGATTTAATTTACTCAATTATACGAGGGTTAGCTTGTTAAAGCAAAGCAAGTGGTATCCTTCCGTCCGATTGTCGCAGCTATAGTACTAGCGATCGTACAAAACGCATGTGTAGTATTTCACTTATCATTTTTGTAAAAATCCTTCCAGGGATCAACACCGCTATTGATTCTAGATAATGCCTCCTCTATCGTTATGCTATCTGGCGCTACGCTATCAAGCTCGTCCCATGCAATTGGCATCGATACCTTTGCTCCCTCTCTCGCACGCAAGGAGTAAGGAGCTACACTTGTTGCACCTCGACCATTTCGAATCCAATCGATAAATATTTTTCCTGAGCGGCTACTTTTTCTAACATTGCTTGTATAGCGATCTGGCCATTGTCGCTCCATCACTTGAGCCACGGTCTTCGCAAAATTGTTAAACAACTCCCAATTCATATTCGCTTGGAACGGAACGACGACATGATAGCCTTTGCCTCCACTAGTTTTCAGGTATGCATTCAGCGAAAGCTCAGCTAGCACACTTCTTACATCCTTCGCCCCTTGCCGCACTCTATCCAGCTCCATGCCTTCGTCTGGGTCTAAGTCAAACACCATGATATCGGGCATTTCTAGTCTGTCGATGCGGCTGCCCCAAGTATGAAATTCTAATGTACCCATTTGCGCCTCATAAATGATACCCGTAGCATCCTCAATATAGAAATAATCCTCCGTACTTCCACTGCCTGTTGTAATCGGAAACGTAACAATGCCTTTGCTGTCGGCACCAGGATGCTTTTTATAAAAGCAGCTTTGCTCTACTCCCTTGGGACATCGCACAACGGTAAGCACACGATGACTGACATACGGTAGCATCTGCTCTGCTACCTTCGCATAATACTGAACGACATCTTTTTTTGTAAGTACGGGATCATTGAAAATGATCTTGTCAGGGTTTGAAATATTAATGCCTTCGACGACAAGTCCCTTTTTGCTGCTGGTAGTCTGTTCGGGAGCTGATGCTTGAAGCATATCCTCTTCTCGTTCTTCACGCTGAATTTCTTTCGGATTTTTATCTACTCGCAGCCCCTTGAAGCTCGCTTGCCTTACAAGATTCTCCTCCGTCCATTCGGCAAATTTAATTTCTGCAACTAGCTCAGGCTCTAGCCATATGAGCTTTTCATTAGATTTAGACGGTGGTACTTGATTGAACGGAGATTGCGCTCTCTTTATTGACTTAAACTCCTGCTCCAGCATCCTTTTATCTGCCTCGGTCATGCCAGTACCTGCTCGTCCAGCGTAAATAAGCTCGTTCCCGCTATATACACCAAGAAGCAAGGAGCTTACGCCGCTTGTTCTTTTATCTGTAAGCACATAGCCGCCAATAACGAACTCTTGCCGTCTATCACATTTCAGCTTAATCCAATCTCCATTTTTCAAGCCGCTATACGGAGAGTCGGCGCGCTTGCCAATAATCCCTTCCATTCCTGTCTGACAAGCAACATTAAAGCTTTGTTGACCATTCCCTTGAACATGGCGACTAAAATGTAGGTTATTGGGAGCATGCTCTAACAACTGCTCAAGCTGAGCCTTCCTATCTATAAGCTTTTGAGGGCGAAGATCATTGCCATCCAATGCAAGAAGATCGAACAATATATAGGTTAGCTGTCCATCCTTCCCCTTCCTAACATAGCTCTGCAATGCTTGAAAGTCCGTTTTCCCTGATTCATCGGTAATGACTAGCTCACCGTCTAAAATCATCGCTCGACCATCGGCTAAATCCGCAAGCGCGCTTACAATTGTGGGGAAACGACTGCTGTAATCATGACCGTTTCTCGTTATTAAACGGACTAGGTTTTCTTCGATATATGCGATGATTCTGTAGCCATCATACTTCAATTCGTAAAGCCACTGGTCACCTTCGGGAATGGAAGAAACAAGCTTGGCAAGCTGCACGTTGGGCTTTTCGAAGGGATTACGAATGACCTTCGGCTCTTCACCTTGTTCGATCTCGGCCATCGTCCGTCCCGTTCGAATACTTCTGTCGAATGCTTCTATTCCGCTAGTTTGCTGGACATAGTCATCCCGCTCCTTCAGCATTAGCCAGTTGTCTTGATCATCTTCAGCTTTACGCTTTAAGCGAATGAGCGCCCATTTGCCTTTAAGCCGTCTCCCTCGCAAAATAAACTTTAATTCACCCTTCTGCAGCCCTTGCTTTACATCTCCGTACGGCTCCCAAAAGCCTTCATCCCATAGCATCACTACTCCGCCGCCATATTGTCCTTTCGGAATTGTGCCTTCAAAATTTTGATAGGCTAAAGGGTGGTCCTCCACCATTACGGCAAGTCGCTTATCTTGGGTATTGTAGGAAGGGCCCTTGGGAACTGCCCAGCTTAAGAGAACTCCTTCCCATTCCAGACGGAAGTCATAGTGCTCTCTTCTTGCCATATGATGCTGCACGACAAAGCGCAGTGCTTGTCCTGATGCTTCGGCTTTTCCTTGCGGCTCAAGGGTGAAGTCGAAGTTTCTTTTTTCGTTGTATTTATCGAGTGTTGTCATGTGCTCACCTTCTTTTGCGCTCGAATTAAAGCTCGCTGTGTGGTTGCGTCGCTTCGGATTAATACGTCTTGCAGTCGCTTTCAGCGCTCCGGAGCATTGCTTCTTTCAGACCGCGTTTAAACACGTCTGCTGCCTTTTCCTTATTTATGGAGGCAGACGTGCTTAGAGGCGGCGCGCTTTCGCTTTCCAGACGCATTGCTCCTTCGCTGTAGCGTTTCGTCGGTTGCACAGAGACGTTATTTGCTTCTTTCAGCGCTCCGGAGCATTGCGTCTTTCAGACCGCGTTTAAACACGTCTGCTGCCTTTTCCTTATTTATGGAGGCAGACGTGCTTAAAGGCGGCGCGCTTTCGCTTTCCAGACGCATTGCTCCTTCGCTGTAGCGTTTTTCGTCGGTTACACAGAGACGTTATTTGCTTCTTTCAGCGCTCCGGAGCATTGCTTCTTCCAGACCGCGTTTAAACACTTCTGCTGCCTTTTCCTTATTTATGGAGGCAGACGTGCTTAGAGGCGGCGCGCTTTCGCTTTCCAGACGCATTGCTCCTTCGCTGTAGCGTTTCGTCGGTTGCA